>Ga0114999_10007299_pt1 | contig 12565 bp, 22 predicted proteins | sample ArcticOcean_MG_C_3_FD_89820 | JGI IMG/M metagenome (GOLD analysis project Ga0114999, IMG submission 89820) | Marine microbial communities from western Arctic Ocean - ArcticOcean_MG_CB8_126 | ecosystem: Environmental > Aquatic > Marine > Oceanic | place: Arctic Ocean: Canada Basin | collected...
TATTACCGTTGAGAGAAAAATACAATGATTTGACTCAGCACTCTAAAGATAGAGAAAATGAGTCAATCCCGAAGCCTACACATTCCGTATCCGATTTCCCTGATTCCCCTGAACTTGCAAAGGCAGCAACAAGAGAGTGGGAAAAATACCATCTTCATCGCAAGTCAAGAGAACAAGAAAAAGATTTCCGCAATCGATATGCCCTTGCAATGCACAGCTACGTTGATGCTGTCGACTTACTCATGGGACGCAATGATTATGAGTATGATGAAGGTTTTGAATTCGAAACACTAACAAGAGTTGAAGATGAATAATATGAAGATGAATGGCCGAAGCATCATCACAGAATACTCGGGCATGTCAAATCGCCCAGAATTTTATTCAGGTAGAGGTGCCACTACCAGTGACTTGAACCCACAGAAACTTGAGAAAATTTATGATGGTGTAAAGAAAGAATGGGGCGATGAAGCAGCCGCTTGCTTCGTCCAATTTGTTTACGATCAAGCATCGCTTTCTGCGACTTCCTTCTTGAACAAATTCTACGTCTTTGTAGATTGTGATAAATGTAAGTGGGAACCACAACACGTTGATTCTAAGGTCATGGATGGAATTGATGTCGGAGTCAACGCCCATCGTGAAACAATTGCAGCAGTTAGTGTGCTGGCTTTCCTTGGCTCAATGGAGAATGAAGACGCTACCCCTCAAATTCGTGATCAGTTCTTGCGACGACACCAAGATGAACACGTAATTGATCCTTCTCGGGATTCTGACGATCTGGGCAACTTCGTTATGGGATATGGACGTTAATCAGTACACTCGCACCTTATGGGTGTGAAAGGAATACACAACAATGGGATGCTTTGATTCGAACTGCTGCGTAACTGGCTTGCCGATGCATTCTGGCGATCCAGTGAGGGCAGCACTTTTGATTGCCGGTAATACCCAAACTGCAAAGGAACCAAAAATGTGTGAAGAGAAGGCATTGACTGAAAATTCTGTGAGGGGAGACAACATGAAACAACTAATTGCAGAGGCAACCAATACTGTGATCAAGGCTTTACGAGTACCAAAGTTTCCGCCGAACCTTGGCTTGGACTTGGACGGCACCATCTCAGAGTCACCTGAATACTTCAAGATGTTGACCAGCATTTGGCCGGGTAAAATTTTCATCATCACTTACCGCAGAAACTTCGATGAGGCTCGTAATTGCGTGGAAAGTTTCGGCATCACCTACGATGAATTGATCCTGGTTGATAAGATGGACGGGAAGGCCGCTGTGATCGCCGAGAAGGGCGTTGATGAATACTACGACGATCAGCCTGAGATGTTACACAACGTCCCAGAGAACGTGCAGGTGTTCCTTGTACGCAATGGTGGGAACTTCGACTTTGAGGATCGCTTGTGGATAATGAGTGATCGAACGGCCAAATTGATTTAGATTATATCCCAAGCGGGGAGATTGAGGGACTGTCGATTTTGGGCGATTTTGTTCATGGCTTGGTCAGGATCAAAGTCGCCTGTTTCATTTGGTCCCAAGTCGGGAAATACGACTTTATTATGGTGCATACCGACATTTTTTGGTCCAGCGTCATCATGCTTGAAGCCAGTAGCCCGATATAGTTGCGAGAGAGCGGTTATGACCATCAGCATGTATGGGAGAAGTCGTTGATTGCCGCCATAGTTATTCAGTGCCTCTTGGCTAAACTTTGTCTGTATTGCTGCATCAGTTGGAAATCCCTCCATATCAGGATGATCATCAACAATTGTAGTGACATAATCAGCGGCGTCCTTCACATCTTGACCATCCATATCGACCCGATGCTGAAGGATGGCATATATTCCACCATCGAGCGGCAAAACATCAATAATTGGAGTGTGCATTGACTTGGAGTACATTAAGGCGACATTGGCCTCGACTTTGTTGGCACTGAATTTGACAACGTAGTCATCGAGGAAGTATGCTCTACCGGCACCACCTTGGCTGTATTTTGGAATTTTTTCTGGAGAATATTCGACTCCATGAGATCGCAGCCAGTCGTGGATCGGAGAGGCTTGTGACCAATACCTCTCAGTAACATCGTGAGCCTTGGGTTGGTTGGCCTCATTGGTTCTTTGTGGTACGGATAGTAGTCTTGAAAGAATGTCAGCGAACTGTTTGACTTTTTTCTTCAGGTCTTCATTCTTGAACCACTTTTTGAAGTCTGGCTTTTGCATGTGGTTATCTAGCGGTAAATGGTGAAGAAATGGGATTGAATTGGGAAAAAAGGGTAGTTGGCACATCCACGGTGAATACATTCGGAGAACAGTACGATAGCTGGGATCATTTTCCAGCGTGGACCGCTCTTGTGCAGATAAGCTCACTCTCATTGAAACAGTTTCCTATGGTCACGAACTATTGCATGGTCATAGAGGATCAGTTAATATCTATGTCCTGAAAAGTTAATCTGTCCCTTCGTACCTTATGAAGACATACACAAGTATGCGAACTATTTAGTTGGTAAAGAAAGAACATTATGACAAACCCTTTACTTGCGGCAACGCTCATGGTTGTTGAAGGAATGGAAAGTGGCCAAATTGCTGCTGCCTACGCAGGAATTGCGGGATTCGGGAGTCTTGCTCCATCGAATCTCGGGCATGACAGACTAGCTGAGGCTTCGCTGATTCGGCCTGATGGTTATCCTGCCGATAAAGAAACGCTGATGAAAGCACTTGAGCATGAGATTGACTTGAGACAGAAAGCAGGTGCATTTTGAAAAGTGTTAAATACACAGACTCACTCGGCAACAGACGGTTTGAGATAATTCAAAGCTACCACAAAAAAGCCAAAGAGCTTGAATTGGCTGGGAAGTGTGGATGGAAGACCTACTCTAATTTGTCCCCCTGCACCTTATAGGGCTGAGAAATGCAACTACTTACTTTGTTCATGTTTGTTTTTGGAGCCATCGTTGGCATCCAAATGCCGTTCTGGATGGGCTGTATCATCGCTGTGCTGATCATCATCCTTTATCTAGCTCTTCTCTGTGGCGAGCATGTTATACAACAGGAAATTGGTGCGTCAATCTACATCTTTGCAGGAGCGATGTTTATTGTTGGCATGTGTGCTGGTGATATGTATGTCTATGTTCAGTACCCTGACCTTCGACCTGACATTGTCATCCCTAATCCATTCGTCCCACCGGGAGTAAAGCCGTGAGCGAAGAAAACGATCCAGTCCTTGAAGTTCTGGAAGAACGTAAGGAAGAGAGGGATTTTGTTACTGAGGATACGCTCAGGTTGCTGGTAGGGCATACAGGACTATACGGAATTCTCAGAAAGCTTCTTCAGATTTCTCAAGAAGAATGTGAGAAAATGTCGGACGCTGGCAACATGGAAGCCGTTATTCATGGTGACACGGTGTTACTGATGAACGCTCTCAGAAATATGCAACGTTGCAACTATTCAGTCGGCGGGGCAATGGTGCGACAACTTGACGAAATCAAATCAACCAAGTGCCACAAGTAAAAAAGCATTTCTTGCCAGTGACATAGCCTTTAGTCTGTAGGAACCAAAAAGACAATGAAAGCAATCGTAATCAGACCGGGCGAACAGCCTGAAGTCAAAGAACTTAACGGGCCAATCGGGGTTAAAGCCGAATTGAATGGCGGCTGGCTTGAAGGTCTCACATTTGGGCCTGATGCCTTTGCCTACATCGACGAGGAAGGTAAACCAAAAGGTCTGCCTCGCAATGACTTGGCTACACAGATTTGTGCAGAACATGATGTTGGCCTTGCAGAAGATGACGTGATCATGGGCACACTCATCATCGTGGGCACACTCAATGAACATGGCGTTCATGACGCTGAAGATCACGACGCCCCTGATCTGCTGATTGAAGCGATCACAGGGAAAATCTAAGAAGTGATTTTACATTCCCTTTTTTTTTCGTACAATGGGGCAAACCCAATTTGTCCACTTGTACCTTTCAGTGCTGACGACAACCAACAACCCAAACCTGAAGGAGACCTGACAGTGACCAACATCCAATTCATTCAAACTGGAAGCAATGCGATTATTGCCGTTGTCGGCAGTAAGAGTTTCACCATTGCCAAAGACCATCCTCGAATCAGTCAGATTCAGGAAGCATTGGTTAATGATGACACCGATTTGTTCCTTCGAAACGCCGACGTTAGTGAAGCAATCAAAGACTTTGCTCATGGCGAAGTGACTGTCGAAAACGGCGTTGTCAAGTATGCTGGCACCAGCATACACAACAGCATGACTGATCGAATCCTTGAATTGATGAAGGAAGACCTTCCGTTTCTGCCAATGATTTTGTTTCTCGGTCGTCTGTACGGCAATGAAGCAAAGAAGTTTCCCGGCAACCCGTCAGGGCGTGCTGTTAAGGAACTATATCAGTTCCTGCAACTGCGAGGTATGCCAATCACCGAAGATGGTTACTTCTACGCTTACAAACGAACAAGGGACGATTGGACGGACAATTGGACTGGCAAGATTAGCAGCAAGCCCGGTGCCAAAGTCCCACCAATGAAACGAAACATGGTGGATGACAACTATGGCGTGGCCTGTAGTGAAGGCTATCACGTCGGTAGTCTTGAATTTGTTCGTGGGTTCACCATGAACAGTGGTCCACAGCATGGACATATTGTCATCGTTAAGGTGAATCCCGGCGATGTTGTATCCGTGCCTCACAAGGGTGTTGAGAAAATGCGATGCTGCTGGTATCAGCCAATGGCGGAACACATTGATAACGAAGAACGCATAGGACATGGTCTGGTAGATTCTCCGATCTACAGTGGGACCAGCGTTACGCCTGTTCTTTCAACTTGGTCAAGCAAGTCAAGTGGACGATCTGATAACGATGCATTGTCCGAACAGCCGCTCGGTGGCAAGCACATTACTGACTGCTAAGTCTTAATCTGTCGCCCTGTACCTTATACTGTCGAACAATACAACAACTCAAAGGAACTTTCTGATGCCTGAGTCAACCCGAACTGCTGAATTTGAAACAGAACTTGGTCGCTTGAACAAGTTGGGCGAAACATGCTGGCAGCAAGGCCGTGCCATGATTGTGGATTTTGATCCGCTCCGAATGGAGAATGGTGCCCCACTCGGCGGCACAAAAGTCGCTGACATGGATCGCTTTATCTTGCAGATTGATGGTCCGACCATGCTCGACGCTGAGTTGCTGCCAAATGGACGACTCAAAATCATCTATAATGGCTGTCTTCGGAATCGACTTCTTGAAGACGCTGCTTTCAACAACAAGAAATTTGCTTCGGGCAAGATTGTCACTTTCCATCAGATTGAGCGTCAACTCAAAGTGTTCGTTCGACTCTGCAATGGTCGTCTGAACAACAAAAGCTGGCAGGGCAAACGAGTGACCTACAACTCTGTGACTAACAAGGTGCGGGTCAGGAAAGCAAAAGTTGCATAAGAGTTGTGTCGGATTCTAGCAGCACTAATCCCTCAACCCTTGGACAAGGTCGAATCGTCCAGTCTACGCCCCTTTACACAAGGTGACAGGAGAGCCGATGGCAATTATCAAAGTGGACTGCGAAAAATGCGTACTGACTGACCTCAGTCGGGTCGATGTCGCCGGAGGGTTCGAAACACCAGTCACCGAGTGGCAGGTGAAATCGTGCGAGGACAAATACAAATGGGCAATCGGTGCCTCGCCGGAAGCGGCGATTGCAGCATTTCAGCGGGAGTGTGCCGAAACGACAGCAGACCCAGAATGCTGGGAATGCGGCTGGACGCTCACACGAGTCGATCGACCGTGCCCTCGCTGCGGGGTATCGCAGGTGGGAAACTTCGCAAACTAATCTCTCTTGTGCCAAACGGACGCTGAACATACTGACGACCTATATCTCACTCTTCAATTTGTACCCCCGCACCTTATAGGGGAGACAAGAGTGAACTAAACCTTAACCGACAAAAGGGCAACCATGAAGCTTACAGTAGACAACGCAACAGTAACCCGTGGCGGATGTTCCAGTCGAGAACGTGTCTTCAACATGAAGGCAACCGCCAAGTCATTCCAAATTCTTTCTGCTGGTCTCTATACTGACCACATTGCTGCCATTGAGCGAGAGTTGGGCTGTAACGCTCAAGACTCCAATACTAAGGCAGGCAAGCCAAATACCCCGATTCGGGTACATCTGGCGAATACGCTTGAGCCGTTCCTGTCCATCGAAGATGAAGGCATGGGACTCGACGACGTTGAAGTTCGGGGAGAATATGTTTGCCCGAATTGTGATCACACAGAAGATTCTGACTTCAATGCTGAAGCTTGCCCACAATGTGGCTGTAAGCTGTCCGAAGCTAACTTTGAACCGGGCATCTACACAACTTACTTCGAAAGCGACAAGACCGATTCTGAAGACCTGACAGGGTGTCTCGGTCTGGGCAGCAAAACACCGCTGGCCTATACGGATAATTTCTTGGTGACTGCTGTTAAGAATGGAATCAGAAACACCTACTCTGCTTTCCTGAACGAACAGAAGATGCCCGCTATTATCCGAATGAGTACCGAAGAAACTACGGATGGAAACGGTGTCAAGGTCGAAATCGGGATCAATCCTGAAGACTTCGATAAGTTCGAAAAAACTGCCGGATACGTCTTCCAGTGGTTCACTACTAAGCCAATCATTACTGGTGTCGAAGATTTTCAGTATCCTGATGACCAGTCTTTCCTGATGGAAACTGACGACTACGGCATCGTTGACAAAGGTTACAATCAACACTCTGGTGGTGGATCAACCGCTGTCCTGATGGGCAACGTGAGATACGCACTCAACTACGGTGATTTTGATTGGAAGACACGAGAAAAGTTCACCGAAGTTGAAGCAATGTTGCTGAAACATGGTGTCTTTCTCAAAGTCTCATTGGCCGAAGGATGCGATGTTGCGGCAAGTCGTGAAAAGTTGCAAATGACGGCACGAACAGTTGATACGATTAAAGCCAAGCTGGCTATCGTCGAAGAAGATTGTCTTGTCGAAGTGCAAAAAAGAATTGCCGATTGCACAACCATCTGGGATGCTCGCATCAAATATGGCGAACTGATGGACAAAACCATTCTTGGTGCAATCGCTAAGAAGTCTAAGGTTGAACCAGTATGGAACGGTCGGGAATGTAACCCGAAAGTTTCCTTCATGGCTTACAATGATCACACTTACCTTGTTTACCCAACCGATGACAGGCTGTTGCTGACTGGCGACAGTAGCGAATTGCCCGGACCTCCACAGGAGAAGACAAAGAAAGTTCCTGTTATGATGGCAAAGGGCGTCGAATGTTACTTGCGATCACCGAGCAGGGGCGACGGAAATTATGTCTTCTCTAAGGAACAAAACCTTGATTGTGTCCATGTCAATGATGATATCGTCATCTTCATTCAGGATGTTGTTCACGGCTCTTACGCTGCTGTTGAACGCTTTCTGCGAGAAGATGACGATAAACGGGCTATCTTGCTTTCCGAACGGGATTCAGGACTACTTCAGAAGTTTCTCGCTGACTCTGGTTTGAATGAGGTTGTCAGAAATGTCTCTGAGTTGCCTAAGCCAGAACGAACTAAAAATGCTGCTGGTCAGCAACGAAAAACTGCTAAGGCTGTCAAGTATGTCGGCAAAGATCGGTACGACTCGAAATCGTCTACACAGTGGGAAGATCACGATATCGACGATCTCGATGAAGGTGGAATTTACGTTGAAGTTCACCGCTACAATTGGAAGGCTGGCCGACTCTCTCAGCAATATCGTGATGAAGATGCACAAACGTTCATTGAGCCAACTAACTTGTGCGATCATGTAAAGAAGGTAACAAACTTTGATCCTAGCATTGATTGTGTCATCGGACTCCGAAAAGCACTGGTCAATAAGGTTAAAAATAATCCGAAATGGGTGCGGCTTGACCAACACATTGCGAACCTGATCATGGAGAATGTTGACCTGCTGGATGATGCCAAAGCATTCGCTGTGTGGCTCACGGTGACTGTTGGGGGGGATAACATCCAAAATAAAATGGTTCTCCACGGTAGGGATTGGGCAACGACAAGCACACTCGGCAATCTGCTTAATGAGACTGATATGTTCCGCAAATGTGGAACGAAAGAAGTGCGTGACTTTCGACAGTTCAAAGATGTTTATGATTATCTGGTTGAACTGCCGGAAGGGGCAGATTACACAAGTGTCACTGAAACTCTGAATAAACGCTGGGAGACCATTGGTAATTCTTACCCGATGCTGACGTTTGTTGATTGGCATTGGAATTTTGGCGGCGGCAAAATTGACACGGTGGTTGACTACATCAATGGAATCGACGGACATACACCAACGATGATCATTGAAGATGAAGAAGCCGCCTAAACGATGTTGGTTGTCGATGGCAAGAGTGGTCTGACCCTCTTGCCATTTTTAACCCGCCGTAGCAATCTGTGCCTTAGTACCTTATAGTGACGACGACAACCTTTAACGATTTCCTTAATCTCTGCAATGGACAACTAAAATGACCCATAAACCAAAAACTGCTTTCGATGAATTCAGCCATCTTGTTGAATTGGTCCCCGGTGTCTTTATTGACGGTGCAGCAATATGGAACGTGGGATTCGGCGGGCACACCTCGGTTCACATCGTCGATCGTGCCGGTGAAATCGCAACGTGGAACAGCGATGAAGTAGCCGAAGACCCAATGACATTCATGGCGGCAATCACTGCTGTCGCCCTCGCTGCCAAGTATCAAGCTGACTTTTGCAGAACCAACCTTGAGAACAACGGTCAGTGTGTCACTGATATGATCGCTGAGACAAGGCGATATGTCGAGCGAATGCCACCGCTGCAAGATCACAAAATGGGCTACACAGAAGCTCTGGTGAATGAAATTCTGGATGATCGGGGAGTTTCTCACTCATCATTCTGGGCATGGATGTATGGTCAGACGATGGGGGTGACAGAAACTGGCGTGAAAGTAGTTTACCCAATCGATTTGTTTAATTTTCTCAACAATGGTCATGCTGCTGCACCAATCACTGACTAATCATTAAAAGGCTCAAAAAGGAAGTTAATCTGTCCCTCTGCACCTTATAATAGCGACAACCAACCCCAACACAAAGGCGACCACAATGGAATTCACACGATCAACAGTCAGAGCATTGCAAGAGAAACTTGAAATCGCTTTGAAAGAACTAGGCGAAGCCGAAGGCGTTGAATTCAATCTGGGAAACCGAACCAGATTCTCTGCGACTCAGTGTTCGATCAAACTGGAATGCTCAGCAGTTGGTGGCGATGGCACAGTTTCCAGCAAAGTAGCAGAAGATTTCAAAATCTATTGCCATCGTTACAACCTTGTTCCTGAAAATCTGGGCGATACCTTCACATTTCAAGGCAAACCTTATAAGATCACTGGCTGTAAACCTCAGAGCAGCAAATTCCCAATCTTGGGGGAACGTTCAGATGGCAAGGTGTTCAAGTTCCGTCCTACTGATGTGAAACGTGGGATTTAATGAAACATATCAAAGAAGCAATTGAACGTAGTGTCAGCCATAACGAAATCTCTAGCCTGACATTCACTGGCAATGCCAACGATGTAATAAGCACTATCAACGCTCTAGTTGATAGGGATGTAGTTGAAGTTGATCATGTGATGACCAACAATTTGCGTGTCCCGCCAACTGTTGAATTCATGGATGTTTGGGCCTATCACTTAACTGAACCTGATCAAATGATTTGGCGGATGGAAATTAGATTGGAACCAAAATGATCCCAGCCGAAAACTTACTTACAATTTTCGCAGCAGGAACACACAATGCTTGAAATTATTGTTGTATCACTAAACCAACCCCAAAATGGCAAATGCCAAATTATCGACGTGCGTTTGTCCAGCGACGGCACGAAAGTTTTCTGGTCGTATCACGGAGCGGGAATTGCATATTTGTGTCCGCCGCTCAGCGAATCAGAGCAAGCGATAGTTGCTGCTGAAATGACGCCACAAAGGGAACGAGAAGAAACACTGCATATTTCCTTTCACAAAGTTTGTGAAGAAATGGCATGGGAAATTATCGACAAACAGTCATGCTCGCTGCCGCCGCTCAAACATACGGTGTTTGGCTAATCTTCATTTGTCCCTCTGTACCTTATAAGATCGACAACTAACACAAAGGGATACAATGGATCATCAAACAGCTCGAAATCTTTGCGACACGGTTGACGCACCGAAGCCCAAACACTATTACAGTGATGAGGGGATTCTCCAATTTGACCAGAATGACGCTCTGCTTGCCAAATTGGAAGCAGCATTGTCGAAAATTGCACTCCGTGCGGGCGTCCTGCTCAGCAAACTGAGTGAGTCAGCACCACACGCAAGAAGCGTACAGCGAGCAGAACTTTTGACGCTCTGTGAAGACGTTGTCTACGAATACTCTATTCACGCAGCACTCGGCGGACACGGTGGCGGCTGTCTGACGCCAGAACAGTGGAAGGCAAAGCCGGAACTCTCAGATGATGGCGATCCGTTGCCACTCAAAGATATATTCAAAGAAATGATTTTTGACTTTGTGGAAAAGGGATTTCTCTACAATGAGTTTCTGCTAGTTGGACATGACGCTATCGTTCAAATGCAAATGATAACGATGCTTGGACAAGACTAATCTGTCCCTCCGCACCTTATAGGCGTGAAAGAACGAACAATGGATACTGAACGTGTTGAAGTGACTGTAGTCTTCACTGTGATTAAAAATCGCTCTACATTACACATAGCAACAGATGATTTTGTGGCTGGAGCTATCTCCGCTATCGAAAATCAATTTGATGGCTATGAACCAGAAATTGTTGAAGCAACTGTTCGGGATGAAGGCGTAGAACCGGGACTACAGCCTCGGACAGATGACGCACTGCGGAAAATCGCAAACAAAGAACTTAACAAACGTGCCTCTCAAAGAGACAACGTATTGAGAATCGGACAAAAATTAACTGAAGGATGAGCCTGATGGATCGCAGTGAACAGATGATCACACAAGTAGTTCTAACTCGACTCAAAACAGGAAGTAGAATTGAGTACCGATTTGAAGAAAAAAATGGTGTCCCATTTAAGAAAATTGGAAATTATGTCCAGAAAGTGATGAAAGGCTGGTCTATCTCAAAAGTTATGGTCTAATCTGTTGCCCTGTACCTTATATGACTGACAACTCAACCACCTGAAAGGTACAAAACAATGGCTGAAGCACAAGAAATCACTCAAATTGAAATGGAAGACCTTCTCTGCAATGAACTTCACTTCCCTAGAGAAGTCAGGGGAGTCAAGATCAATCCATTGAATATGTCTACCAAGACATTGGTCTACGGCAAACCATTCAGATTCGGCAAACACAAAGTTAGTCTAAGGGTCTACTCCACCATCCTTAAAGGTGGTGGTCACTCCCGACTGAAAGGTGAAGGTTCCATCAAGGTCGCAATGGTGATCAGAATGCCAGATGGCACCATCAACGGACTCTGCAAAGACAAACGTGTTCATCGTGTCAAGGGATGGCGTGCCAATCTGACGAAGCGTGTTCACAGTGTGATTGATTCATTTTGCAAAATGAAGCCTTGCACAAACCCGACGTGTGGACTCCCAATGAACTTGAGACATGGCAGCAATGGACCGTTTCTAGGCTGTACTGGTTACCCTAACTGCAAGGGAACGCAGAGTTGCCATGAGTGAAGAACAAAAAGATTACGAAATTTGTGATGAGTACGCAGCCAAACATGCTGCTGAAGACGTATACTCAGCCAGACACTCTTCTGGGATGTATTCGAACACCTATTGGGATGCCTACTGGACATACTTCGGTAAAAAAGCCAATCAACTTCGATTAGAATTCTGGCAAAAGCAACAGAAAGAACAACGGCAAGTTCTCAGATAAGAATGGCTTGATTCTCGGCCACTGTAATCTAACACTCAAAAAAGAATGACCCATTTGTCCCCCTGTACCTTATAAGAGCGACAACCACCTGTAAGGACAAAACAATGATCACCGAAATTCACGACGATAAAACATACACTGGACGCACTTCACTCGACATTGCAAGACAAGTTGCTGATGACCGGGAAGATGCTAAACGACAGGAACGACACCGCAATCGTCTCCCTTACCGTGGACAAAAATGCTCTGAACGGACCTTTTGACATGAACGACAACAAACTTAGTTCAAAACTGCTGATCCCAGCACTCAGCACTATATTTTTCCAAACTAATGGTGCAAGTGGCTCAAGTCCACAGACAATAGGCAACCGTACACTAAACAGGACTGAGCTAGGACTGATCTTCACTGCCGCTTTCGGGACACAAGGTTCTGAACGTTACGGGTGGCAATATCTGAGACACGTACACCTGACATTGTGGGACAATGTGGATGTATGCGAATTGGCACAAGGAACTGAAGAACTCGCTATTGAAGTGCTGCTCGACCTTATTGCTGGATCATTGGTGCATGAATCCTTCATCACTCCAGCCACTCAACACCTGAACGAAAGAGCCGGACAGATACTGCAAGAGAAAGAAAATGCCCTTGCCGCAATAGGAACGTGCGGCAAATAA
>Ga0114999_10007300_pt1 | contig 12565 bp, 10 predicted proteins | sample ArcticOcean_MG_C_3_FD_89820 | JGI IMG/M metagenome (GOLD analysis project Ga0114999, IMG submission 89820) | Marine microbial communities from western Arctic Ocean - ArcticOcean_MG_CB8_126 | ecosystem: Environmental > Aquatic > Marine > Oceanic | place: Arctic Ocean: Canada Basin | collected...
TAATGACTTTTCTGTATGTTTATCCGAGAAGTCCCAAGTAGATTTTCTTCATGTCTTGCTCGTCCGCGCTTACCGGGTTGGTCAGGACTGTCGAGCTTTTGGCAGCCTCCACCGCCATGCGATTAAGGTATTCTTCTTTCACGCCGATGGCTCCCAGTGATGGTGGAATGCCAATGTCCAGAGCGAGTGAGTGGACGCTCTCTATGGTTGCCTCGGCGGCACCGCCGTCTTCAGCGTTAATAGCGGCCGGTTTGGAAGGATTGGCGAGGAGAGGGGCTAATTTAGCGTATTTCTGCCGCATCGCCGGAAGATTAAAAGTCATTACGGGTGCAAGCAGGATACCGTTGGTCGTACCGTGATGACCTCCGAAAAAGTTGAATACCGGGTGCGTCAAACCGTGGACAATACCTAGCCCCGTATTAGTGAAAGACGCCCCGGCTAAAGTCGCCGCGAGGGAGACCGAATCGGCGGCGTCCGGATCTCCAGGGTTTTCAACGAATCGCCTGGCATATTTGCCGATAAGGCTGATCGCCTCATAGCACAGGGCCTCGGTCCAAGGGTTCGCGCGGGGTGAGCCGAGAGATTCGATGGCGTGCGTGAGAGCGTCCGTCAGGGAGCCCGCTGCAAAATAACGCGGTAACGTAGCAAGAAGGGAGGGGTCTACAACGGCGACATCAGCGTACAGCATGTCGCTGTGTATACTTGCCTTTGTTCCCATTTCTACATCTGTGACAATCGAAGCACGTGTAACTTCGCTACCCGTGCCCGCCGTGGTTGGTACGGTGATGAATGGGGGTATGCGCTTTGATGGTTTGTCCGCACCGTAATAGTCGCTGATTTTTCCTCCGTTTGTCAGAAGAGTACCCATGGCTTTGGCTGTGTCGATGGCGCTGCCTCCACCGATGCCGATCATGCCCTGACAATCGTTTGACTCGTAGAACTCTTTGGCCCGCAGAATGCTAGCATCCGAAGGGTTGGGTTCGGCGTCATCGAATAGTGAAAATTTTATTCTTGCATCTTTGAAACCCTGGATAACGGGTTCAAGTACGCCAGCTTTTAGTAGGCCCGGGTCGGTGATTATGATCGGGTTCTCCATGCCGAGTGCGAGGGACTCTTCTCCGACAAATACGGCTTCGCCACGACCGAAACGTAAGCGAGGACCCGATGCGTTTTTGAACGGCTGAATCATGTCTGCTCTCCTCGTTTGAATAGCCGGAAAATACACAACCCTGATATTAATAATATTCATGGCGCGTTGATAAAAGGATATTATGGTGTTTGAACTTTGTTTGCCAGTTTTGGTATTTAAGGAGTGTAAGTAAAAATTCTCAGCCGCAGGCTATGAGGCCTTCACGGACCTTTGGCATTGTTGTTGGTATGTCGAGTATTGGCAGGCCGTGGGTTGGCGCGATAATATCCACGTCAAGGTCATTGAGCATTTCTTCAAGCTTATCTGCATAGATATTCATGTCGGCGAACGTAGTCCAAAACAAAGCGCGCTCGGCAAAAACGGCCAAGACATCAGCCAGATCCAGAGATTTCGCCTCTTCTGCGACTTTTCCGCAATGGCCGTCCCAGTGGTAATGGCTGTAGGCAAAGCCGTCGCCTGGAAAAAGAACTCGTCCGCCGGTATCGAACCCCCAAAGCGATGAACGTAAGTCGCGTATGACCGGTTCCACGGCTATAAATTGCCGATCTCCCAGATCGATGGAATCGCCGACCTCCATTTTTTTTAGTCGGTATTCGTGTTTTGGGAAGGCGAGATGGTAGTCGCTGACATCGCCATGGACAGTCAGATCGGGATAGAGCTCAAGTACCCGCCCGAGACCGCCGGAATGCGGGGTCTCTTGGTGCGTGATAAATAAATGTTTCAAGGGAGCGCGTCCATCGCCAAGGATGTTTTTCATCTGACGTTCTATTTCGGGAAAATCCTTTGGGTGTCCCGTTTCGATGAGTATTGAAGCTTCGGAGCCAATGATAAGGAACGCTGCGTTGTAGGAATGGTATGTTTTACCTTTATGGTGTTGTACGAGGCAGTCGCCGAGCCACCATACACCGGGTGAGATTTCTCTGGGAAGAGGATTGTTTGTGTTCATGAATTATCTCTCCATGCCCCGTGGTATATATCGCGCCTCGACGGCGCTTCGGTCTAGGCTGCGCAGTACGTCGTCGAGTACCGAAAAATGGTGTTCGACAAGAGCACGCCCTCTAAGGATGCTTCCGTATCCGGGGGCGATAGTTTCGATGTCGAACCTATCGAAGATGTCGGTTATGCCTTTTCGAAGGGAAGTGGTGTCCACACCTTCGAGCCACCAGTAGCGAGTATTCAGCAGAAACGAACGTACGAAGGAGGAGGTCGTAACCGTGTCGTCGTTTTCGATAAGCCAGGGCCCCTCGGGGCTGTCCTGCGAAACATGGCTGAACATGTCCGATGAAAATAGGGTTTTGGAAGATTCGTCGTAAATCCATTTGGTCGATATCAGTCGTATTGGTGCATTCATAATGTTGATGGGGCGATGGCCGTTTTTGCCGACCTGGTAGGATTTTGAGGGGTCGAATATGGTTGTGGGCAAGTCCGGGGTATCCATTTTCTTGCCGTTGGTGTCTATCGTTTCGAACTCCAGCCAAGTTACAACATCAGGCACGGATGAGTAGCATTCCACCACGTTAAAGTGTTTGGCAATCGCCATCGCGTTTCCGACAGACATAAATTCATTCATCCGCAGCGGGTATATCGATAGCGGTGTGTGGGTATCTATAATTGAACTGATTTGTTCGATTATAGCGTTTTCGTGTGCGGCATAACCGGTGTCAAGAAGAAGTGCACCATCATCCTCGCACAGGAGATAGCAGTTCGACGCAGTGTGCCCCCTTGTGCTGGCGGGATAGGCGCTTACCCGTCCGTCGAGCGGGAGAGTGTTGTGGAGGGCATATACTTTGCCATTAGCAAGTTCGGTGATGGTGTGGTGCGACATAGTAAGTTCCTAAGCCTATACCCGGGCCAGTAAAAAGTTTTAATTTTCAATTCAAGAGTGATTGTAATTATTATTTTTAGGGCTCTTACGCTGTATTAGAAGCGATTTAGGATTTTTTTGCATCTCTCCGAGGAATAAATTGCAATTTGGATTGTGGTTCGCGGATTATAGGATGAGAAATACTGGTATGTTCGATAGGTTTGTTCGATTAGAAGGTGGTTCGGTTCAGTCTAGAATTTTCCAGAAAAACAAATCGGAGTAAAAGCGGGAAACTCATTTCAATTTGAAGGGTGTCAATTCTAAGCGTACAATATATTTTATTCTTATTTGTGGCACTCATGCTCGGTGGAAGCGTATTTCACTCTTCGTTGGGGAATGAATTATGGTTGACATGAGATTGACGGATGAGCAACTCGAACTCCAGGCCCTAGTCCGGGATTACTCCGAAAGGGTCCTGAGGCCCATTGCCGCTGATTGCGACCGAAAATCACAGAGCGATCCGGAGGGATGTTTCCCGATGGAGGCCCTTAAGGAAGCCTCGCGGCTCGGGCTTCGAACCCTCGGCCTTCCCAAGGAGATGGGTGGCAGAGACATCGACACATTGACCCATTGCATCCTGCTCGAGGAGGTCATGGCGGTGGAGCCGGGGTTCGCCGCCACGTTTCATCAGGTATGGCGGCTAGCGCAGCACATCGCCCGGCAGGCGACGGAGGAGCAAAAGAAGAAATTTCTCGTCCCGTTTGCCGAAGATGACACCTGTTTGCTTTCAATTGGTCAGACTGAACCTGGAGCGGGAACGGATAACACCTTTCCCTATAGGGGCGTTGATGGTGGAGTCAAACTTTCAGCCGTCAAGGACGGCAACGAGTGGGTCCTTAACGGTACGAAGCACTTTGTCGCTGATGCATCCCTTGCTAAAATTTTTATCGTCCTAGGCAGGACTGATCCCAATCTTCCGGGACCGGACGGCTCAACTCAATTTCTCATGTGGCGTGACACGCCGGGATTCAGTATTGGGCGGACGCATGACAAGTTGGGTGCGGCGTTGCTCATGAACGCCGAACTCATCCTGGAAAATGTTAGAATTCCCGAATCCGACATATTGATGGGTCTTAATGAAGGGTTCTCGGACAAGGCAAGACATTATGGAAGAGGGGCCCCGATGGTCGCCACTTTCGGGTTGGGCACTGCCCGGGGGGCTTATGAGGCGGCTTTGGCCTATGCCCGGGACACCGTCCATCGAGGCAAGCCTCTCATCCAAGACGATGCCATTGCCATGCGTCTTGCCGATATGCTGACGCTTATTGAAGCGACGAGGAGCGCCATCTGGCGGGCGGCCTGGGGTTCGGACAACCGGGAGCACTTCCTTCAAAGGGATGCGGCCGTGTCGAGCTATTTCAGTACCGTCTGCGTGCGGTCGGTTTGTCAAAATGCTATGCAGATTTTTGGAAAGAATGGTTATTTACGGAATTTCCCAGCTGAAAAATACATGCGGGATGCTTTGATGACTAACCACATTAACAATACGGTGGATGTGCGATTGCTGAAAATCGGCAGATCTCTAACAGGAGAAACGGTTTCCCCTCTTTAGGAAGCTGAGATTCTTTCTCCTTTTAATATCGGGGAATTTTGTCATGGTGAATTTTCTTCTTACTGAAGAACAAGTGGCGTTGAAGGAATTGTGCCGGAGTTTCGGGGAGCGCCAGCTTCAACCTATTGCGGATGAGCTCGACAGAAAAGCCTCTGATGATCCGGCGTCGCCATTTCCCTGGGGGGCGCTTAAGGAATTTTCCGCCCTCGGACTGAAAAATCTGCCATTGCCTGAGAAATGGGGCGGAGCGGATATGGATGTGTTGACTCATTGCGTTTTGCTCGAAGAACTTATGACGGTTGAGGCCGGTTTTGCCGCTGCCGTTCATCAATCATGGAAACTGGCGGGTCTTCTTGCCGAATGTGGAACGGACGATCAGATGTCCAGGTATATCGGTGCATTTTCCGAGGATAGCGAATATTTGATGGGAGACGGGACGCTTGGCCCGATCGCATCATCAGAGGATCTTGAACTGAACGCACGGCCCGAAGGAGGCGGCTGGGCGCTGGAGGGCAGGAAGCGTTTTGTGGGATGTGGCCCGATAGCCAAACTTTTATTTATGGATGCCGCTAGCGTCAGCACGGCGCCGGGTTCAAGTGATGCCGTCACTTTTCTTGTTTCGCAAGGTACTCCAGGTATTCGGCAGGAAGAGATTCACGACAAGATGGGTGCAAGGGTGTTCCTGGAGTCGGAACTAACGTTTGATAAGTGCAGGGTTCCAGTGGAAGACGTACTCTCGGACGGTAACGAGTCCGGAGCCAAGAACCGCTATTTCAGGAAGATTGCTCCAACGCTGGGCGCTTTCGGGGTGGGGGTTGCCCGCGCGTCTCTGGAAACATCCATCGCGCATTGTCTTGAGAGGGTTCAAGGCGGCAAGCCAATTTTCGAACACGATGTCGTATCGTTCCGGCTGGCCGAGATGAAGGTTGACGTGGATGTGGCGCGGGATCTCGTTTGGCGGGCGGCTTGGCATTCTGACCATCCGGGAGAGGGCGCGCCAGGTATTGGCCTTTCCGCCCTTCTATTTGCCTCAGAAATGGCCCCCCGCGTCTGTGATATGGGTATTCAGCTCTTTGGCGGGTATGGCTTTATGCGTGACTACCCAGTACAGAAATATTGGCGGGACTCTTTGATGTGTCTTAATCATGGAGACACGCATGACATGGCTCGGTTGAAACTTGGCAGGCTCATTGAAACAGAAGCTATCTAAAAGGGAGGGGACCGCGTGCGCGCAATGGTGCTTCATCAATTTTTGAGCCCTCTTCAGTTGGAAGAAGTCCCAGATCCTCAGGCGGGATTAGACGAAGTTGTGGTGAAGGTGCGGGCCTGTGCACCGGACATGCTCGATGTAAAAACACGGGCCGGACAATCGAAAATTACGCTTCCTCGCATAATTGGACATGAAATAGCTGGGGAAATCGCCGAGGTTGGCACATCGGTAAAAAATGTCCGTGTCGGAGAGCGGGTAGTTGTCTATGATTATTTAAACTGTGGGGCCTGCGAATTTTGCTGGAAAGGAAGGGAAACGCTTTGCCGGAATAACAAGGGAGTCGTAGGGCTGGCAATTGACGGCGGATTTGCCGATTACGTAAAGGTCCCTGGTAGAAATGTGCTGCCAATTCCTCCGGATGTTTCCGATGAAGCGGCGACAACACTTGTTAGTCCCGTTTCTACTTCGCTTCATGCGCTAAGAGAGCGGGCCAGGGTTTCCCCCGGAGACTATTTGCTGATTGTAGGTGCTGCAGGTGGCGTGGGTATCCATATGGTGCAGATGGCGCAGCTTTTTGGAGCCAGGGTCATCGCGGCGGATGTGTCAGACGATAAAAACGAAAAAACGAAAAAATACGGAGTCGAAGCGGTTATCAATACCACGGAAAATCCTTTCGGCTCATCTTTCGACGAAGCTGTATTGGATGTCACGGGTGGCACGGGTGTGCAGTCGGCAATCGATTTGTATGGTTCATCGAAATCTCTTGCGGCCTGCTATCGTTGTCTCGATACGGCGGGAACGCTTGTGCGAATTGGCTCCAGAGTCGGAGATCGGCTCGAAATCAATCCGGAGGCGCTTACACAGAAGGAAGTGGTTCTCACTGGTTGTCGCTATAACACCAAGGAAGAATTCAATAAATCTCTGGAGTTGGTCAGGGCGGGAAAGATCGAGCCGGTGATTTCCTTTTCGTTTCCCTTGTCCGAGGTTAACGATGTTCTCGATAAGATTGAGCGGAACGAAGTGTTCGGAAGGGGCGTTGCAATTCTTTAGAGGGTTTAATGTGGCTGTTATCAGGCGTATTTCTGTCGTCGGTGGTGGATACGTGGGGCAAGGTCTGGCGATTCAATTTGCCCGCGGAGGCTACCAGGTTTCTATCTATAACAGGTCGAAGGAGAGCTCATCCTCGGCGATAGAGAGGATTCGATTTTTTCTCGATCTTTTTGAAAAGAACGGTCTCTACTCTAGGAAGCAAGCCGAGGAAGCCTTCTCGCTTATTCATCCTACGATTAACCTGGAAGAAGCCGCTAAGAGCGCGGATTATGTCATGGAGTCCGTTTCGGAGGATCTTCCACTGAAACAGGATGTTTTCATGAGACTCGATGTCCTCTGTCCACCGCATGTCATAATCGCCTCGGACACCTCCGGCCTTCTCCTGTCGGAAATTGGGATAAAAGCTCAACGGAAAGATAAATTAATAGTCGTTCACCATTACACGCCTACCCCGTTGCGCCCTGTGGTGGAAGTTGTCAGGGGAACGAAAACATCCGAGGAGACGTTTCAAGTTACGAAAAAACTTCTGGAAGATATTGATAAAGACGTGGTCGTGGTTAAGGAAGCTCTTGGCCATATCGGAGTGAGAATCTCGACCGCTATCAGAAGAGAGGCGATGTATATGCTGGAAAGGGGGATTGCCTCGCCTGAAGATATTGATAAGGTGGCCTATAATTTTGGCATTCTGCCGGTGTTCGCCGGAATGGACGCGTCGGGTTTGGATGTTTTTATGGATATTCATTCGTATCTCCAAAAAGATTTGGACAATCGGGATACGCCTTCACCGCTTTTGAAAGAGAAAGTGGAAAAGAAAGAGTTGGGAATAAAAAGCGGGCAGGGTTTTTTTGGTTGGAATGAGGAGTTGGTAAAAAAAGCTATGGATAGAAGGATTAAAGTGCTTGTCATGCGAATGAAAGAGCGTGAAATTTTTCGAGATTCAGATTGATGATTAGTGGTTTGATGTGTTAATTCGGTCATTTTGGAGATGAATTGTTGTTTGGTGGATTGCAGACTATATACAATTGGTCTCATATTCGTTCCTTCTTTCTCTCAGGTGATTAATGGATTTTTCACTAACGGATACGCAGCGCGCGCTTCAGACGCTGGCGCATGATTACGCCGAAAAAGAAATTCGTCCCTATGTTCGTAACCGGGAGCGGCTCGAAGATCCGGGGGAACGATTTCCCTGGGATATCCTTGAAAAGGGGAGTGAACTCGGTCTGCGTACTCTCTCGTTGTCAGAGGAGCGTGGTGGGGCTGGAGCCAGTATCCTGGACCTGTGCATTGTTGGCGAGGAGATTGCCTGGGGCGATCTTGGGGTAGCGGTTACATTTGACCAGACGTGGAAGATTATTCATTTTCTCGACAGGGTTTGGAACGACGAGCAGCGAGCTAGAATACTTCCATCCTTTTTGGCGGATCACCGTTTTCATCTGGCGGTTGGGATGACTGAACCTAATGTGGGGACTGAGAATTTCACGCCGGATGAAAATCCCGAACATGGAGTTCGCACGAGAGCCGTACGCGATGGTGAGGACTGGATTGTTAACGGGATGAAACACTTTATTAGTAATGGCGGGATCGCCAAGCTCTATACATTAGTGACGCGAACAGATCCTTCTGTGGCTGTTTCGAAGGGTGTTACTTACTTCATGGTGGCTCCCGGCCAGGAAGGATTCTCCATTGGGCGTGTCCACGAAAAGATGGGGCAGCGGCTTTCCCAGAATGCCGAGCTGATTTTCGAGAACTGCCGCATTCCCGATTCTGATCGCGTGACCGAGGTGGGAGGTGGCGTGGGGGCACGCTCTGGCTCTTTCGCGCGTGGATCGGTTATTGAGTCGGCTGCGACAGCACTAGGGCCCGCACGTGCGGCCTATGAAGATGCGGTTGAATATGCGCGAAACAGGGTTCAGGGGGGAAAGCCCATTATCGAGCATCAAGGAGTTGGCTTCATGCTGGCAGACTGTTTCGTTGACTACCAGGCGGCCCGCCAAATCCTGCATTACGCTGCTTGGAGGGCGATGAAGGACGAAGGCTATGATCCTAAGCTGGGTTATATGGCGAAGGTCTTCGCGTCTGAGGCATGTTTCCGTATCGCGAAACGCTCCATGGAGGTTTGGGGCGGGATGGGATACATGACTGAAGCACCGATGGAGAAATATTTGCGCGATGTAACGAGTTTTCTCCACTCAGCCGGAACGAACGAGGCCCAGCGCGTACGTTCGATGCGGTACCTTTAAGTTAGATGGTTTCGCGTTCCATAAGAATTTTTTCATCCGGAATTCAGGCCAACGCTCTCCTTCCCTCCGATAAAATAATTGCTCACCCGTCCATATCCAAGGTTACGATGTCGTCCAGACGCAGGTAGATGATGTCTTTGTTGCAACAGATGGGCGTGTTTTTCTGAGTTGGCGCTTTGGCGGAGGTGTGTGGATCCTCGAGGAAGAGTTTTGAGGCTGGAAAGACCCGGCAAAAATTGGTATTTTGAGTGTTGTAATCTTTTTTTCTGGTAGTTTTTTTATTGTTCACGTATCTTGTTGAAGGGGGATTAACCGATGGAAGATAACGAAATCCAAAGCCAGGAAGTATTGCACGAATACTACGGAGAGCCGAACGAGCGCGCCGCGAAAAAAAAGATAGGCAAGCTCGAAAAGCACAGCCGGCATTTTATTTCGCTGTCCCCTTTTTTCGTTCTGTCTACCTCGAACTCTGAGGGAACGGATGCATCCCCTAGAGGAGATGCCCCCGGGTTCGTGGCTGTTGTGGATGATAGTACCCTCATAGTTCCCGATCGAATGGGGAATAATCGAGTGGATTCCATGCATAATATCATGGGAAATCCGAATGTCGGTATGCTCTTCCTCGTTCCAGGTATGAACGAGACCTTGCGCATAAACGGCAAAGCACGGGTGACTACCGACGAGAAATTGCTAAATACAATGTCGGTCAACGGTAAAAGCCCTAAATCTGGTTTAATCGTCGAAATTGAAGAGGTGTTTATGCACTGTGCGAAGGCCTTGATGCGTTCTCATCTTTGGGACCCAGAGCGACACATCGACCGCAGCTCGTTTCCGACACTTGGGAAAGTATTTAAGGACCAGATCGGGAGCGATAAAGATGCCGAAGAAATCGAGAAGTCCGTTCAAGAAGGCTACGTTACTCGGCTCTATTGATATGAGTGAAATTAAAAATTGTTCTTGTCTTCTCCTGAGTGTTTTTTCTCTGATTGTTTACTGATAAGGAGTAGTGCTCCTGATACCTTTTGAAATTGTGGCCTTGGTGCCATCATTCTTGTTTTCATTTTCATCTATCATGTCGCGCCGGGGTCTGGATGGGAGCACCCCCCACACCGGAAGTTTTATCGTTCTAATCGTTAATTTCTTAGCTTTTTCCCTCGCGCTTGTGATAGTTGATTTTTCCCGTATTGTTTTTTCTTGGCATTGGATCGCGTTTATGGCGGCGGGAGTATCGTCTCCTGCGCTCTCTTTGTTTTTTCTTTATCGATCAATTTCTCGTTTTGGTGTCGCTTCGACGAATGCACTTGTTAATTCTCACGTTTTATTTGGCCCGATTTTGGCTATCTTTATTCTTGGCGAACGCCCGCATCCAGGCATATGGTTTGGAATCGCTCTTCTCCTCGCGGGAGTTTGGTTTCTTATGGGAGGAGGGGAGCTTAGAAAAGAATTGAGGAATATCTGGATCCCATTGATGTCGGCCCTTGCTTTTGCTATGGCCCACAATTTAAGGAAAATTGGTTTCGGAGGCATGGATTCTCTGCTTTTTGCCGGTTTCTTGCAGGGTGTATCTGCCGTGCTAATTGGTCCTTTCATTCTTAAGTTGGCGACTGGGGGACAGGCCTATGTATTCAACAGAAAGTCTGTTTTGTTTTTTCTTGTGGCTGGACTTGCAATGTCGATTGCCTTTTTTGCTCTTCTCTTCGCCCTGCGTGGGGGGCGGGTTTCATTAATTGGCCCCATCATGGCTACGGGACCATTATTTGCCATTCTTCAGACTAAGTTTTTTTTGGGTGGGCGAGAAAAATTGACTCCCCGGATTATCTGTGGCGCATGCATTATTGTGATTGGGGTGGTCGTTGTTAGCTCTCTGGAATAAGGGTTTTTTCGGCCTTGCTGGGGGATTATTCTCGGCCCTTTCCAAACAGGTGTGGGCCGCGATAGAATGCTTGTCGAAGTAGGGCGGAGAGCAGAGCGCCTGCTGCCGGCGCCTAATTCGAATTCCATTCGAGGTATCGCTCCGCCGCGTTGTCGGCGAGTCGGGTCTCGTGCGGCGGGAGCTTGCGAACTCCGTCAGGTCCGGAAGGAAGCAGCGGTATGCGATCACTCCCGGGTGCCACGAGGGTGCCTGACTCTGTCTTCGCGCGGCGGAGCCTTTGAATGGTAATTCCCTTGTTTGGATTTCGCTTTCTCTCAGTAAATGGTGCGAGGTCTGCAGTATGAATTTTATCGGCAGCGCACGAAAATGGCGTCCCCAGCGATTTGCGGATCTTGTCGGTCAGGAACATATTCGCCGCACCTTCTCTAATGCACTAAAAGCCGGTCGTGTCGCATCGGCCTATCTTTTTAGTGGAACCCGTGGCGTGGGGAAAACGACAACGGCGCGGATACTTGCCAAATCCCTTAACTGTGAGTCCTCCGATAAACCAGTGGCAGAACCTTGCAATGAATGTTCTTCGTGTGAGGAAGTAAGCCGAGGTTCTCATCCTGATGTTCTTGAAATAGACGGAGCCACTTACACAGGGGTGGATAATGTGCGAGAGCTCCGGGAAGGGTTACGGTACCGGCCTGCCCGGGGGCGCTACAAGACACTCATCATCGACGAAGTGCACATGTTATCGAAGGGTGCATTTAACGCGCTTCTCAAAACGCTTGCGGAGCCTCCACCGCATGTCGTTTTCATTTTCGCCACCACCGAGTTACAGCGGGTGCCGGATACGATTCTGAGCCGGTGTCAAGTTTTTGAGTTTCGACGTATCGCTACCAATGTTATCGCTGAGCAGCTTTCGCAGATTGTTAAGGAACAGGGCTTGGAAGTTGACGAGGATGCGCTTCTCCTGCTGGCACGGATGGGCGAGGGAAGCATGCGTGACGCACAATCCTTATTGGATCAGGTAATCGCTTTTTCAGGCGATGGCGTATTAACCGCTCGTGAGGTGGAGGGTGTTCTTGGTGTTCCATCCTCCGAGGTATACCGCAATATCGTTTCCGCCATGATTGATCGTAATGCCCATGCCGCGTTGATAGAATTGAACAATCTTTTTGATGCGGGCCACGATCTCCGTCTTTTCTGTGGAAATCTCCTTGAGTATCTGCGTGATTTGATGGTTCTCCAGTCGGCTGGTGAAGACGATGCGCTCTTCAACCTTGGCCCCTCTGAGATAGGAGAGCGCAAAGATCTTGCCGGTAGGCTTTCTTTTCCTGAAGCCCATCAGGCTTATTCTATTTTGCAGAGTGGAGAAATTGAACTGCGCACCTCCACGCATCCGAGAATGACGCTTGAACTGGCTCTCCTTCGGATGTGCCGCCTCGGAAAGATCGCCGAACTGGGCTCCCTGATCGACAACCTTGAATTCAGGCAGTCTAGCCCTCCGCCTACCAGTTCTCCCTCGCGGGGTGGGCCGACGCCTTCTGATTCTCGATCTTCATCACCTTCGAGAGATGAGAAGGGACTGGAAGGTGCTCCTGATAAAAGTGCCTCCTCCCCTGTAGCGAGTGCCGTTCA
>Ga0114999_10007302_pt1 | contig 12564 bp, 5 predicted proteins | sample ArcticOcean_MG_C_3_FD_89820 | JGI IMG/M metagenome (GOLD analysis project Ga0114999, IMG submission 89820) | Marine microbial communities from western Arctic Ocean - ArcticOcean_MG_CB8_126 | ecosystem: Environmental > Aquatic > Marine > Oceanic | place: Arctic Ocean: Canada Basin | collected...
CTCGGCCAGTACCGAGTGCCCCTCAACGAGAACGATGGCTTGCTGGTGGAATACACCACCCTTAGCGTCGTCATTGGTATCAATGCTGATGTTGCCATCGGCGAAGACATTGCCATTGAACAACGTACCCGAGAATCCGTTTCTGACAATCTCAGCAGTCAGACCATCACTAATTCCAGCGGCTCCCTCGGCAGCCGTGGTAGCGATACCGGTCGTGAGCTGATCTTGGATATCTTTGATCTGGAACGGATGCAAAACGATAGAGACATTGCCGGGAGGGGCAGGCTCAGTCGTGTTACCAAAGATTCGAGAAACAGCAGCCGAGACGATGCCGACAGTAAGGGTCGTACCGGCTCCACCAAGTGAAACTGAGAACGAATCCAACTGCGTAAGACCGTCAACGTCCTTCTTACGCTGCATCGCGTTCTGGCCCAACGAGCCAATCTTTGCGAGCACGTTCGAGGACAGTCGCCGTCGCACACGGTCAGTAATAACCGTATGAATACCAGCAACTGTTGGCGTCAGCGTCAGAAGGGTATCTTCCATCTGCTGAGGGTTGTTGAGAACCGTCGCTTCAGTGACGCCCTGTGCCGTCAACTTATCGAGGCGGATCTCATTCCAACCAATGCCAGAGTTTGCTTTGAGCGTAACCTTGTCAACGACAGAGCTTGAAGTCATCGTTCCCTCATACTCGCGAACAATGCGAGCAGCGGCAATGATAGTCGGAAGACTGTCGGAGAGTGCTGTAGTAGTCGTGTTACCAGTGGTAGCCACGTAGTTCTCCTATTGCTTTTATAGTCCTAGATGTTCCATCACACGCCGCTTTTCAGTAACGGTAATGTCCCCACCCTCGCCATAGGCTTGAATGAGGCTTTCGATAGATTGATTCTGTCCACTGCGCTGCGGTGTACCGTTTCCGGCTGCACGCTTTTTTGCAGCAATCTGCTCAACTTTCCCAGCATCCTCGTTTTGCGAGTTTAGCCAGGCAAGAACGTAGTCTGCTGCTCGCGCTGGACTCCCAAGGCCAGCTCCAGTTGTCCAGACGTGTTGCGGGATAGTACTGGGGTTAATATTAGCCGCGCTAGCACGTTCCGAGACAAAGTTAGTGGCGTCATCCCATAGTTGCTTAGTGGACGGATCCATTTCAGTAGATTGCTCTACTGGTGCTGGTGTATTGCTGTGTTCGATGGACTTAAGCCGTCGTTCCAGCTCCCGTTCCTTCATTGACAACTTCAGGGAATCATCCACAATGTCCGAGGACATAATCACGCCTGAAAGTTCCGTAATCATTGACTCCAGTTGACCAACTCGGTCAACAGAAGCCGTATTCTCGGCATCCTGAGCCAATTTATCGACACGGGACTGGATGTTTTGAAGGCGGTTCAACTCACTGTTGACTCGGTGCTTCACAACATCAACGTCTCGGGTGCGACCTTCGACTTCTGTCAGGCGGGCGATTAGGGCATCAACGTCGCTTAGAGCATCCTCTACTTCAGGAGATTCTTCCGATGCAGTAAACCCATCTACATCAACTGCTCCGTCAACATCAGTATCGCCGAGGGTATTGGCGTCCTGATTCTCCGGAACATCATCGGCATCAATCTGCTGCTCAAGGATATCAATATCGGACATTTATTCTCCTACTGGCCTTGCGGCGAGTTCTGAAAGCGGGCTAACCGAGAATAGGTACAGTTACATATCCATTCTGGAGTAGCGCGTTATCTAGGGCTGGATTAGCCGTTCGCAATTGTCTTCGATTATTATCAGACTCACGCCTCACGCTGTCAATGAAGGATTGCAACTTCCTTGAGGCAGAGACATTCCCTTGTGACTCGGATCGCTTCAGGGCTGTTTCCAACTCCTGATAAGATCGGAACCCAGCAGAGCGAGCAAACCTACCCACTCTGCTATTAAAGGCTGCGTCTAGCGATGACCAGTAGCCTGATTCGCTAATAATTTTCTTATTATTGAAGTACCACTGAACCTCTGGCGGGTGTTCAGCCCCACTACGCTCATCAATGTGCCGCAGTTGATCGGCAGTTAGTGATGAGCGCAACTCTGCCTCTAGCTTGTCCTGAAGATTCCAGTCAATGACGCCAGGCGCGATCTCTGCATCCCTGAATGTCTGGTAATAGCGCCCAAGTGCATCATCCGGTGCTGGCTCTCCAGTGTCTCCCCGGATCACCTCCCTCTTAGTAGCTGCTTCGAGCGATAGGGCGGACATAGCCTCCCTGAACTGTTTAGGCTCAATCAGCCCTTCCGAATACTTACTCTGTAGCTGTGACTCCTTTGAGATCCTTTCGCTATTTATCTCATTCGCCTTGACTGCCGACTGCGCTGAGGGATCGTACTTAGCGCGCTTCTTTAGTTCTTCTTCGGCAAGCCTAAACATCTCTGGGTTCTCTTGGCGAAGAGCGTCACGTTCCTGTCCGGTAAGATCCGCATACGGCTTGTTGAATCTTCGTTGGGCAAGAGATTCCTTCAGCGAATAGGAGCGCCGTTCACGACTGTTGAAGCCTGCGATATCAGCGACGATGAGCGGGTTCAGTAGTTCAGTAACCCCGCCTTCCTGAACGCTAGCAGCGAGGTCATTCAGCGCAATAGGAGTGACGCGCGACAGAGAGTACCCGAGCGCAGTGTCAGCAACGCCCTGAAGCGATGTGAGCTTGATGGGATTGCCAGATAGATCGTGCCCCTGAATGATGTCTCCAACAATACTCGCAAGCGGGCCAGACTTACCTCTGGCGAATCGCACCGTGGCTTCTGTTGGCGAGCCAGAAAACGCATCTCCAATGAGCCGCATATTAGTCCTGTATGGGCCGAACAGGTTTATATCTCTGCCACCCAAGTTCTTGATCGTCATAAAATTGGAGTTGAACTTGCCGTTCTTGACGGGCTGGAAGTCAGTTGACTCTCCGGTAATGGCATAATTGATGAAGGCCGTCGCCAATGCAGTTGTTGCCATTGCAGTGAACATTGTCTCGCGAACAAGGCGTGACTTATCAGTATTTGTTGAAACTGCCGCTGCATCAAGAATGTTTTTGAACATAGCCCGCGTGTAACGCGGAGCAAATAGACCGTATCGTTCAATATCGAATACACGGTCTTTGGTGATTCCAGTTAGCTGGTTAGCGGCGTCAGCAATGCTCTGCATTGAGGCTTCTGGCTTATTAGATTGTCGCAGAGCGCCGAGATTGCCGTTCGTAGCCTTCATCGACTTATACAGCTCAATGCGTGCAACATTCCCGGCTCTAGAGAACGCTTCATCCGAAATATCAAGGATTGTACGAGCTACGCTCGCCCGTTTCTTTAGCGTATCTCCGCCAACCCTCTTGGCGATCCCCTCAATCGCATTAGCTACAGGCATAGCGTTCATAACTTCATCGGGCGCGGACTTATTGAGGATTGCTAAGCCGTTCTCAACCCCCTCCATCACATTTTCCTTGTTCATATTCATATATCCCTGATAGGCCTGGGGGTCTTTTATAGATCGGAGCGCAATATCGAGCGTCTTGAAGAAGACATCGGGCTTTGACATCATCACAGCCCAGCCCTGGATGCCATACCACGACAAGTCCAATGTTGCCACAGCAGACCGCATGAACGAGTTGATCTTCATTGCCTGTCGTCCGACATCGGTTGGAAGAAACTCGCCACGGACTAACGATGTGATCGTAGACGACTGCGCTTCCGTAAACGTCTTACCCCGCAATGTCGGGAACATCTGCTGGATGTCCTCGGCCAGCATTACCCTGCCACCATCGAATAACTCAGTACGCAGACCGCTAAGAATACTGTCCCTATCGAGAGTGCTAATTACTAGGGCTTCTTCGGCACTTCCTAGCTGCTTGACGGTATCGGCCAGATCCACTTGCGACTTAAGGTATTTGTCAGCCGAGGGGCCTGTCAGCGATTTATCGAACATCTTACGAATATTGAAAATCGTATCGAACTTAGTCGCTGCCTTAGTGACTCTTATAGCGTCCCTTGTCGCGCGAAGGCTATCCGTAAGCTCCTTACTTGCAATCCCGCGTGCATCAATGGCTTTCACTAAGCTTTCAGCCATCACTTCAGCTTCATCAAAAAATGACTGGGCTCTCTCAGCCGTATCAGCAAGCTTACCTAGTGTCTTAGAGTTCCCGAGCAGGAACTTAGCGACATCTTCGTCAGGGGCACCGACCAGAACCTTCTCCCAAAGGCCTTGCGTGGCATTTTCTTCCATCTGCTTCTTCAGCAAATCCGCTAGTGATTCACTGCCCTTTAGGACTCGCTGAAAATCCTTTAGTTCCTCTTTCGTCTTGCCAAGGTCTGCAATCGCATCTACATCGATGATGTTCTTTTTCTCTAATTCCTCCATCTCTCCTATCTTTTTCGCGATGTCTGCAACTGAATCTCTTAACGTTTTGACATCATCGCGAGCCCGAGTAACCTGACGGATCGCTGGCCTAATAGCGGACATCGCCGTGGGGACTTTCGAAGCATCAAATGGGAGAGTACCTAGTGCTGTCCCACTAGTCTTCAGCCTGCTGTATAGCCTCCTTGCGACACTACGGATAAGTGCATCGGAACCCCTGAGAGTCCTTGTTTGCTGCGCGAGCTTAGCCCTCTCCTTTTTAAGCTTATCTACTGCCTTCCTCTCGGCCTTCACCTTATCCGAGGCAGCCACATACGCAGTATTGTTGTTCGCTTGCTCTTTCGCAGTTATGCCAAGGTCGGACACGGCATTAGCGGCGCTGGCCCTCTTAGCCCCTATCAACCCTCCCTGAACACGAGCGTGCAGAACGACATTCGGATCAAGCCAATACGTCTCATCAAGCGTCTTGCCAGACCTTGCTGCAATATCAGACATCGCCTGATACGTATCGCCTATATCCCCGGAAAGACGCTCAGCCGTCCCTCCCGATCTAGCCAATCTGTCCGCGAACTTCGTTACTCGTGGGAAGTACGTGGCGTATGTCCCGTGTCTCTCAATTACCTCGCCCATCGCTATCTCAAATGTCCCAGTGCTATTATTGCGGAGGGCCTTTTTTGTGATAACTGGCAGGGTGGAATCACCATCGAAGTCGAGTTTATCTAGCTTCTTACCAGACAGCCCCTGAACTACCTCATCTAGTCCATCCATTATCTCTCCGAAGGTCTTTACACCTTCGTTGTGCTCGGGGTTCTTGAATACCGCTGACTCAAGGACTTCCTCCCCATTCACTACCTTCCAAGTGACATCCAAGTCATCGAGATCGACCATTCCCGGAGTTGAACCGTTCATTGCGGATCCGGTAAACAGGCCACCATCATTGGTTAGCTTCTGTTCCTCGAAAAAGAGTTTCCCATTTATAAATTGAGAAGAGGCGTTATCTGCCTCGCTCAGAGCATCAATGAGTCTGCCACGGGCTAGCGGGTTAGCAGTTAAATCGCCCAATGGCAAAGCCGCTAGTACAGAGGCGACCATCCCCCCGAGATGTGATTGGTTTTTAGCGCCTCCCAATGACATCTCATTGTTCAACAAGTCCGCAAACTGCACATCAACCGCGCCATTTTTATCGATAATACTTGGGGCAGTGCCGAATATACCTTTAGGAAACTTCTTCTGCCCTTGCCTCAGCGCGATTAGGCCGATAGCGCCACCAATAAACGGTTCGGCTATCGATAGCGGGCCTGGCAGCTCAAGTTCTTCCGCTGCAACATTGGCTCCGTACCCAATAAGTGCTTCGCCTGCAAGCCTCTGGCCGAAGGTTCCCTGCACTGGTGAGTCAAGGACATTGGCAGCCAGTCCCCTAGCCCTCGATGTAACACTGCGTCTGCCGCTAGCTGGAATCGTCCCCCTAATCGTCTTCAGTGCCCCCTTTCCACCAAAACGTGCCAATAAGAGATTGATTGGCGAAGTTACCTCATCCACTAGCCCTGCCGCTGTAGATCCCACAAGAGGGATCTTCCGAAGGCCTGTGAAAACCCCAGCCCCGAATCCGATGTCTTGGGCGATCCCCTCCCCGCCCTTAAGGAAAGTTCCAAACCCAAACCCACTCGTATCTGCGGTTGGGATTGTTCGCGACGGCGAGGGTCTTCCATAGACCGCCGGGCCGAACCCAGATGACTGGGCGACTCCGGGAGTGTAAAAGCCCGACGGCGTGATCTGCCGGTAGTCGCTAGTCATTAGAAGGTGCGCCGTCCACGGCGTTCACCCGTTCCTCCGAACTGTCGCATTACCGCTTGTTCAACATCAGCCAATGCCACATTTTGCGTTGCAAGGCCAGTGCGCAATTCCTCACGTTCATCGGTAGTAAGCCGCCCTAGTTGGCCTGGGGAAAATAGGTCAAACCCGAAACGTAGTGGGTTTGCCGCCTTTCCTGCGAACAAGTCCCTTACCGCAGGCGATCTGTACCTTGTAGACATCCCCTGCAAGGCGGATTGGGTAGTAGGCTTGCTCATATCAAAGCCGAACTGCTGATTACCGAACTTAACGGTTGACGGCATCTCCGCTAGGGTGGAGGGCAATGCCGGTGGGAATAGTCCGCCAAGCTCGGCGCGCCTAACTCCATACCTGCCGCCATAGCGAGCAGCATTTGCTCGATTCCTCGATATCATTTCAGGATTGAACCCGAGCTGGTCTTGGTTTAGAACCATCATCCCGCCATCGCTCAGCGGTACGGCTAGTTCAGCGCCGTTTTCACCAACAATTACTGGCCGCTGGGCAAACCCGCCACCTTTAAAGTTCATCGTCGACTGGTTGCCGGTATTCATGGGATTGTCGCCCGGCCTTGGCTGAAGGCGTTGGTTGGCGGGGCTTCCATACCCGGTGTAATCCTGTTCAACAACCTGTTCCATGCCGGGGCCACGGCCAAGTAAGCTTTGGATACCGGTGCCGAAGCCTGAAAAAAAGCCCGGCCCCGTGGGGCTTTGACCCTGAACACTCTTTGCAGATGACCCAGTGAAACTGGGATTAGCGTTATACCCCCCCCCACTACCGGCTGGCATATGATTTAGGCCGCTGGTCATGGGATTGTAGATGTTTTGGGGCTGATTTACGTTGCGATGACTTCCACCGTAGTCCTGCATCTGCGAGACTACTTCAGGCAAGGTTTCTAGGAATCCACGGTTAGGATGGCCCAAGCTCGGGAATATGGTTCCCTCAGTCCCAACAGGAGGGATTAAACTCCCAGTGTTGCTGGGGTTATCGCCGGGCTTACCAACATCCATCCACGGTGGAATGATAGGAGCTTGGGGGTTGCCCGGATCATCTTCCTCTGAGCCGGGGCCATAATCCCGGTGATTTGGATCAGGATCTTCCTCGAACGGATCATCTGCGTCAGGCCCCGGCGTGTACCCGGGGCCGGGGTCTACGACGACTGGAGGTGTATTTGGCGTGCCACCCGGCTGCCCTGGATCTGGAACTACCGGCGGGACACTGGGTGTGACACCGGGCTGCCCTCCCCCGCCGACTTCCGGGTTGAATCCCGGCGTCAGTGCCTCAATTACCCAAGGCGGTACTTCGTCGAACGTTTCTTGTTCTAGCCCATCTAGCGCACCATCTATCAAGCCATAGTCGCCGGGAAGCCCAGAGCCAAGGCCGGGGCCTGTAACTACAGGGCCTCCACCTCCGCCTCCACCTCCGCCGCCATCTCCGCCGCCACCAGCGGCTCCGCCTTCGGCGGCTCCGCCGCCGCCAGCTCCGACATTAGCTCGGCCCCGTAGATCGATTTCCTTTTGAGCAAGTTCAGCATCAAACCCTTGCCCAAGGCTATCTAGGTACTGTGCGTATTGGTTGTACTCGGAAGTGACCTGATTAATGAGATCAGCCTGAGTAACTTCACCGAATGGCGTTGCTTCCCCGCGACTGGCATATGCACGAGCTAGATAGTCTGCTGGATTAGCCAGAATCTCGCGCATCTGCTCTGAGGTATGCTGGCGCGCCTCATTGAGCTTCGCGGCAATTGCTGCACTGCCCTGCCGTGACTGCTCCTGTAGGGCTTGATTCTCTTGCAACAGGGACAGGTCGAATTGTCGTTGATCTTCCCCAAAAGACAAATCAAACGTCCGCTGACCCTCACCGAAGGTCTTGTCGAACGTCCGCTTCCCTTCGCTCAAGCCCTCATTGAACTGTCGCTGGTCTTCACCAAAGGCTTGCTTGAATTGGCTTTTACTTTCTACAAACTTATCCTTGTTTAGCCCAAAGTTTTGACTAAATTGGTCCTTGTCATTGGCTAACGTGTCAAAGAACTGCTGATCATCTTGATTGAGCTTCGCCCCGAATTGATTGTCTTGCTGGGCGAGTTCCGTGAAGTCATAGTTGAGTCGGTTATCTACCTGCCTTGCGCTCTCAGCGCGATCTTCCGTGGCGATCTTATCTCGCCCTGCGATCCCAGCAATTGCCGCATGGTGGTTTGCAGCGATGCTAAGATTCTGAGTTGCATCGCTCTGGTCTGCTTGCCTGGCACCCTCTGCTAAAACATCTCCCTTGTATGCATAATCCTTATCCATAATTTGAATATCGGAGTAAGAGCCAACCTTTCCTTCTGGAGTGAATCCAGTTGAGATCCCATCTTCCCCTAGTTGGGGGGTGAACTTATGGTAATCACCCTTATCATCCTGCCCAACCCAATAACTGTTTCCGGCATCATCCTTCCCGGCCGAAACATACGAATTTCCAGTCTTATTCTGGAAATCATTCTTATTCAGTTCCGAGATGTATGACGCGCCATTGCCTGTCTGCTTCGCAAGCTCTAGAGAATACGCACCCGTCGAGATGCCAGAGGCAGCTCGCGCTAGACCGTCGGCTTGCCTGAAATCTCCGTCACTTCGCCTTAGTCCATCATAAAATAAATCTGCATAGTTCTGGGCGGACGCTTGATCTGGTGCAAACCCAGAACTAGGGCTTGAGTCTATTGCAGCTATTTGATCGCCCATAGCCATAGCAACGTGCAGCTTCAACTCTGACGCGACACTTGGGTGAACCCCAGGCGGAAGCGTGATCTCATCTGCAAGGGCTTGGGCAGCTCGCATGGACTCGGTTTGCCATGATTGAGTCCCAGTACCATCTTCTTTATCGTTATCGCCGCCAAATAGCCTTGATATCCCGTAGAGCGTAGTCCCGATTCCTGCACCTATGAAGGCTCCGGGTACCGCACCGACGCCCCCAAATATCGCCCCAGCCACCGTCCCGAGAGCGGCTCCCTTTAGGGCCGCATTAGCGAAGTCTCCACCAGTTTCAACCTTCGATCCCTCGCCCGCCTTATTAGTTGCCCAATTGACTACATCGCCACCTAGAGCAAGCGCCCCCGCCCCGCCCATCACACCACGACTCGCCACTCTAGCTATGGGAGCAATTCTATTTACAGGGCCAATAGCGTTCATGACCCCTCCCCCGCCAGCCAACGGAATAGTTACCCTTTGGCCAGCCATATTCACTACATTGCCCAGCCCAGGAATATATTGTGCGGCCCTCGCCGCCGCAGTATTTAACCCCGGTGAGTTCGCAAGGGTAGTTCGCGCCGCCTGTGCAACCGCCTGCTGTGCAGGGCGTACCCCCGGAACAAAACCGGCTGCACGGTTAGCTACCCGGAGAGCCGGGGGAACCGTCAGTGGCGCTGTGGCAATCCCTGCTGCTCGTATGAGCTGGGGGGCGAACCCCATGTCACCTTCAGGGACAGGGGCGCCGCCGATAGGTCGGCTGGGATCAAAGCCTACACCAAATTGCGGTAGTTCTTGTCCGGTATTGGGATCGTGACCGAAGAAAGGGTTATTGGGGTTGGTAGGATCTGCAAGGTGCGTCATTATTACGAGTCCAATTGAGACTTAGTGTCCGATATGATTCCCGGCATTGCTTCAATGATTGGTTGGGTAATTTCCTGCGAGTAGACACTCTGCTTGAGTCTGAGGGTATCTAAGTCAGCAGCAATTTCCGCGAATGACTTACTGCGTTCAACTGCTTCTACGGATTTACTGAAGGCGTTATTGACACGCTGCAGCAACATGGTTTCCCGCGCTGCTGTTCTAGCAGCACGACGGACAAGGCGTTCACGATAGTCAGTCATTAAAAGAACTGCCTTTCAGGGGCTTGCTGCATAGCCTGAGCCCTTGCCTCATTCATTACCGGGTCAACCGGCGTACCAGTCTCGTCAACCGTTGTCATCGCGTACTGATCGCCTGCGGTGAGTTGCGGTTGCCCCTCCACCGGAGGTGGGGGAGGCGGTGGTGGTGGGGTTGTTCTGGCAATGTTGGATTCCAGCGCCTGCCTAACGATAGCGCCGGGCTCACCAAGCCCAGCAAGAGCCATAAGGAGAGTGGCCTGCTGGATCGGGGATGAGCGAAGCATGTCTTCAACCGCGCGTTCTTCCTGCTCGAACGTCGGATCCTGCACGCCCATCTTGTCCATAGCAGTACGCTCAGACAGGCCCGGCATGATGCGATACAGGTCGCCCCAGAGACGGGCCTTGCGGGAATTGATTACCGAAGAATCGCTAGTTTCAAAGGTTACATTATTGTAGTAGTACGACTTGATTTCGTTATTAGAGAGTGTAATTTCGCTTGGTGCGTACTCAAATGCCCCATATAGCGTCACGGGAGTCATCAGGACATGTTCGATGTCCATAAGCACCCATGAGTTGATTCTCTGGCAGGCGCGCTGTAGGGCTGAGATCGGGCCACCCAGCTTAGTAGCTGCACTCCTAAAGAGTTGATCAGCTTCAGTAGCCGTATCAACCCCGACCATCGGAACGCCGCCCATAGAGCTTAATTTAGCTGCCTGATCAGCGTAATTGTTTACGCGCTGTAGGCCCTGCATAAGCGTTAGCGGCGCTTCGCCCCACTTCAAAATATCGACTTGCTGGTCAGGCCGGATGTTCAGGTGGGTGCCAGGGCCGAGCCTAAACTCCTTCTCACCGTCTTCAAGTTCATCCATATTGACGGTAATCAGAGCTGGGAACACATACATCCGCAGCCATGCCTCTAGCTCAGTCAGGTACCGAGCTTCAGAGATAAGGACAGAGCGAATAGGCTTGATAATCGAGATATAGCGGTCTTCAGGACGTGATTCAGCATCCACATCACCGAATCCGGGGTCAGCAATTACGTACGGGATGTACCCATCGTAGATTGGATCCTCTTCGGTAGAGATTGGGGATTCCCATGAGTAGGGGTTCTCTGCTTCATGTATCCGTTCCCCGTCAACCCACACAACAAACTCGCCAGCGTATGAACCGCTCGGCTTAGTCCACATTTCCACGTATTCAACTTCGTGTTGCTGATCTCCGTGTCCGTACTTCTCTTTAAGGTCTGGGTAACTCCGCAGTAGGCTCTCGATCCGCACTTTTGCGGATTCATAGACATATGCGGGATCCCACGGAGACGCTGGATCCTCGAAAACTGATTCAGAAGCGATCACTTCTAGCTTCCAAATGAACTTGGAGCGAGCGACCTTCTCCATCTGACGCTTAAATTTCCGTTTATCCGACTGAGTGGGGTCATCAGGAAGCGTTGGGATGTAATCAAAGTTGATTGTCTTTTTAAGAACCATCCGCCCGAGGATTAATTTACGAATAGCCCGTCGAAGGGGATCTCCGTATTCCTCATGGACACGAGCCCACCACATATCATGGAACTTGCGCTGCTTTTCCGCGATTCCTCGTGCCTCTTCCACGCTTCCGTTTACTGGACGTGGCGGGACATATGTTCGAGGCGATGAAAGGATATGGTCAGCAGCGTTGACAACTGCATTGTAGGCCGTGGGCGGGACGGTTGGCTGCAAGCCCTCATCAGCCCATTCATCTGGGATAATGTCGCCTGCGTAGTTCCCACGCACCATCTCCTGGTCGGTGCGGATCTCGTTCACCATGTTCTGATAGACGGAACTACGCAGATACTCGAATCGTTGGTGTTCGCTATCGGTCATTTGACACCCTGTAGGAACTTTTGGCGCTTCGCGCTTGGGAACTTGACGTATTTTCTGTCCGACACAAGTTTACGTGGCTGGCGCTGTTTAGCAAGCATAACCGCTAGTGCTGCGGCCATAACACAATCGTCAAAATATCCGGGTGGGGCGGAATACTGGATGTTCCCACCGGCCATGACCTTGCCTTCAAACAACTGCAACTCGCGTCGTAGATGCTCGTCATTCTTGTCAAAGTGTACTCTAGTATGTTCAATTTCCGCTACAAGCTTACTTACTAGTTGGGCTTTGGACTGCATCGTGAACTTGAATGGTGTGGTGTGGCAGCCCTCATCGATCAGGATGTCCTTGACAGCTTCACCAACTCCCGTGGCGTCCATATGGATGGTCTGGCATCGGTACTGCTTGTAGAGGCTAGCGATACGTGGCCCGAGTGCGGTATACGACAGTCCATTGAACCGATCACTGGCTACGAGGGTCATTGTATTGATGTTGATCACGTAGGCGACGGTATAGTCGTGCTGTTTAGCTACGTCTAGGCCCATGAGGTAGTGATCGCCACGTACATATTCCGCAGGTTCGCCGTCAAAGCATTCATCAATATTTTTGAAAATCTTACCTTCAGCTTCAGCCCATTCTGCGAGGAACCGTTGCCGGAACTCAATCTCCGGGTATTCGCGACGGGC
>Ga0114999_10007303_pt1 | contig 12563 bp, 11 predicted proteins | sample ArcticOcean_MG_C_3_FD_89820 | JGI IMG/M metagenome (GOLD analysis project Ga0114999, IMG submission 89820) | Marine microbial communities from western Arctic Ocean - ArcticOcean_MG_CB8_126 | ecosystem: Environmental > Aquatic > Marine > Oceanic | place: Arctic Ocean: Canada Basin | collected...
GAGTTTGTCGGCTGCGATGTCACGCACCCGCTCGAAAACTGTCGCCATTCGTATCCTCCGTAAGGTTTGTTCGACCCAGCGCAACTACTGTTCGTGTGCCCGGGGTCTGGATTTTTATCTATTGGATCAGACTTGATCCGGAATGATTGGCCCACACTATTGGTGAGGACCGCCATCGGGTCAAGTATTTTTCGTCTTCATCTAAGCGCGAATTATCGTAGCACCGTCCCAAGCACTCCGTTTATAAATCTGGGCGAAGTCTCGGAACCGTATAGCTTGGCTATCTCCACAGCTTCGTTGGCGATCACCGACGGCGGGGCCTGATCGTCGCCCTCAAGCGACAGCTCGGCAAGGGCCATACGAAGGATCGTGCGGTCTACGCGGTCTATCCGTGAGACAGGGCGAGCCGGAGCCAGCACGGCGATTCGGTCGTCAAGAATCAAACGTTTTGATTCGACCGCATCCACGATCCGGGCCGCAAATGCGGTCACGTCAGCCTCCAGGCCGTCCCGTTCCGCTATCTGTTCCAGCGCCAGTCCTGCGGGGTGTCCGGTGCTCTCCGCCTCATACAGGGCCTGTGTGGCCGCTGCGCGGGCCGCACGTCGTCCGGTAAGGGGCTCAGACTCTGTTTCAAAGTCCGGCTCCATGTGGATCAGGCCGGGCGTGGTTGGAGTCAGTGTCTCCGGCGGCGCTTCTGGCAGAGGAATGTCGTCGCCACGGGCGTCGTACTTCCGCGGCGCTTCCGTCGGGTAGAAGTTTCCCTGGGACTGCGGAGTGTTCCGGTCCCGGGCGGTTCCTGAGAATCTTGGGTTCCTGGGGTCTTTTGGAGCGCCGGTCAAGACAACCTCGGTGCTCGATGCTCAAAACGGCGCTCACCGGAATCCGGCGGCCGCTTGTTAGCTAGCGAGCGCTACCACGGACTCCATGTCCGAGATGTTGGATATGGATGCGCCACGATCGATTCGCTTCATCATGCTGGCGAGAACTCGTCCCTGGCCGACTTCAACATAGCTACGCACGCCGGCGGCGAGCATGTAACGGATGGAGTCAGACCAGCGAACGCATGACATGATCTGCATTCCCAGCTCTTCTTTGATCTCCGCAGCGGTCGTCATGGAGCGAGCATCGCAGTTTGCGATCACCGGGACCGTGGGGTCCTGCCAGTCCAACGAATCGATGACTTCCAGAAGGCCGGAGCGTGCTGGCTCCATGAGGCCTGAGTGGAACGCGCCACCTACGGGAAGCGGGACGCATTTGCGTGCGCCACGGGCGGCCGCAAGGTCGATCGCCTTGGCAAGCGACATGTGCTCGCCGGCGACGATGATCTGGTCGTCCGTGTTGATGTTTGAGATGTAGGTGCCGGTCTCACGGCAGATATCTTCGACGGCAAGTTCGTCGATGCCAAGGAGTGCCGCCATACCACCGGGTCGCTCATCACAGGCCTGCTGCATCAAGCGGCCACGCTCTACTACGAGCCGGGCTGTATCGGCGGTGCTGAGGGCTCCGGCCACGGCGAGTGAGCTGTACTCACCAAGGCTGTGTCCGGCCACCATCGCAACGTCAGGAACGCTTCCCCTTGCCTCTTCAAGCGCCTTGTAAGCGGCGAGAGACACGGCCGTGATGGCCGGCTGGGCGTTCTCAGTCTTAGTCAGTTCTTCCTGAGAACCTTCGAACATGATCGACGTAAGCGATCGCCCGAGGGTGTCATCTATTTCATCAAAGACCGCTTTTGCGGCTGTCGAGCCGTCATAAAGGTCTTTGCCCATCCCGATGGTTTGTGAACCTTGGCCGGGGAAAAGGTAAGCAACCTTTTCGGTCTGGGAAGCTGGTGACATCAGGTCTTAACTGCTCCTGCTATTGCCGTTTGGGGAGGGATTCGGCGGTCTTAGTGGTTGTGTCCCGCGTGTGGGTCAACATCTGCGACTTCGACTCCCGGCTCAGGGATGTCAATGATGGAGCGGCCTTTGTAGAAGCCACACGTCGGGCAGACCCGGTGAGGCAACTTGACCGACCTGCACTGCTGGCAGACCGAGAGCGCTCCCTTTGACAGGAAGTGATGGGCGGCGCGTCCGCCCTTGCGAGCACGGGAATGTTTTTTCTTTGGTAGCGGGGCCATGTAACTAGTTCTCCATTAGACCGATCAAGATGCGAGTCTCGTCTCACCCATTTCTCTGCGCAAGGTATTCGCGCATCGGAATTGGTGTGTTACGGCCTTGTTAACAAATGATTTCTTAGATTTTCAGGTCAAGCAACCCGGCGAGGCGAGGATCGATGGTCCGATTTTCGCATTCGCAGGGGTCTGTATTTCGGTTTGTTCCACACTCTGGACAGATTCCGGCACAGTCAGGCCGGCACAGAGATGCCATCGGTGTCGCAGAGACAAACCCCTGCCTGATCGCTTCTCCTGCGTCCAAGTCGTTGGACTGGTCTATCCAGAAATCCGGGATTTCTTCTTCCTCTACGACCTCCTGTCGTAAGAGAGATGAACCGGGACCAAGATCCCCGTTCATCGGAATGTATTCGTCTTCGAGCGTGATATTGATTTCCGTGGCTGCTGTTTCCAGGCAGCGGGCGCATTCAGCCTCGCCCCTGCTTTGCGCATCGCCACGCAACAGGATTCCTCTATCTGTGCGGGTCAGATTGACGCTGCCCGATACACCATGAAAATCACCGTCTTCATGTGTAATGGTCTCATCTTCGATCGAGTAGACGCGCATGGCTCCAAGGTCTCCGGACAGGAGCGCCGCGACGTTGTAGATCATGTGATTAGTAGGTTTAAGTTCCCTTTGAACTATCGAAGGGAATGTCCCGGGTTGCGCCCTGTATGTAGGGCTAAACGAACGGTCGCAGCACTTCAGGAGGGCGCGATCATCCGAGAGATATTGTCAAATTAACCGGTAAATTGTCGCGCTCAGCCCACGCGGGCGCAAGAAACCCCGGTTTTCAAGCGGTTTTAAAGGGGATTGGAGACGGTGTGGAACGGGGCTTCGAGAGCAAAAAGCGCCCGATCGCTTCGTAAGCCCCGTGTAAATCCCGGCTTATCAGAGCCTTACGCGTTGGCCCGGTCGATCAGCGCCCTTGATATGACAAGTCGTTGGATCTCGGACGTGCCCTCATAAATCTCCGTTACGCGCTGATCACGATAGATTCGTTCTACTATCGACGGCTGGAAGTATCCGGTGCCGCCGTGGACCTGTACTGCCTTGTGGGCGACACGACCGGCGGACTCCGATGCGTACAGTTTTGCCATCGCCGATTCGACCCCGTGCGGCAGACCCTCATCCACAAGCGCCGCCGCCCGATATGTCATTAGCCGTGCTGCATCCACTTCTGTCGCCATGTCGGCCAGCATGAAGGCGATGGCCTGTCTGTCAGAGATCGGGCCGCCGAACGCCACACGCTGCGTCGCATATGAAACCGCTGCATCCAGCGCACCACGGGCGAGGCCGATGCACTGGGCCGCTATCGACACGCGGCTGGAGTCGAGGGTCTTCAGAGCTATCGAGTAGCCCTCACCCTCACTACCAAGCCTGTTTGCGACCGGCACCCGGCAGTCGTCGAACACCAGTTCCGCCGTCGACGAGCCGCGCATTCCCATCTTCCCGTGCTGCGGAACGATGGTGAACCCCGGCGTATCGCGCTCGACCACAAGGGCGCTGATGCCTTTGTATCGCAACGCTCTGTCGTGGGTAACGAAGACGACGAATATCTCCGCTGCTTCCGAGTTGGTGATGAAGTGCTTCGTGCCGTTCAGGGCGTAATCGTCGCCGTCCCGGACCGCCGTCGTGGACAACATCAAGGCGTCCGAGCCGGTGCCGGGTTCGGTCAGTGCGAAAGCGCCGATGCGTTTGCCAGCGGCCATGTCAGGAATAAAGCGTTTGAGTTGGTCTTCGTCACCGTTTTTGGCGATGGTCTGCGCTGAGAGCGAGATGTGGGTTGCCAGCACTGTGCTTGTGGACCCGCAGACCGCACCAAGCTCTTCCAGCACGACCATCAGGTCCCTGTAACCGCCGCCAGCGCCACCGGCTTCCTCTGCGATGCTCAGCCCCAGTAGCCCTAGCTCGGCCAGCCCTTCCATCTGTCGTTTCGGGAACTTCTCTTCGGCGTCGACCTCCGCTGCGTAAGGCGCAACCTCATTGGCGGCGAACTCGGCGACGGTGCTTCTGAGTAGTTCTTGCTGTTCCGTATAGAAAGGCTGCATGGTTCCTGCGTCCTGACTCGTGATGCACTCGAGGTGCCCAGGAGGTATTTAGGGAGCTAACGCTACCTGAACATCTCAATCTTCATGAACTGCTCTGCCAGTTCAACGCCGTACTTTTCGCCGGTCTCGGCCAATCGTTTGCGAGACCGTTCGTCGCGTTCCGCGTCCCGGGGGCCGACCTGGCTCATGTGTGAGTGCAGGGCGTTCTGGCGAGTCTCGAAGTGGTCCGTGACGTCGACAAAGGTGTTCGGTTCCTGCGGCCTGAAAAGCCAGATATCTTCGATCTTGTGCGGCTCCAGACCCTGTTCCAGATGCTGCGGGTACGCGAGATGGTCCCGGGAGTACGGGAATACGGCGTCCAGCGTCACACGGCCGGAGTAGTAGTGGTCCCGGTGGCGGATGTACGGCCGTCCGGGATCGATACACATCAATCGATCAGGCTTGTGGGTACGTATCGCCCACACAAGTCGCTCCCGGAACTCATCGGTATCGCTCAGAGCCTGGTCCGGGAACCTTAGGAACTCGACGCCCGCCAGCCCGTATGCACGCGCCGCATCAAGCGTTTCTTTCTCACGCAGCACCGCAAGTTCCGCAGGAACGACGCTCCGGTCGCTGCTTCCTTTGTCGCCATTTGTGCAGACAACAAGGGTCACTTTTTTACCCTCGGCGCACCATTTTGCGATCGTCCCACCTGCGGCCGATTCTGAGTCGTCCGGGTGCGGGGTGACCACCATTATCGATTCAGGTTCGGCCATGTTTCCTCTTCTTCTTATTCTTGTTCGTCGGCGGGCCGGGGCCGGCAGGTCCAAATATTTGAAGCCTGCTGAAGGCCCGGCATGAAACGTCGGAAGGCCGTTCTCGCCCGAGAGTGCGGCCGGTTTATCTGTTTGCGGCCAAGATCATAGCGCGCCTGAACGCATGGTGGGCGACGCCAGCGCGTTGACACCTAACGCGGGCAAATCGGATTATTGCGGGGCCAGCCGTTACTGCGGTGACATCTTTTCTTGACATGGTTTGAGGCATAACTCGGCATATTCCAGGCACCTCAACATGCGAATCATCGGCGTCGACCCAGGGCTTGTTAACACCGGATACGGTGTTATCGATGTGAACGGACGGTCGACCGTCGTCGTCGAGGGCGGGGTCTCAAAGACGAAGGCCTCCGATGCGCTGGAGTTCAAACTTGCGGCGATATACCGGGACATCAAAGAGGTTTTAGAAGAGCACAAGCCCAACGTCATGGCGGTCGAAGACCTTCATTCGCGGTATCGCAACTTGAAGACGGCGATCATCATGGGACACGCCCGTGGCGTCGTTGTCCTGGCCGCGGGCGAGGCAGGGATTCCGGTATTCCACTACCAGCCGACACAGGCAAAGAACCTGGTCACCGGCTCCGGGCGCGCCGATAAACAACAGGTTCAACGAGCGGTCGCCGTCCACCTCAGACTCACCGGACTGGACAACGAACACGTGGCTGATGCGTTCTCCCTGGCCATCTGCCATGCCATGATGTCCGACAGTCCGGTGGCAAAAGCTATTTGACCGACAACAGTCCACTCGCCCGGTTCCATAAACCGGGTGTTGGTATAGCGGGGCCAGAGATTTGATCAGCTACATCGAGGGTAAAGTCCATCGCTTCGACAGGTCTACAGAGACCGTCGTAATCAATGCCGGCGGCGTTGGCTATCAGATAGTCGTGCCGCAGTTCGTGATGAGTGCGCTGTCCGCCCGTCCGGTAGTCGTCGGAGACGAGCTGGGGCTTGAGGTGTACTACCACGTCACGGATCGTCAGCCGAAGCCGGTGCTTGTGGGTTTCCAGCGTGGACATGAGCGAGCATTTTTTGAGCAGTTGATTCAGGTCGAAGGCCTGGGTCCGGTAAGGTCCGCCAAGGCCATGATCTTCTCCGTGTCCACCATCGCCCAGGCGATCGAGGCCGAGGATCTCCGAGTCCTGCAACGAATGCCCGGCATCGGCGCCCGAGCGGCGCAGAAGATGATTGCTACCCTCAAGGGCAAGGTGGTCGAAACCGCAATGCTCAGGGATGAGGGTTACGACGATGCGCCCGCCAAGCCTGCGGTCGGAGCGGGTGCTGGCCGGGATGAGGCGATAGAAGTCCTGGTGAACCTTGGATATCGACAGCCGGAGGCGGAGCGTGACGTGGATGAAGCGCTTCAGGCGGACCCGGAGCTGGCCAGTGCGCCGGAAGAGTTGATCCGAGTGATTTTCAAGGCGCAGGCGGTAGCGGGTTAGCGAGGCGCTGGCACCACACCCGATACCAGATCTCCCCCAAATTTCCACAGAGGTAAGAAGTCCTGGCGAGAGAAAAGGTCACCCTTGGTGGTGACGACGGCAACGGGCCCGAGAATGAGGCCGATCAGGCTGCGGACGCCAAGTTAAGGGCCGTGGCCGGGGAGCGCGCCGGGGCTGAAGATCCGGCAATTCTCCAGCTAAGGCCGCGTGATTTCGACGAATACGTCGGCCAACAGAACGTCATGCACAGCCTCAAGATCGCCGTGAAAGCGGCAGTAAATCGTGACGAACCGGTCGACCACGTACTGTTCCATGGTCCTCCCGGACTTGGCAAAACGACGCTCGCCCACATCATCGCCCGTGAGATGAACGTTCGGTTGGAGCACACTTCCGGTCCAGCGCTTGAGCGCCCGGCCGACATGGTGGGTCTTCTATCTAATCTTGAAGCCGGGGCGGTCCTGTTTATCGACGAGATCCACAGGCTTTCCAGTGCCGTCGAAGAGTATCTGTACTCGGCGATGGAGGACTATCGAGTCGATTTCGTGACCGGGGCCGGCGCATATGCAAAGACGCTCAGCTTCCCGTTACAGCCGTTCACGCTGGTGGGAGCAACGACCCGCGCAGGCCTGCTGAGTTCTCCCCTGAGAGACCGGTTTGGCATGGTCTATCACATGGAGTACTACTCGGATGACGAGTTGACCTCCGTGGTCAAACGATCGGCCGGGATCCTGGGCATCGAGGCGGACGAAGAAGGCTCTGCGGAGATCGCACGTAGGTCCCGTGGCACACCCCGTGTGGCGAACCGGCTACTACGACGTGTTCGCGACTATGCACAGGTGGAGGCGGATGGTCGGCTAAATATTGAAGTCGCGGCCGCTGCGCTGAACATGGAGGGGGTCGATGAAATGGGACTCGACCGCCTGGACCGCCTGTATCTGACGACTCTTGCCCACCAGTACCGTGGCGGACCGGCGGGCATCGCTGCGATAGCGGCCACGGTGAACGAGGAAACACAGACGCTGGAAGACGTGGTGGAGCCGTTCCTGCTGAAGCTGGGTTTCATCATCCGAACCCCAGGAGGACGCCGTGTGACGGCCGAGGGATCGGTACACGCAGGCGTCCCGCCCGAGAGGGGCGGTTCAGCGCAGGGGGCTCTTATCTAGAGGGCTGCCGGTGGAGGGCGTTCGCCACCTTCGATCTAAGTGACTTCTCCCTCATCCTGCACCTTCTCCCGCTGGGAGAAGGGTGTGTCAGGCCAAGCCCTGACGGGCGGAGCAAGCCACGCCCCTACACGTTGAAGCCGGAGAAGGCGTTACCGGCTGGACCCGCCTGCTACAGACGCGGCGACTTCCTGGATTACATCTTCCGGGATGTCGTCGAATGACGAGTAGTTCAGCGAGTAGAGCTTGAAGTACAGGCCCTTCTCCGCCATCAATTCATCATGGTTGCCGATCTCGACGATATTACCGTCCTGCAGAACGATGATTCGGTCCGCGCCTCGGATAGTCGCCAGTCTGTGGGCGATCATCACGCCGGTCCTGCCCTCAAGCAGTTTGGCGAGCGCCTTCTGAATCATCAGTTCTGTGTAGCTGTCGATGCTGGCGGTAGCTTCATCAAGAACCAGAATCTCGGTGTCTGCCACAATCGCCCGGGCGAAACTGATGAGCTGGCGCTGTCCGATCGACAGGTTTGAGCCGCGCTCTTCAAGAATCGTGTCGTAGCCGTCCGTGAGTTTCATAACGAAATCGTGGGCGCCAACCGTTTTGGCGGCCTCGATCACCCGCTCACGGGTTATTCCCGGGGTGTTGTACTGAATATTATCGTGTACCGATTCGGAGAACAGGAACGGCTCTTGCAGCACCATGCCGACGTGGTGTCCCAGGGTTTCCTGAGTGATGTCACGGACGTCGTGTCCTCCCACTCTTACGCTGCCCTTCTGGACGTCGTAAAAACGGTGTGTGAGCGCCGTGATGCTTGTCTTACCGGAACCCGTAGGACCGACAAGAGCGACCACTTCGCCCGGCTTCACCTTGAACGAAATATCGTGCAACACAGGGTGATCAGGGTTGTAACCAAAAGTGACGTGATCGAACTCGATCGAGCCGTCTATCTCCTCCAGATCTTCCGCGCCCTCTTTGTCCTCGACATCGGTCGGGATGTCCAGGAGCTCGAAAATCCGTTCACCTGCCGCCATCGCCCGTTGCAGGACGTTGTAGTGCATGGTCAAGTTTCGGATGGGGTCGAAGAACTGGCGCACGAGCATCAGGAAAGCGATCATCGTGCCTATGCTCATGTCGCCATCAAGAACGAATAGCCCGCCGACCACGATGACGATTGCCCACGCAACCCCTGTCAGCAGCTCTACTACCGGCATCAGGATGGCGCTGAACTGGGCGGCCATTGTGGCTGCCCGGAGGTTGTTTGAAGTCAGGCCCTGGTATCGGGCAAGGTTTACCGGCTCGCGCCGCATCCCTTGAACAACGCGAACACCGTTCACGTTCTGCCCCAGTGCGCCGTTACAGATGGACTGAGTGATTCGGGCATACAGGAAACGTTTGCGGGCACGCGGTAGCCATACAAGCCGCACACCCAACATGATCGGGATAACGGTCAGCACCAACAATGCCAGGCGTACGTCAAGAATTAGCAGGACGATGACGATCCCGATCAGGATGGCGATGTCGCCAAGAGCCTGGACCATCGTCTCCATGAACTCCTGGAGAGCTCCGGTGTCACCCTGAGTCCGGGACATGACCGCCCCGACCTCTGTTTTGTCTGAGAAGGACAGGCCGACACGCTGCAGGTGATGGAACATGGCGCGTCGTATGTCGAACAACATCGAGTTCGACATATGTCCAACCACAACCTGCTGGATGTGGTTGGAGCCCCAGTTAATTGTGGCCACCGCCAGAAGGATACCGGTCACCCATGCAAGTTCGGTTCGACCACCGCCGACATCAATTGCGTTGTCCACAGCGTACTGAACGACCAGCGGAACGGCAAGCGTAGAGAGGCTGAACGCCAACACGGCGATCAGGCTGAGATAGACCTTCTTTTTGTAAGGCGCAACAAATCCAAAGAAGCGCTTAAACACCTCCCCATCAAACGTCGGTCCAAACACATCGTCCATGTCCAGGTACTGACCCGGAGGTAGACGCTTCCCCTCGCCCATGAGGTTGGATTTGCGCTCTCGCTTTTCGGAACTAGCGTTAGAGGCCATTAGTCGTCGCCTCCCGTCGGCTCTGGCGTGTCGCCCATAGTTAGCCAGTCGCCGCTGAGGTCATCTGTTGGGCGCACCTGCAAGTCATGCATCTCTCGATACCGTCCATCGAATTCAAGAAGTTCTGCGTGCGACCCGCGTTCGATGATTCTTCCCTCGTCGATCACCAGTATTTCGTCCGCACTTAGCAGTGTGCTCAAGCGGTGGGCGATGATGATCGTGGTGGCGTCCGCCGCCCGTTTGGCGATCTGCTCACGGATCAACCGCTCAGTTGCGGCGTCGATGGCAGATGTTGAGTCGTCGAAGATGAAGACCTTGGGCTGCAACACAATTGCTCGGGCAATCGCCATGCGCTGACGCTGGCCGCCCGATAGCGAAACTCCACGCTCACCGACCATCGAGTCGTAGCCTTCTGGCATACCGGTGATGTGCTGGTGGAGCTTGGCGTCCTCAGCCGAATCCATGATCCGGGCTTCATCTGCGTCCGGTTCGCCATACGCAATGTTGTCGCTGACGGTGTCCCTGAACAGGAAGGTGTCTTGCTGAACAAGTCGAACGCGCTGCCGGAGAGACTCCAGCGTCACGCCGTTAATGTCCTGCCCGTCTATCGTGATCCGGCCTGAATCCACGTTGTAGTGGCGTGGAGCAAGCTGGGCGATGGTCGTCTTTCCGCTTCCGGGCGGACCGACGATGCCGATCGTGTGTCCGGGGCGGGCTTCAAAGCTGATGTTCTTGATGACCGGCATGTCGTCGTATGAGAAAGAAACGTCCTCATAACGCAGCACGCCTTCAGTGATCTTCAGTGGCTGTGCATTCGGGCTGTTTCGGATCGGCAGCTCAAGATCAAGAAGTTCGAATAACCGCGAGCCACCTGAGGAAGCACGTGCCCAAGAGTTGATGAGCATGGGAAGCATCCTGATGGGCATCTGTAGAAGACCAAGGAAGGTCAAGAACCGGGTCAGATCTCCAACGCTCATCTCTTCATTGATGACCTTCGTGCCGCCGAACCAGATCAATACCGAGTACGCGACGAGCAGAGAGAAAGACATGAAGCTGCCGTTCGATGCTCGAACCTCGGCCGCCTGGTCCATCAGTCCCCTGACCTCGTCAGAGGACGAAGCAAACTTGTCCTCTTCGTGTTGCTGGCCTGCAAATGACCTGACCACCCGGACACCGCCCAGGTTCTCCTGGAGCGCGGTATTGACGATACCCATCTGCTCCTGGACCTGGATCCAGATGTTTCGAGACCGGAGACGCATGATCGTCCCTCGGAATGCAACTATCGGGACGAACGCGAGCGTTAGTAGGCCCAGTTGCCAGTCCAACGTCAGCATCAGGTAGGCGCTACCCGCAATTAGAAGGATCAAGTAGAGGACGCGCAACATACCGGTGTGGGGGAACATGCGAACACCGTCGATGTCCGAGATACCACGTGACATAAGGTTGCCGGTGTGAGCACTGTCGTGGAACGAGAAGCTCAATCGCTGAAGTTTCTCGTAGTACTGGTTCCGGAGTGCCGTAGCCAGTTTCTGGCCGAGCACTTCACCGGCATACATCTGTCCGTAGGCAAAGACACCGCGGAGCACACTCACGCCGATAATGACGAGGGCGGCGTCCAGTAGTGCGGATCGTGCCGCATCGGTATCTGTACCAGCGTCGACAAGCGTTATCGCCTCGTCAACGGCGTTCCCAAGTAGCACGGGGATCAACACAAAGAAGATCGACGTACCAAGGATCGATAGTAGCCCAAATACTAGGAGCCCCGGGCTTGTGGATGTGGTGAGTTTGGCCAACCGCCAGAGGACGCTGGCAGATTGCGTGGGGGGCGGCATTTTACGTCGGTCAGGTCTTCCCGACACGCTCGCTAGGTTTTGGCTGGGGTTCGCTTTACTGGCCGTTTCAAGCCTCTCAAATATCGGACGCCCTGGTCACGCCCTGCACGATGTGCCAATTTCTCCGGGTCGATGCCATCAACACAGCCCGGTGTAACCAGACCTTTGAGAGATCTGATCAGTCGATACTACATCCAGAATCAATTACACGGTTTTACATTTGACTCCGGCGGGGAGTTTACGCCCGCTCAATGCTGCTTGCAGCGCAGTTAGTGATCGACTTCTTGAAATCCTTGTTAATTTCTGCGCCATTACAAGAGGATACCGTTCCTGAAGAGCGCTTCCTGAGGGCGAAATCTCCCTCAGCTACATCCGCGTCATGCCAAGTAGATGGCGCGCTAGCACGGGGAACCAGTGCGCCATTTTCCCACCGCAAGTTAATTTCACCGTCTAACGGGAACGCGGAAGCAGATAGCTCGGCCTCAGATATCGAACGTTGTGATCGAACGAGTCTGGCGATTATGGCGTTGGTCGCTTACCCTCGGTCCACTTATTTCCTAAAAACACTTTAGCCTAAAACGGCCTCGAAACACTTGGCAACCCTTTGGCAACACCTGCCAGAAACATTTGAGTGAATGGATATTCCATGACCACCACGAGCAACGACCAGGCGTCGGATTCCGGACAGGCGCGCATCCTGGGCGAGACTTCCAATAAGGAGATGTGGGACATCGAACTGTCCGCAGACGGCCCTCTCGGAAGCCTCCCTGTAACCAGCGAGATGCTGATCGAAGAGCCCAGCGGAAACATCTTCGGCATGACGCAGAACGCCGGGATGGGCTGGAACCCGGACGAGTTGCTGCGCACGCAGTTCATGATCCTGAGCACCCTCGGCGGGATGCGGGGCGAGGACGGAAAACCGCTTGCGCTTGGCATCCACACCGGACATTTCGAGCTTGGGCTGCTTATCGCGGAAGCGGCCGACGAGCTTCGACAGCTTGGCACGCTGCCCTTCGCCGCTTACTGCTCCGACCCGTGCGACGGGCGAACGCAGGGCAC
>Ga0114999_10007304_pt1 | contig 12562 bp, 11 predicted proteins | sample ArcticOcean_MG_C_3_FD_89820 | JGI IMG/M metagenome (GOLD analysis project Ga0114999, IMG submission 89820) | Marine microbial communities from western Arctic Ocean - ArcticOcean_MG_CB8_126 | ecosystem: Environmental > Aquatic > Marine > Oceanic | place: Arctic Ocean: Canada Basin | collected...
CATGTCTTCCAATAGTATCTTGAACCACTTCGATTAATGTTTCCATATTTTTATCATAGTATTTTGAATGCAATCCTGGCATTGGATAAGATCCTCCATGAATGTATCTACTTACCGTTGTATCAATCGAACTTTCTTTACCTATTTGAAGAGCATTACTATCAAATGCCATAAAGTCAGAGCATTGACGGCCATATAAATCAATAACTTGGATATAATCCCCTTTTTTAACTTCATAAGTTATTGCAGAACTATCTTTTATCAAAAATTCATCCTTAGTGTTTGCAAGAGGTTCTGGCAAAAAGCTTTCTAATTTATTTTGTTTATTATTTTTTCTTTCGATTACAACTTCAATATCGGTTGGTACATTTTGTTGATCTACTTGCATATCCTCCCCAGGTGCTGCAAATATAATAAAACCATCTTCTTGAATTATTAAATTTGATGTTTCTTTTGCAATAGAAGTATGATTAAAAAAATTAGATGACTTAGCTTTATTAAAATCTATTTTTTTCTTTTTTAGTTTTTTTAATAATAATTTTTTATCAGCATTATTAGTTAATATGTGTTTAGTGAATTTTGCATCACCATTTATTTTTTCTCCAATAATTAATTGGTTGTTTTTTCCTAAATTATCAAAGACAATAACTTCGCAAACTTGCCCTCCTTCTGTATTGATAATTTTTATTTTATCATCTCTATATATATCTAGTCCTATTAACCCTTGAGCCTTAACAATATATCTTTCAATATTTTCTGGAAGACTATAGCTACCAGCAATTAGGGCCTCTGATCTTCTTATATTAAAATTTTCTAAATTTAGTTCCATAAATTATTTAACAAGTAACTATAATATCAAAAAAAGTCATTATTAAATATCAAATTTCAAGATATGAAAAAAATCACAAGGAATTCGACAAAATTACTAACTATATTTAATAATTAAATTTTTAAATTTGAAGAGAATTAAAAGCTTCATTGAATTTAACAATATTTTCTTGTGTATATTGAGAATAATCAAAATCAATTTTAGAGCTAATTTCACTTACCATACTCCACATTGTCTCTCTAAGAAGTGAAGAACATTTCATAGAATTATATTGAAGTAAGAGTTTATCATTAATTTTTTTTTCAAAATAATTTTCTAATAAAAAAATATCATCTTTTATTTCAAAATTATTATTTGATGACAATCCTCCTAAATCAAATAATGGAGAATTATATCCAGCATATTCCCAATCAATGATCCATATACGCGAACCATCATCGAGAAAATTTGCAGATAATAAATCATTGTGACAAAATACTATTTCAAAAGGGGAGGCGATTTCTTCTATTTGTTGAGATTTTTTAGTAAAGTATCTAATATTTTAACATGAGTGCTATTATTATCGTTTAAAAATTTAGCATAATTATGAATTACATGAAAAACCCAAAAAATTAAAGATTGTCCATAAATATTTTTTGGAATTTCTTTATGAATTTTTTTAATAATTGGAATTATATTTATAATATTTTTTTTTACATCTATATTTGTTAAGGTTTTACTTTCGATAAAATCTAGCACTAATATTCCTTCGTCGTGATGAACAACATCCGGGCTTATTTCACATTTTGCAGCAGCTTTACTTGCAATTAACTCATTGGATCTTGAAACAAGATGTTCAGGAATATCGCTTCCAAGTCTTACAACATACTTTTTTTTATTATCTTTGACTAAAAAATTATCATTCGTAATTCCACCTTCTAATTTTTTAATCTCTATATTGCCTGCCCAGATAGGGATTGCATTTATAATATTTAATATTTGTTTATCCACTTTGAATTAAAAATAATTTCAACCTACTAATATTATGAAAATCTATTTTTATTAATTTTTATTTGAAGTTTAATTATTTATTGTATTTAATAAAACAAAGGTCTAAATGTATTGTTTCAGAGAGTGAAATGACCAGAAATTACATAAGTGGATCTATTAAAAAAGCTTTGGCTATTATTGAGTGTGTTGGAAAATCAACAAGACCTTTAAAGGCTAGTGAGGTAGCTAACTCTACAAAACTAGAAAGAGCTACAGCTTTTAGAATATTAACTTATTTAACAAGCTTAGGTTATTTGTTTAAAGATAAAAATACTAATCTTTATTCTTTAGGTCATAAAATTTTTGAATTTGGAGATAAGTCTGATTTCTTAAAAATTTTAACTACTTTATGTTTAGATTCTATTAGACAATTATCATCTGAAACTAATCATATTACTTATCTTGCAGTTTTAGAAGGACCGCATGTTATGTATTGTGATAAGGTAGATCCTTCAGGGGATTCTGCACCAAGAGCTTTTCGAATGCGTTTAGATGCACATAGTTGTGCGCTTGGAAAGGCAATGCTGGCTCATAAAAGCTTGGAAGAACTTAAGGAAATATACAAAAGTTATTCTTTACATAAGCATACTTCAAATACAATCATTTCTCTTGACAAATTATATAGTGAACTGAGAAAGATTAGACAAATTGGTTATAGTTTAAATGAAGCAGAAACTTTTGACTATGTATATGGCGTTGGAACAGCAATCATAGATCCTCAAGGTCGTGCAATTGCCGCAATATCTCTTTCTGGAACAAAAGGCTCTATTAACGTCAAAACAATTCCTGATTTAGCTAAAAAAGTAATAAAAACTGCTTTACAGATATCTTCAAAATTATCAGAAGTTAATTGATATTTTTAGATATATGTTTCATCAATTGAAACTCTTTCTAGCCTAGAATAATATGATAAACTAAATCTCATTTACTTTAAAAGAGAGTATTTATGGCTATACCAGAGAAAGTTGATTATCTAATTATAGGTGCTGGAATTCATGGATTAAGCACAGCTTGGCATCTAGCTCAAAAATTAAAGGCTAAAGGCAAAGGTGATGGATCTAAAATTTTAGTAGTTGATAAAGATAGCATTGCAGCAGGTGCAAGTGGAATAGCTTGTGGAGTTGTTAGGAATAATTACTACCAACCTGCTATGAGAGAGTTAATGGCAATGTGTGTTGAAGTTTGGGAAAGTGATTCAAAAAATTTTCATTATCACGATGTAGGATATATGCAGATTAGTCCTGAATGTATGGAAGAAGATGTGGCGTCTATTTATGCGCAACAAAAAAATATTGGCTATGAATCTGTATTTATTCAAGGAGAAAAAGAGTCCAATAATTATATGAAAAAAATATTTAGTGATTGGCAAGCTAAAGGAATAACTAGTGTTCTTCATGAAAAAAGAGGAGGATACGCTAATAATACTTCTGCGATTTATGGCTTAGCAGATAAAGCTGAGGCTGAAGGTGTTCGAATTTTAACTGGCACAACTGTAAAGGGATTTCAATATGGATCTAATTCTTCTGCTGTTACTGGAGTAGAAACTGATAAAGGTCTAATCAAATGCGATCATGTGATTGTAGGTGCAGGACCTTGGGCAAAGTCTTTTTGGGACATGTTAGACTTACCTAGTAATATTGCTATCAAAGGATCAGATGGAATTATTCATGATAAAGTTCCTATGTGGCATTACTGGATGTTAACAGAAGGTGTTTTAAAAGTTGATCCTAATTTTTTAAAAACTGATGATGGAAAAATGCCACCTGTTATTCATGTTGATACAGATGCTCCTCTTTATTCAGATAGTGATAAAAATCATCTTATAACTGATAAATTATGGGGTATTTATTATAAACCAGATTTTCACTTTGGAGGTATTCAAGGAGGATCTTCTCCTTATAAAGTTGGAGAACCAGGGGGAGAAGGCGTTAATGTAGATCCATATGGCACAAAATCTAAGGACTTTGTGATTACAGATGAATTTGCTGATATGTGGAGTTCTGCTTTAGCTTTTTGTCATAAAAGATTCGAAGGAAAATCCCATCTTTTTAAAAAAGATGGTGGAGGCTTGGGTTGCTTTACACCTGATTGTTTTCCAGTTTTTGATCAATTTAGAGAAAATGTATATATAATAGCTGACTCTAATCACGGCTATAAAATGATAGGAGTTGGTAAATTAGTGGCAGATGAAGTAATGGGAGAAAAATCTAGCCTTTTAGAGCCATTCCGTTTTTCAAGATATGAACAAGGTAATTTACATCCAACATCAAATAGTCCTTTTCCTTGGAGTTAATTTGTTGTTGAATAATTGAGTAATAATAAAGGGGGTAAATATGACGGATTTAGAAAATTTTGTAAATCAATCAGGTAGAGATAAGTTAGTCAAAGATGTAAGAAAAAAAATTGATGAGCTTGGAGTAACTTATATCTATTATCAGTTTGTTTCTGTTACAGGACGAATTGTAGGGAAAGGTGTACCAGCTGATCATTGGGAGTCTATGGCAGAAAAGGGTTTTCAATTAGTATATGGAGCTACTGCAAATTTATTTGTTGATAGACATGGTGATTATATTGGATATGGACCAGAATCTTCTGAGCTTGTGGGTATTCCAGAACCTGATACTTTTGTTCAGCTACCTTGGGATAAAAGAGTGGCCCGTGTTTGGTGTACTTGTTTTAGAAATAGAGAAGAGGAAGAAAATCCTGGCGGTCATTTGACTTCTGATTGCCGTGGTAATTTAAAAATTTTCCAAGATGAGTTTCAATCTAAGTATGGCATGAATATGCGTGCCGGTACTGAGCCTGAGATGATGTGGTTAACTAAAAAAGATAATGGAGAACCAACAGGAGACGGTTTTTCTAGACCATATTGTTATCATATTGATCAATTTGAATCTTTAAGACCAGTGTATATGAAGGTAATTGATTACTGTCGCGCTATGGGTCTTGATGTTATTCAAGGAGATCACGAGGATGCACCAGGGCAATTAGAATTAAACTTTATGTATGATGATGTTTTGAGAAATGCAGATAGACTTACTACTTACCGTCAAATTTGTGCTCAAGTAGCAAGAGAATTTAATTTGATTGCTTGTTTCATGAGTAAGCCTTTCATGGGTGTTTCAGCTAACGGATGTCATACAAATGTATCTTTATGGAAAGGTGGTGAATTAAAATCTACACCTATTGGAAATAAAATTTTACCAGGAATGGATCAAGTTTTCACTCACGTATCAGGAGGTGAAAATATGTTTATGCCTGATCCAAAAATTGATGCTGTAAAGCCAGGTCCCGTTGGACTTCATAGTATTGGTGGATTACTTAAACATTTACCAGCATTAACTTGTCTAGGATCGCCTACTGTGAATTCATATCGTCGTTTATGGGATACTGGTTTTTGGGCTCCAGTATATGCTGATTGGGGCTACCAAAATAGAACTTGTAGTGTTCGTGTTTCTGCTCCTGGTCGAGTAGAATACCGTTCTGTTGATTCATCACATAATCCTTATCTCATGGGGGCAGGTATTATGAATGCATTTGCCGATGGAATGGAAAACAAAATTGATCCAGGTGAACCTGAGAAAAAAAATATTTATGATGCAATGAAAGGCGGTAAAGAAGTTGAGAAACTTCCTATGACTTTAGGAGAAGCTATTCAGCGATTAGATAGTGATGATGTAATCAAAGCTGCCTTACCTGAAGATATGTTGCGTGTCTTCATGCATTATAAAAAAGATGAATGGGAAAAATTTCTTTCTGCAGTTACGCAGTGGGATGTTGATACTTACTTGGATATACTTCCATAAAATAAATAAGGAGCTACTAATATGTGCGGAATTGCTGGAATAATACACAGAGGAAAATCAACTAACGTTGGGGGAGAAATGCAAAAAATGTTGCAATCTCTTAAACATCGAGGTCCTGATTCTACAGGTTATGCACTTTATGGATCTGGAAAATCTAAAGATTACATCTTAAGATTCAAGGTTGGTGAAAATGTAGGTGAAGGCAGTTCTGCTATTATGGAAGATGTTTCTTTATATGATTTAAGAAAAGAAGAGGTTAATAAAAAGATAGAAGAAGCGGGTGGTAAAATTCTTAAAGAAGAACAAATAACCGCTTATTCTTTTAGATATATAATTAGTTGCAATGATGATTTGTTAGATTTAGCAAAAAAAATAGAAACTGTTGAAATGACAGAAATATTATCTTTAGGTAAGTCCTTAGAGTTGATTAAAGATCTTGGAGATGCAAAAGTTGTTGCAGATCAATATAGTTTAAATAATTTTATGGGTACTCATGGAATAGGCCATACTAGAATGGCTACTGAATCTGGGGTTGATATTAGATCTGCTCACCCATATTGGGCATATCCATTTAGCGATGTAGCGGTTGTTCATAATGGTCAATTAACTAATTACTGGAATAATAGAAGAGCACTTGAACGCAAAGGAATGCGTTTTATGTCTTCCTGTGATTCAGAATTAATTGCAGTTTATTTAGCTAATAAGATTAGAGATGGCAAAGACTTGGAGGATGCCATGAATTCATCATTATTAGATTTAGATGGAGTTTTTACTTATATGGTAGCAACAAAAGATAAATTAGGAATGGCTAAAGATCATATGGCTGCAAAACCTATGGTTTTGTATGAGAGTGATGAATTAGTTGTATTGGCATCAGAAGAAGTGGCTATAAGAAGTTTGCTTCCTCATGAAATTGATACATATGATCCTTATGAAGGAGAGGTAAAAGTATGGCAAGCATAACAAAAAGTGAACATAAATCCTATGGAATGGGTCTCCATGATGAGGTTTTAACGGGAAGAACTCAGCAAACTTTTTTTAACCCTGAGGAAAATGAAAATTTCTTTTATCATGATGCATATAAAGTTGATTTTAACAAAAGAACTGTAATTGATGTAGAAAAACTTCAGTGTCTAGAATTAAATAAAAAAATTAAAGAATTAATGAAGAGGGGTTATGGAACAATTGTTTTAAAAAATCCTGGAGCTAAACATAGTTTAGGTGTTGGAATTCTTCAAAAATTAAATCTTATCGTTGAAGGTAGCCTTGGTTATTTTGGTGTTGGCTCAATTGATGGCCCAGTTGTGAGAATATCGGGACGTGTTGGTTGGTCTTGTGCAGAAAATATGATGTCAGGAAAAGTTGTAATTGAAAAAAATGCAGGTTCCTGTTTTGGGGCAGCTATTCGCGGGGGTGATTTAATTTGCAAAGGTAGTGTAGGGGCTCGTTCTGGAATTGATATGAAGGGAGGTACAATAATTATTGGTGGTGATGCTGGAGCCTTCACAGGATTTATGATGCAAAGAGGTAGAATAATTATTTGTGGTGACGTTGGTCCCAATCTTGGAGATTCTCTTTATGATGGAACAATTTTTGTTGGAGGAAGTATTAAATCTTTAGGCGCAGATGCAGTTGAAGCTGAAATGACTGATCTTGATGTTAATTGGCTTAAAAGAAAATTAAAAGTTGCTGAGATTGATAAGAAAATAGATTTTTCAAAAATGACAAAAATTGTTTCAGGTAAAAAATTGTGGAATTATGACAATTTAGAGCCATCGGAACGGAAAGGTGCAATTTAGGAGGAAAGAAATATGCCAAAAAAAGCTAAAAATAAAAAAAGTGAAAATGAAAAAAGTATACTAGGTAAAAATGCTATTTTTACTCCTAATATAATTAACGATATTCATATTAAGTCTCAACTAGGTCGTTACCGTATGCGCGGAATGGCATTAATGAAAAAAATTCCCCATTGGGATGATTTAACGTTTCTACCCGGAACTTTAACAAGATTTGTTATTGAAGGATATAGAGAGAAATGTGAAACAAAAACAGTTATTGGACCAAATTGTAAAAATCCAATTAAGTTAGATATTCCAATTTATATAACAAGTATGAGTTTCGGTGCACTATCCTATGAAGCTAAAACAGCGCTTGCAAGAGGAGCTACAATGGCAGGTAGTGCTACATGTTCAGGTGAGGGGGGGATGATACCTGATGAAAGAAGATATTCAGAGTTATGGTATTATCAATGTATTCAATCTCGTTATGGTTTTAATCCTCATCATGCTCAACTTGCGGATGGTATTGAAGTATTTATTGGTCAAGGACAAAAAGTAGGAATGGGTGGGCACTTAATGGGTCAGAAAGTAACGGACCAAGTTGCAGAAATGAGATCGCTACCAGCAGGTATTGATCAGCGTTCTCCAGCAAGGCACCCTGACTGGTTAGGCCCTGATGATTTAGCATTAAAAGTTGAGGAATTAAGAGAACTCACCGATAATCAAGTTCCAATTCAATTAAAATTAGGAGCAGCAAAAGTTTACGATGATGTTCGTATGGCTGCTAAATGCAACCCTGATTCAATATTCTTAGATTGTATGGAAGGATCTACAGGAGCAGGTCCTCATATTGCAGCAGCAAATACAGGCATTCCAGGAATAGCAGCTGTAAGAGAAGCAAGAAGAGCTTTAGATGATGTTGGAAAAACTGGTGAAGTATCTTTGGTTTTTGCCGGAGGTATTAGAGATGGTGCTGATATGGCAAAAGCATTAGCTTTAGGTGCTGATGCAATAGCTGTTGGAACTGGTGCTTTAATTTCATTGAATTGCAATAAAGACATACCTGAAGCTGACTTTGAAAAAGAATTAGGAGTATCTGCTGGTGATTGTTATCATTGTCATACAGGTAGATGTCCTGTTGGTGTTGCTACACAAGATCCAAAACTTAGAAAAAGATTAAACCCTGATGATGCGGCTTTGAGAGTTTATAATTATTTACACTCGATGACTTTGGAAGCACAATTACTTGCAAGAGCATGCGGTAAAACTAATATTCATTCGTTAGAGCCTGAAGATTTGGCGGCATTAACTATGGAAGCCTCTGCTTTAGCAAAGGTTCCTCTTGCAGGAACTGAGTACACTGTTGGTGTTGACAACTTTCATTCAATTTAGGAGAGGAAAATGGCAAAGAAAAAAGTAAAAAAAATAATTAAAGCTAAAAAACTTTCAAATAAAAAAGGTAGTTCTAAAAGTTCTAAAGATGCTGGTATCAAAACAGCAAGAGAGAAAATGATAGGACAACATATTGGTTATAGATATGATGTTAATCTCTTACCTGATTATAAAAGACTCACTCCTTTTCTGAAAAAATATATTGAGTATATGGGATGGGATGATCTAAATTGGTTGGAGGATGTTCATATGGGTTATGAAAATGCTAAACCTGCTGTGTTTGATAGAAACATAAATGGATGGGTCACTACTCCTAAAAATATGAAATTGCCAGAAGATCAGCAAGATAGAGATATGATAGCAAGAGAGTTGTTAATCAAATTTCAAATGTCTCCGAATCATCCTTTGGTTCTATTGAAAAAAGCTTATCAAAAATTTGATTAATTAATTTTTTTAACTCCTGTTTTTATAGGACTAAAATTTAATATTTCAATATTTTCACTTAAAGCTGGATTAAAAAATCGGTTATGCCAAAAAGTATATTGCCATTTTGCATCGCTTTTTTTTAACTTTCTAACATTAACCATAAAATTAAAGCCTGTTTCACGTTCAAAAAATTGAGCACTTACTTTTTTTTTCTTTAACAGATTTTTAGTGATTGATGATTGGTAGTTAAAAGTTGCGCTAAAAGAACCGTCAAAATTCTTTGGGGTATTATAATATTCGGAGGAAAAAAATTTAATAGCTTTATCAAATCGGATTTCAGGATCATGAGTTTGTTTATGCATAAACTCAAACATCTTTGATGTATTAAAAGAGTTCTTTTCCAATAAAATTGAGCGAACAACAGCTAAATTTTTGTTTGTTTTAATATCTGATAAATTAGGCATTGTTCCCTCCGAAGGTTTTCCTCCAAACATTCTAAAGTTACGTTGTCTTAGGCTGCATTGCCAAATAACAAAATCACTCCAACCTATACGTGCCATTATGATTATATAATTTTAATTAGCAATCAAGTGTATTATCTTTTTCCCACTGTGTAATAATATTACTTTTGTTAGTTTTTTTTGATCCTTTAAAACCAATTTTTTTCTCTATTGAAGAATTGTATTTTTTTATTTCTCTATTTTTCAATTTTATATAGGAATTTATTGTTTCTTTTCCAAAAGCATCTTTTAAAACTTTACTTTTATCTAAGTGAGATAAAGATTTATCTAATGTTAAAGGTAGTTTTTTAGCTTCTTTTACTTTGTGATCATCTTCATACATATTGACATTTATAGGTTTACCAGGATTTCTTTTCTTCTCAATTCCATCTATACCTGCGGCTAAAATACCTGCTTGTAATAAATATGGATTTGTAGCTCCATCCATTAATCTCAATTCAAATCTCCCAGGGCCAGGAACTCTAATCATATGTGTTCTGTTATTTCCAGAATATGTTATTGTGTTTGGAGCCCAAGTAGCACCTGATGCGGTTACTGGTGCATTAATTCTTTTATAACTATTTATAGTTGGATTAAACCAAGCAGTTAATGCTTCTGCAGAGTTCATTATACCTCCCATAAAGTTATAAGCTATTTTTGATAATCCTAACTTATCTTTATTGTCAGCAAATATATTTTTTCCTTTTTTATTCCAAACAGATAAATGAGCATGACATCCATTTCCTGTTTTATTAAGAAATGGTTTTGGCATAAAAGTAGCGCGCAATCCTTTTTTTTCAGCAAGAGTTCTTACCATAAATTTAAAGAAAACATGACGATCAGCAGTTTGTAAACAATTTGAAAAATCCCAATTCATTTCAAATTGACCGTTAGCATCTTCATGATCATTTTGATAAGGTCCCCACCCAAGCATAATCATACTATCACATATCGCCCTTATTAAATCATATTGACGCATTAGAGCTGATTGATCATAGCAAGGTTTATCAGCAATATCATTATGATCAGCTATAGAGCTTCCATCTGGAGTAATAAGAAAATATTCACATTCAACACCGCTTTTTAAATGCATATTTTTTTTAGCTAGTTTATCAATTTGATTACGAAGCATTACTCTTGGGGAGGCAGTCACAGGTTCGCCATTCATCCACAAGTCTCCTGCCAACCAGCCTACATCTGGTTGCCATGGCAATTGAATCAAACTTTCAGGATCAGGAATAGCAGCCATATCTGGGTCAGCAGGGGACATATCTAAGTAAGTTGAGAAGCCGGCAAAACCCGCACCTTCTTTTTGCATTTCTTTAATAGAGCGAGCTGGAACTAATTTTGATCGCAGAACACCAAAAAAATCTACATAACTAATTAAAAAATATTTAATTTTTTTCTTTTTTGCTATTTCACTTAAATTAATGCCCATATATTTCTCCTGCCTTTAGTTATATTAAATTTTATAATCCTTATCTTAAACTGTATAAATAGGAAATAATATTTTTTATAAAAACAAAGTATTGACAGAATTTAACTAGTTAAAAAAGATTTTTAGGTTTTACAGTAAAATTTACCTATATTTATAATAAATGCTTTTTAATCATAAAAATTTTACTAATGTAGATCTCTATTTATCTTAAATTTTAATAAATTTCTTTTTTTATGAAAGCCATACTACTTAATATATCTGCTTGGATGTTATTGCCCTTTATGGACGGTATGGCAAAGCATTTAAGTACAGAAATACATTTCATTCAGGTTGTTTGGGGAAGATATTTTTTTATGGCTATTCTTAGTCTATTGATAACTTATTTTTTTTTTAATCACAATTTAAGATGGCCTAAAAATTTACCAATACAATTATCAAGAAGTTTATTCCTTTTTCTTTCGACAGTTTTTTTCTTTTTTTCCATTTCAAAAATTTCTCTTGCCGAAGCTCTTACTTTATCTTTTGTTTCACCAATTATCGTAACTATACTTTCTATTTTTTTGTTAAATGAGAAAGTCGGTGTTAGGAGATGGATAGCTGTATTTCTTGGTTTTGCAGGTGTAATAATTGTTATTCGACCTGGATTTAATGAAATTAATATAGCTACAGTTGCGGCTCTCGGAACAGGTATTTGTTATGCTTTTTATATTGTTAGTACAAGAAAATTATCATCAATAGATAGCCCTTTATTAACTTTAACTTTTACAGGATTATCTGGAGTTATTCTAATATCTTTAGTTGTTCCATTCTTTTGGACTTGGATGAACTTTTCACAATGGTTAATACTAATCTCTTTAGCATCAATTGGTACAGTTGCTCACTTATTAATAATTTTATCTTTAAATTTTGCTGAAGCATCTAAGTTGGCGCCATTAGGTTATTTTGAAATTATCACAAATGTTTTAATAGGTTATTATTTTTTTAATGATTTTCCTAACAAATGGATTTGGGTAGGTTTACTTCTTATAATTTCTAGTGGAATATACATTTCAATTAGAGAGTCAATTAAAGAGAATTTAAAAAAATAATTAAAATATTTTTAATAAAATATATGAAAAATTTAAATGATAAACAAAAAGGAATTTTTTTAGCTTTTATTGGAATTTTATTCATTACTCCAGATTCTTTATCAGTTAGATTGATTGGAATTACTTCTTGGGAATTGGTTTTCTATAGAGGTTTTGTACCTTTTATTTGTTTATTTATTTTATTATTATTTATTTATAAAAAAGATTTTATCACAAAATGTTATGCAATAGGTTACGCTGGCATTTTAAATGCAATATTAGTTGCTTTGGGTAACA
>Ga0114999_10007307_pt1 | contig 12560 bp, 14 predicted proteins | sample ArcticOcean_MG_C_3_FD_89820 | JGI IMG/M metagenome (GOLD analysis project Ga0114999, IMG submission 89820) | Marine microbial communities from western Arctic Ocean - ArcticOcean_MG_CB8_126 | ecosystem: Environmental > Aquatic > Marine > Oceanic | place: Arctic Ocean: Canada Basin | collected...
CCGTGGTTCCGCAGCCCAACCGGTCGATACAAAAAAAATGGCGGCGATGAGTAGAGCTCTCATATTCGAGTCACGCGTTTCTGGATATGCAGTAATTATAGCGCATATCTCGCCTTATCCAGCAGCTGCGAGCACGGAGAGAAAATAGATCTGGCCCCACTGCTGCCCCATAAACGTTGGGAGGGACGAACGCGCCACAATGTAGAGGTAATCCACCTTTGCGAGCGCAGCGACCCAATCGCCAGGAGCGATTTGGGATGAGCGAAGCTCGCCCGAACGGCTGGCAACGCGATGTTGCCGGTCACCCAATCCATCAATCATCGAAAAAACTGGATTGCTTCGTCGGCTTCGCCTTCTCGCAAAGACGTGGTGTTGGAGTTTGACGCAGCCTCCTCGCAAAGACGTAGTGTTGGGTTTTGACGCAGCTTCCGCCGTCCATGGTCGCCGCGACATTTGGACGCCTGTCCATCAAGGCGCTCCTACGATTCTTCGAACTGAATCGATGTCTACTTAAACTCGGCGCGGCCACAGACGCTGTTGGATAAGCCTTAGCAACGATTTAACCACTGCTTTATGGGACAAGCAGTGATCTGGCCCCTTTTTCCGGCCCTAGCGTACTTTGTTGCCGAAACCGTCCCAAACCTCGACCTCGCCGTAATTCAGCAAGCGCACCTTTTCTTCGATTTCACTCAGATCACCGACAATCACCCAGATGAGTTCCTCGGGGTGCATTAACTCGGCTGCGCGTGCCGACACGCGTTGCAGTGATACCGCATTGAGACGTTCAGCTGCACCTTCCGCATAGTCAAACGGCAGACCGAACGAATCCGATGCCATCATGCTTTGCAGGAAACCGCGCTTCGTCGCGAAGCGGCCCGGCTGTGATCGAGTTCTATTAAGTTTTACGCGTTGTAGCTCATCGTCTCTGGCCGGATTGGTAGAAAGAAACTCGTCAAACTCTTGTTTAATTTCCTGCATGCTCTCCATAGTCTTATCTGTTTGCACGCTGCCAGAAACCGTCAATGTTTGATCACCACTTCGATTGCTCTGCACACCAGAATACATGCCGTAAGACCAACCCTTGTCTTCGCGAAGATTCATATTGATACGCGCTTCGAAAGCGCCGCCAAAAATGGCATTCAATACAGTCAACTCGGTGTTGCTTGTCGCATTAAACGGCGCAATCGCGTGGCCAGCAATTATTGTGCTTTGCACGGCCTGTGGCTGATTAACGAGAATTACCTTTGGCGTTGGCGCCATTGCCCTGCCAACGGCACCTAGCATCGAATCGTTCTTATCTTTCCAGCTACCGAACGACGCCTCCACTGACTCCTTCGCTGTCTTGAGGTCGATATCGCCAATCATGAAAATTTTGATATTGTCCGGAGCCACTTCACGCGCGTGAAATGCTTGCAAGCTCGTCTGACTTAAATTCTCGACGAGTGCGGCCGTCCATATTCCGCCTAAGACATGATCGTGACCAAAAACCGCGCGGTTGAACATCGCACGCGCATTGCTTGCCGGGTTTTGTTCTATGTTGGATAGGTACGCGAAAACCTGTTGCCGAAATTTGTCGAGTTCTTCGTCCGGGTAAGTTGGATTGCGTAAGATCTCAGCGGCCAAATCCAAAGAGTCATCGAGATAGTTACTTAGAATTTGGTAGTTAAGAGAACTCTGCTCCACTCCGGCACTCAAGCGAGTGTCCATCGCGATACTGTCTTTCTCAGCAGCAAGCTCGTTGGCGCTATATTTCTTCGTGCCTTTGTCCATCAAAATGAAAGCGGCATCTGAAATTCCCTGCAAATCCGCATCATCGGCAGTATTGCCAGTCCCTATACGAATGGCGACATCTACCAAGGGTAACGAACCACTGTTGGCAACGACTAACTCAATGCCGTTACTTAATGTTGCTGTTTTGATATCGGGGAAGTTGATTCCGGACACTTCAGAAACCGCCGGAATTTCACTTCGATCGACGTCGTGTTCGGTGCTCGTAAATTCCGGGAAGGGCAATGTCGTCAACTCGAAATGGCCGCGCGTCAACCAGCGCTTGGCAGTCGCCAACACGCTTTCCGCGCTTGCACCATTCAGCCATTCGATTTCTTGTTTGACGTACGTCGGATTACCGGAATACAACTGCCCCTCGGCAAGAAAACGACCGATGGTAGCTTTGCTTTCCAATGAGCGAATCATTGACATGTTGATGGCTAATTTTGCGTTCTCAAGAATGTCTTTATCCGGACCTGCTTCCAGGTACTCCTGCAAGACGCGATCGACTGCCGCAATAACCTCTTGCGGATCGACGCCGGGGCTCACATTGATTGTCAGTGAGTACTCGCCGCTTAAGACACGGCTATAGGCGCTGCCACGAATTGCGGTTGCCAATTTCAAATCGTCGATTAGCGCTTTTCGTAGCGGAGAATTCTTATTGCCAACCAATGATTCATTGACCAAATACATTAGTGTTGAATCTTCGTCATTTAACGTCGGAAGCGCCCAGACTCGGGTCAGTCGAGTTTGCCCCACACGGTCGTACATGATTTCGGTGCGATTGCCGTTAAGTTCGGGTATCCACTGCCGCGGTTTAGTCAGCGGCACACCGGCTGGCACAGCGCCAAAATTGCGTGTTACTTTTTCTTTAGCCGTTTCTACATCGATGTCACCAGCCAAAACCAGTACCACGTTACTAGCACCGTAATACTCATTGAACCACTCATGCACATCTTCGAGCGCGGCATTATCCAGATCTTCCATCGAGCCGATAACTGAGTGTCGGTAAGGGTGATCGGGCGGGTACAAACCGGCCCGCACGCGATCGTAAATTCCTGAGTACGGCCGATTATCGCCACTTCGTTTTTCGTTTTGCACGACGCTGCGTTGCTCGTCTAACGCCTCTTGAGTAACTGCGCCAAGCAAGTGACTCATACGGTCACTCTCCATCCACAAGGCCATATCCAGTGCACCCGTTGGCACTGTCGCGTAGTAGTTTGTTCGGTCCTCGGATGTCGTTCCGTTCATGCCGGTAGCACCCGCCTTTGTGAACGGCTCAAAATACTCGCCCTCTCTATTAGCGGTGCCCTGAAACATCAGATGCTCAAAGAGGTGTGCGAACCCAGTTTTGCCCTCTGGTTCATCCTTCGAACCCACTCCGTACCACATGCCCACAAAAACGGTCGGCGATGAATGATCCGAATAGACAATCGTCGTTAGTCCATTGTCTAATTGAAAAAGCTCATAGGGAATATCGATCTGATTTTCGACGCTTTCGTTGGCAGCGTGAACGGGTGGCAGATGCAGCACCAGACTCACGATGAGTAGCAATACAGCATAATTTTTGTATTTATCGAGCACTTCAAATTCCTTAGTTTACGCGTGGGCACGGGTGGTTCATGACACCATTATTTCACGAAGTCATCGATACATAAGAGCACTATTTATCGACAGGGTTCCTCTGATGCCTATATTCGTGCCCAAATTCAGGCACAGATTTCACAGACCGGCCTTATGTGACATATAGTTGGCCCATACTAATAAAATAAAAAAGTGAGATCACCACTGTGAGCCCTCAGGTAACCGAAAACTGGTCTGGGCGACTGGCATTTATCCTCGCCTCGATAGGGGCAGCCGTTGGTCTCGGCAACATCTGGAAATTCCCCTACACGCTGGGCTCTAGCGGCGGCAGTGCCTTTGTACTCATTTATGTCATTGCAATATTGCTAATTGCCACGCCGATCATGATTGCTGAAATGGTCATTGGTCGGCGCGCCAGAAAGAGTGCGCCTACTGCAATGCGTATGCTGGCCCTTGAATCGGGATCGACCAAGCACTGGGGATTGCTCGGCTACCTGGGTATTTTTGCGCTCTTTCTTGTCCTGAGTTTTTACAGCGTTATCGCAGGCTGGACGGGTGCTTATTTGGTCAAAGCCGCGTCTGGTGGAATTTCAGGCCTATCGGCCGCAGAAGTGGGTGGCGATTTCGACGGATTTCTGAAAAATCCGATGCAAATTATCATCTGGCATGCACTATTCACGGGCACCACGATATTTATTGTCTCGCGCGGTATCAAAGTGGGCCTGGAACGGGTCGTACGCGTGCTGATGCCCGCGCTTTTCATAACGCTCATTGCGCTGGTTATTCACTCTGGAATCACCGGTGATTTCAAAGCGGCAGTTCAATTTCTATTCACGGCCGATCTAACCAAAATAACGTGGGTCGTCGTACTCGCCGCGGTAGGGCAGGCTTTTTTCTCGGTCAACGTTGGTATAGGGAGTGTTCTGACTTATTCAGCGTATCTGCCGAAAGACGTCAACTTATTTCGATCCGCCATCATCATTGCATTGGGCGACACTTTGGTCGCCCTCTTGGCAGGGCTTGCGATATTCCCAATCGTATTTGCTAACAATCTCGATCCGGCAGAAGGGCCTGGTCTGATTTTTGTCACGCTCTCTACGGCATTTGCCAGCATGCCCGCAGGCGAACTCATTGGCTCAGCATTTTTTGCCATGATCTTGTTTGCGGCGCTAACGTCATCCATTTCGATGCTTGAGACCATGACGGCTCGGCTAAACGAAATCCGCGGCATGACCAGAACCAAAGCGGCAACCATGATTGGCTCCGCAACTTTCCTGATGGGTCTGGTTACCGTCTTCTCTTTCTCTACCTGGGAAAACACCTTTCCGTTAGGTCAGTTCGAAACCTTCGCTAACAAAACGCCATTCGACTTGATCGACTACCTCGTAACGAATATTTTGATGCCGCTTGGCGGCATGTTTTACGCGCTGTTTGCGGGTTGGTGGTTATCCAAAGAGACCATCCTGTCCGAAATTGGTCTCGAAGACGGTGCAATCTTCAAAATATGGATGATACTCATACGCGTTGTTGCGCCGTTGGCAGTCGCCTTGGTCTTTTACTTCAACTTGAGTTAATCGACCAGGGAGCCTAGCGTTTCAGCCACCAGACTTTAGACGACTGACGGTTACGCTCGAAAAACCAGACATCGAGCTGCAGCATGATGCGTCGCAACGGCGTGCCGGCAAGCTTCATCCAAAGCGATTGCCCCACTTGCTGAAATCACGGTTATACGGGCAAACCCGTATGCAAATAGAACAATCCGAATTTTGGCCTGCCCAGAAACGAAAACACTTTTCCGCCCAGGTCGTCCATTTCTTGACGCCATTAAGGTTTGACACGCTATAAGCTTCTCGCGACGGCGCGCCTCTCGTGATTGCCTTCGGCGGACAAGCGCTGCTGCATCGCTGACAAATGTCGCAAAATTCTTTAACCCCAAAACGTTTCGGTTCGCTGATCACAAGTGGCATGTCGGTGAATATCTTTCCGAGACGAAGACGTGGCCCGTATTCCTCAGTAATGAGCAAGCTATGACGGCCAACTTCACCAAAGCCCGCCTGCACGGCCAAGGGAATGGCAAGTGCTGAGTCATTCATAGACGCGACTGCTCTATAACCCAAATTGCGAATGTACTGTGTGAGCGTTAGCAGCACGACCGTGTCGTGGGTGTAACCCAAGCCGGTCGCTGACCCGGATAGTGCAGACGGGACTGTCGCTGTTAAGCCAAGATCCATCGGCTCGCCGATAACGATGACTCGCGGCAGATCCTCGAGGATGTCGAGCGGTTTACTTTCCTTAGTCTTTTCGCTGAAACGTGCACTGTACATCCAGCGCTCGTCGTATACGCACACACCCAACATGCCTGCACCCATCGTCTTTGCCGCCCGACGCAAATTCTTGGTCGCGTCTGCTTCAGATTCAAAGACGTATGGTTCAGGCCAACCCTCTTCATGGGCTGTGAACGTATCGAAAAAACCCTCCTTGCGGTCGTCCGATTCGCGGCGCAAATCTCGAAGAACATTCGTGACGTGCCAGGTTGCGTTGCGGAGCGCATAGTCTCGCTGCCCAAAACCATCCGCCTTGCGAGCTCTCGCTTTAGGCATGTAATGGCCATCAAAAAATTCCGTTGCTTTCTTGCTTTGAATTTCCGGATCCCACTCAGAGCGACAGTAGATTTCGTTGCGCTGATCGAAGCGTGAAAACTCATCAGATAAATCGAAACCGGTTTTTTCGTCAATGGGTTTTTTGTTGTTCATCGTCATTCAGCCTAGTTGGCATCCGGCGCCCGATATTTATCGATCAACGCGTACAGAATTGCGACAGTTTCGGCATCGATCGCACCCGTGTAGCCGCTTGGCCGGAAGTGCATTTGGAATGCGCGGACAGCAAACTGCGTTTGCACATCGTATACGCCGGTTACGTCAATGCCGTAGCCGTAGGTTCCGAGCGCAGCCTGGATATCGGCAATGTCCGGCAGCCCAGCAGAAAATTGGTACCGGTAGCGAGTCACCGCGTCGTTGTTATACCAGGCACCGATGCCATGCTCATGGAGCATTTGCCACGGAAATTCCGGACCAGGGTCGACGCGTCGAGTGGAAGCGATGTCTGCATGACCGATGACATCAACGGGATCGATATCGGGATGGCGCTCCAAAATACCGGTGACTAGACTAATAAGGAGATCTATCTGCTCCTCGCCGTACGGCAGGTAATTGCACGTTTGTTCTTCCGGTTTAGAAACGCTTCCATCGGGGCCATGGTTTACACATCGCGATTGATTAACGATCTCAATACCGATCGATTGATCGTTTAAGGTGTGGTGGTCGCCCCAATGACTGACGCCGGCATGCCATGCACGTCGTCCCTCATCAACCAATCTGTAGACCTTAATCGCGTCAGACGGATAGGTTTCATCACCGCCCTCGGGAACCAGATAGTGTGAGCTTACCGGCCGGTCGGTGCGTTGCGTCAATAGTCGCAGCGATTCGGCGAAGGTCTCCGACGTAAAATGCAGAATTAGAAAATTGACTCGCCCGTTTTGATTCGCCGACGGAGCATTGACAATCGGCAATGAGGAGCAACCGACAATCGTAAGCGACAAGGCTATTAGTAGTAATCGTTTCAACTTAGGTTCCCGTCGCACGCCGGCCTCGCAATGCACTGAAAAAACAGACGGCCGTGCCAATCGGAAACAACCACGGCCAGGCAAGCAGAGGACTATCGTAAGATGTCCCTATAATTGGGTTAAGGATTTCAGGTTCATTGATAAACAAGACGACAACGATACTCAACGCTACGCCATAACCAATACCGGCGACATGATATCGGTAAGCTGCAATGCTTAACAAAAACAAACCCAACATTGGACCCAAGGTATAAGTCGTCATCGAGAACGCAAGGGTCACGATATCCAACTCGCTCGCGGAAAATTGCCATGCTGTGGCGCCAAGTACAACGCCCCAAACAATGACGAACCAGCGTGACACTTTCAGCATGCGCGCTTCGTCCGCCGCAGGCTCTACAAAGGGCTTATAAAACATCGTCAAAGAAATCTGTGACAAAGCAGCGAGTATTGAATCCAGACTTGATATTGCCGCGCTCAGAATTCCAGCAATCAAAAGGCCTTTGAGCCCGACCGGAATTTCGCTGATGATAAACGCAGGAAAAATGCGGTCGCCACGCTCGACCACCAACGCGTTAAGTTCACTCGAAAGCGGGTTGTATTGATAGAACGCATACAAACCAACGCCGACTGTCAGCATCAACATCGGCACGAGTTCGCCGATCGTACTCCACAGTACCGCCTTCTGCGCTTCGCGTTTATTCTTGCAACATAACAGCCGCTGCACGAATAAATGATCGGTCCCATACACGGCAACATTCTGAAATGGCATCGCGATTAGCGCGGCCCAAAAAGTGAACGCAACCCGCGGATCCGTCGAAAAGTCGAAGGTTTTGAACTTGTCGGCCTGCTGACCGACCTCGATTAGTGAAGTCCAACCATCCGGAAGCGTATCAGTAACGTAAATGAGCGCTGCCACACCACCAATGATCAAGACAAAGAATTGCACGACGTCGGTCCATATCACTGCGGCAATACCACCCATCCACGTCCACAGAATTGCAAACGAGGCAATTACGACAATGCTGGTCATCATGCCCCACCCGGTAATTAGCTCGAGTACGAGGGCCGTCGCGTAAACGCGTACGCCTTGCCCCAATATTCCACCCAAGAAGAACAAGCCAGCGGTGGCGCGACCGACCGTCGCACCAAGCCGATCGGTCATGTACTCGTATGGACTGTAGAACTCTTTTTCGTAGTAGAGCGGCACCAGAAACCTGGCCACCAGAATTCGGGCGATTACACCGCCGAGCGCAAGCTGCAAATAAACAAAGTTACCGTTTTCGGCAAAGACCAAAGCCGGCACGCCGATGAAGGTGACAGCGCTAATGGTCGTGGCGATGGTCGACGCGGAGACCGCGTACCAGGGTAGATTCCGACCACCAAGAAAAAAATCACGGGTGGTTTTTTGTCGCCCTTTTAGATGATGACCAACCAGAGTTGTCCCGGTGATATAGACGCCAACGACCAGCCAATCCCAAAATCCAAACACACCTGCATCCCGTTACATAATCGTTCGCTACATTACAGAATCACGCATCCAATTGTTAGTGATCTGTAAGCGCAAAACAAACGACGCCCTATTGATTTGATCCATTTCTTTGCAAGCTGTGATGTTTCAAGGACAGTGGAGCAAGGTGGTGAATGAAACGGAAGGAACAGAGCTAACGGAACGTCAGGGGTATTGGCTGGAGCAGATCGAAAGGCGTGTTGGCGCAGACCTCTGGTGTAGGTTTTCATCGCGTACCAACAGCCGCGGTAAATGCCAATAATAAATGGTGCCTTCAATTTCCGAATGGCATGTCGGTGGAGTTTTCGGGCCCGGCTGATACGGGCTCATTATCAACGGTTCTGACCACGGTGGCGGGTCTGGAATGATGCGACCCTCGAACGACTTGCCGGCGGTGTATCTGTGCCGGGACGTCGTTGACTTCAGAAAGGGCATTAATGGTCTTGCGATCGTGGTCGAGGAGGCGCTTCTTCGCGATCCGTTTTCGGAGCAGCTGTTTGTGTTTTGTAACCGCCGCCGTGACAAGGTGAAGATCCTGTATTGGGAGAGAAGCGGATTTTGTATGTGGCAAAAGCGGCTGGAGAAATCACGCTTCAAATGGTCTCACAAGCTTGCCGACGATGTCATCACCCTGAGCGGGCAACAACTGAACTGGTTGTTCGACGGTTACGATGTAATGCGTTTTAAACCGCACGAACGATTGCATTTTTCCAGTGTTTTATAAACCCATGACATCATCCAGATGGATGAAACCACGGTACAGGTGCTCAAAGAATCGGGCAAAAAGCCACAATCAAAATCTTACCTGTGGTTGCAATGCGGTGGTCCGCCGGAGCAACCGGTGGTGCTGTATCACTACGATCCGGGCCGCGGTGCTGGAGTGGCCAAACGCTTGTTAACAGGCTTCAAAGGCTATTTACAGACCGATGGCTATGGCGGTTACAACGCCGCGACTGAGCACTTGGCTGTTCCGAAATCTCGATGAGGTGCGTGAAATCACTTGGGCATGGATGCTCGAATACAACGAAGAAAGAGACCATGATGGCCTTGGTGGGCTGACGCCCGCTGAGGTTCTCGCTAACGCCAGAATCTCTACTTTAGAGTGGTCCACTTGACGGGGAAGCTTACGCGCCCATCGAAACTGCGGCCGTTTCGCGCGGAACGAAAACCTTGACCGGCTTACTCATTGCGCACCTCCGCACTCGCGAATAAGGTCATCGAGTCTGTTATTGTTTACCCGGCCGTAGACTTTCTCATCAATCATCACAGCCGGTGAGCAAGCGCAATTACCAAGGCAATAAACCGGTTCAAGACTGACATTTCCGTCACCCGTCGTGCCGTGCAACTTGATGCCGAGCTTGCCCTCGGCCTGTGCAGTCAATTCGCGACCGCCCATCGCCTGACAAGATTCTGCCTGGCAAATTTTGACCACGTGCTCGCCCGGTGGCGTGGTGCGAAAGTCGTGATAGAAACTGACCACGCCGTGCACATCAGCTCGAGACAGGTTCAGCTCGTTCGCAATTTGTCGTATCGCTTCTGCACTGATAAATCCATAGCGTTGCACGAATGCATGCAGCACCTGCACCAGCATCTCGGGTTTCGCGCCGAACTGGTTGATAATCTCTGCTGCGATGTTCTTGTCGTATTTCGTTGCCATTTCTTCAGCTTATCCGTTCGCTGCCAGCATAAATATTGAATGCATCGTCGCGCAGATAACAGCTGCACCTGGTGACGAGTGACGGCAATAAATCAGCCGTCCACCGATCTCTCGGAGTCGTCGCCTCTTAGCTGGCCGATTATCGACAGGAAGCGGATCGGTAGCTTCACCAGCTCCGACGGCCCGTGCGGTACATCGGCTTCAAAGAAAAGCGAATCGCCCGGCTTAAGTCGGAATTGTTCTTCAGCGTGTTGATAGATCACCTCGCCTTCCAGCATGTAGATGAACTCAATACCGATATGCTGGAACAGCGGAAATTCTTCCGATTCGTCGGTCAGTGTCACCAGGTGCGGAGCGACTGCTAACTGTTTGCCGATCCCGTGTCCCAGCAGCTCGTATACGTGCCCGACTCGACTGCCACGCCGCTCGATTACCACACCCTGACCCGCCGGTGTATGGCACACACCCCGTTGCTCCTCGAACCGTCGAAAAAAACCGGTTAGCGGTTCGTCCAGCGCCCGCGACAGGGAGTGCAAAGTTGTAAGAGACGGCGCTGCATTGCCGTTCTCAATTTTCGACAACATCGCCGGTGACAGATTCGCCTGCTTGGCACAGTCAACCGCCGTCATACCCTGCTGCTTGCGGAAAGCTCGCACCTGTTGCCCGATTGCCATTGACAGCGCGCCGAGCTCATTTGCCGGTTGGTTGGCCAGGCTTCTCCCTAACCCGGTCTCAAGTCGTTTCGTCGCCATATAACTAACCCCGCTCCGATGCCCGTAACGCATCCAGTCCGACGACGCGTATATCGTATTCCAATCCCGAATCAATCAGACAGTCCCACCAATATCCGGCACTCGCGGAATCCGCTAACAAATGAAAAGCGGGAAGGTCCGCAATATCGTCGCGGATCACAATCGCATTGAGCCGGGCAACAGAGGTCTGCGCGACCTGAAGATTGTCGAATGCCTTAGCGCGCAGATCGACGCCACATAACTTTGCCAAAGTGTACGCCGTTTTCGATCCTGTAATACGGAACCAGGCATGGCTGTCCTGGCGAGGCACTATGAATCCTCGCGTTGTGGCAGTCGAATTTTCAACGCCGTGCCATGTTTTCATAAGTCCATCGATGGCCACGCTTTGCTGATCTGCGGCGCCCAGGATAAGAACCTCGCTGGGCGCAAGCTTGGCGAGCAATGTTTCGTTGCTCTGTCGGAGCGCGCGGTTGCATTCTACCGGGACTTTTAGCCCCTGCTCCGAAATCCATTTGCATGTGCCCGGACCCTTGACGCCGAGTCTCGAGAGGCCGGAAAAATCGCAAAGAGACAATTGTTGTATGGCGGCAGCTTGAGTTGCGGCTTCGCCTACCGTGGATGCGACACCATAGCCATTGATCTCGACGAATTCGGCATTGAGATCCTGAAGTTTGCGGAAGATCGGGCTGCGGTATGTGAGTGTTTGAGGATCCATAATTACAATTGCTGACGCAAGTTCTCCGGATCATAAAAAGGCAAGGCAGCGACCTCTGCGGTCACGCACTGCCCATCCGATAGTTTAATCTCGAACTGTTCGCCGCTGCCGGTCATCTCGGGGCGGACGTAGGCGAGTCCGATTGGGCGGCCGCAGGCGGCCGAATTCTCGATCGAGGTTACTCTTCCTACGATCTCTCCAGCTGCCAGAGTCAAATTGCATTCCTCCGGCAATTGCGAGCCAGCCGGCAATGTGAATCCAACCAATTGTCGGAATAACGGTCGTATCGTCTGCGCATCAATTGCACGTTGACCGATGAAGAATGGTTTCTTGGCGACGGCCCAGGCCATATCCACTTCCTGAGGAATGCTCAGCCCGTCAGTGTCCTGACCGACGATGATGTGGCCCTTTTCAAGGCGCAGACACCGCTGCGCTTCGACGCCGACCGGCCGGATGCCATGATCGCGACCGGCCTCCAGCAACGCATCCCAAAGCGCCTCGCCGCCTGCAGACGGTGCGTGGATTTCGTAACCCAGTTCCCCAACAAAACCGACTCTCATCAGGCGAGCAGGAATTCCGGCAACTTTTCCATCGCGTACGCCGAGGAACGGAAACGCCTCCGGCGACAAATCGACATCCTCAACCACCGACTGCAAGGCTGTCCGAGCGCTCGGGCCTGCGATATTGACACCACAGTAAGCTGCGGTGACATTGGTGATATCGACGTCGAGGCGCCATTCAGCGTTCCATCGCAACATGTTTCGATAAACGCCATCGACACCACCCGTTGTGGCGGTCACATAGAAATGTCGATCACTTATTCTGCACGCGACACCATCATCGATGATGGCACCGGCATTGTCCGTCATCAGCACATAACGAAGCCGTCCTACCGGCTGTTTCGCGTAACGAAAAGTATAGACACGCTCAAGGAACTCTCCAGCATCGGCCCCGCG
>Ga0114999_10007311_pt1 | contig 12558 bp, 15 predicted proteins | sample ArcticOcean_MG_C_3_FD_89820 | JGI IMG/M metagenome (GOLD analysis project Ga0114999, IMG submission 89820) | Marine microbial communities from western Arctic Ocean - ArcticOcean_MG_CB8_126 | ecosystem: Environmental > Aquatic > Marine > Oceanic | place: Arctic Ocean: Canada Basin | collected...
ATCACCAGCCCCGGCAAGATCGCGTGCGCCAGCGCGCCGCTCACAAACGCCATCCTTCTTATCACCACGTAGACGCCCACCGATCCGCATATCAGCCCCACCATCACCGCTCCCGCCAGTCCCGTTCGCATGAACTGGTAGCTCCATGGTGCCAGCAGCCATTCCATCACCCGTGCCCACCCCGACCGTGCGTAGGCACATCCACCACCCGTCCCTCGTCCAGATAGATCGCCCGGTCAAATTCGGTCTGAAACCCGTCCAGGTCATGCGTCGCCACGATCGCCGTCCGGCCTTCCTCCCTCAGTCGATCCAGCACCCCGTCCAGCGCCTGACGCGTCCGCCTGTCCACCGCCGTCGCCGGCTCGTCAAACAGATGCACACCTGCGTCCTGAGCCAGCGCCCTGGCGATCAGCACCCGCTGCCGCTGCCCTCCCGAGAGCTGGCCGATCTGCCGCTTCGCCCATGGGACCAGTCCCATCCGTTCCAGCGCGGCCGCCGTGCGCTCTCGATCTTCTTTCCCTGGCCGTTTCAGCCAACCCAGATGTACGTATCTGCCGGTCAAAACAAACCCGAAGACGTCCATCGGAAACCGCCAGTCCACCTCCGCGCTCTGCGGCAGAAACGCCACCCGGTCATAGCAGCATTCCGGCGCATGACCCAGCACCCGCACCTCCCCCTGCGACGCCCGCAGCAACCCGGCCGCCACCTTCAACAGGGTCGATTTACCGGCCCCATTGGGCCCCACCAGCGCCACCCGTTCCCCCATCGCCACCGAAACCGACACATCCTCCAGCGCCGGCGGCAGCGACGATTCATACTGGGACCACAGCTTGCGGGTCTCCAGCGCCGGTGCGCCTTCCATCGGCGCCTCGTGCTCCCTCCCGCAGTACGGGAATCGCGGCCCCGCCGTCACCGCAGCGCCCCGACTATCAGCCGCACGTCCGCCCGCATCATCCCGTCATATGTCTCGCCCTCGCTGCCCGCCGGCCCCAGCGCTCCCGTGTACAACCCTTCCACCAGCCTCACTCCCGCCTCCCGCGCCACCTGCTCCGCCAATCGCGGGCTCGACACGTTTTCCGCGAACACCGCCGGCGCCCCTTCCTCCCGAATCAGATCCACCAGTTCCGCCATTTCTCCCGCCACCGGCGCCACGATGTCGTCCGTCACCGACGGAATCACCATCCCCACCACCTCCAGCCCGTACCTCCGCGCGAAATAGCCAAACGAATCGTGATTGTTCACCATTTTCCCGTTCTCCGGCGCGATCGTCTCTATCTGCGCCAATATCCACGCGTCTAGCTCTTCCAATTCTGAAATCAGCACCAGCGCTCGCCGGTCGAATTCCGCTGCCCGACCTGGCGCCGCTTCCCCCAGCGCCTCCCGCACCCCGTCCACCATCAGAATCATGTTTCGCGCGTCCAGCCACACATGCGGATCGGGCGCGTTCCCGTTCGTACCCAGAATCTCCATCCCCTCTGATAGCACGATCCTCTTTGCCGTCGATCCCGACGAACCCATCAGCCGGTCCAGCCAGACTTCAAAGCCCAGACCGTTTTCGAACACCAACTCTGCCCGCGCTATCGCCACCTGGTCGGCCGGCGACGGCGTGAATCCATGCGTGTCCCCGTTCGGACCTACCAGCGTCCGCAACTCCACGTCCTCTGCCCCCACCCGCTGCACGATCTCTCCTATCACGCTGAACGTCGCCACCACTCGCACCCGCCCGTCCTCGTCGGCGCCCCCCGCCCCACACGCCCCCAGCACCATGACTGACAGAACCGCGATCATCAGCAGCAGCGCTGCATCCCGGCGCACCCGAAATCCGCCCACTTCCAACTCCCGACCGGCAAACTTGCCCATTCCTACCCCCAATATTTCCTCCCCGCCCTTGCTCGATTGCGCCTTTATTGCGACTATGTTGCGACAAGCATCGATATTAGGACATTGTCGCAGTTGGAGCCAAACGATGCCTGACCCGGCAGCACACCCCGAAATAGACACGGCCGCGCCTTCTCCCTGGGTCCTGGCCACCGAGTCCGCTCTGCGGCGCTCCGGCGGCCGTTCCACCCGCTCCCGCCGCGGTATCCTCCTTGCCCTCGACTCCGCCCCTGAGGGCCTGTCCGGCGAGGAATTACTCTCCGCCCTCGACGCCGCCGGCCTGAATACCGCCCGCAGCACCGTCTATCGCACCCTCGACACCCTCCGCCGAATCGGCGCCGTCGATACCGTCCACCCCGCCCCCGAGCAGCATCGCTATCTCCCCCGCCGCTCGCTCCACCAGCACCATCTCGTCTGCGAGTCATGCGGTACGGTCACGACCTTTGACGGCTGCGACCTCGAAGACGATCTCATCGCCGCCGCCAGCGCCTCCGGCTTTCAGGTCAGCGGGCACACCCTCGAAATATTCGGCGCCTGCCGCGACTGCTCGCAAATACCCACCTCCATCTAACCCACGCCCCACTCCCTAGTAGTGGACTACGACCCTCGTGTTCACGTCACAGAAATGCCACGCCCAGCGCGAGTCATCCAACCGCATATTCACGCAGCCGTGGCTCTGCGGCCTCCCAAAATTGTCGTGCCAGTAGGCGTAGTGCAGCGCGATCCACGATCGCGTGAAGTACTGCGTGAAATACACGTTTGACAGGTCATACTGATCCCCGTCCTCTTCGGATCCACCTTGCATGCGCTCATCCACGATTCGACTGAATATCCTCCACGTCCCGGGCGTCGTGTAGCTCTGCGGAACCCCGCTCGCGATCAACGTCATGTAAACCAGCTGATCCCCCGCGTAGAAGTTCGCGACCTGCGCCGTCAGATCCACATCGACCCGGCGCTCCTCAACCGGCCCGTAGTCCGGCGCGAACCGATCCGCCCGGTACGGCAGTATCCCCGCCTGTCGTTCCACCGGGGCCGTATCGATCAACCGCAACCCCGCCAGCCACTCTCCCAGCGGGTCCGCCACCGGGCCGTCCTCCGTCATCACGAATCGCGCCCGCTGAAACGTCTGCGTCAGTTGCCCGTTAAACGTCTGGCCCCAGGTGATCGGATATCCCCACGCGAACGCCCCGCCTTCGTCCAGCCATTTGGGCCAGAAATCCGGATTCACTCCCCGGGCCGTCCACCACAGCCAGAAGGCCGAGCGCGTGTCCACCGCCTCCGGTGCCGGCTCCTCCCCCTGCGCGTCCAGCCACATCTGCCCCAGGTCCAGCGCCTTTACCCCCGTCGGCTCGTTCGAGTCCGGGTCTTCCGTCAGCACTCCCTTTTCAAAGAACTGCATCGCTTTCCCGTCCGTCGTCAGCGGCTCGCTGATCGGCCGCCCGAACACACGGGTCCGTCCGTGCTGCAGCCAGTGATCAAGAATATTGCCGGTCACGTGATGCCCCTTCACGTCGTCGTACACCGTTGCCAGCGGCGCCAGCTCCTCAATTCGCTGCAGGGCCCCTTCGTCGGCCGCAACCGACGCCATCAGCATCGGCGCCTGCGCCAGTCCGAACGCGCCCGCCATCCCACCGAGCAGCCTGCGCCGATTTATACCCTTACACACCAACGGTCCCCAGCAATAACTAGCCTCCCGTTTTATCCAGTGATCAGGAGCATTATCCCCGATCTTGGGCCCGCCGAGCAACGTCAGCGGCCCGGGGACTTTGCGGCATATTCGCAGCATTGCTCCGGTTTTTGCTGTCACCTTTGCTGCATCCCCTCGACCTTCGATCTTCATGCTCCACTCTCCCCGGAGCTACACTCACTACCAACCCAATCCCCCCTTCAAGCCCCGGAGGCCGCCAACGCCCCCCCCATCCGACCCCAGCCCTCTCCATTCCGCCACCGGCGCCATGCTCGCCGGCGGCCAGAGCCGCCGCATGGGTCAGGACAAATCCCGCATGGCCATCGACGTGCCCAATCTCGGCGAGACCACCGTCGGCCAGATCGTTCTAAATTCCCTCGGGTCCGTATGTCAGGAAGTTCTCCACATTGGCGGTCAACCACTCGGCGACGAGCTCCATGCCCACCATCCCGACGCCTTTCCTGACGGCGGCGCCCTCGCCGGTGTCTACACCGCCCTTCACCACGCCACCCACGATTATGTTTTCATCGCCGGCTGCGACATGCCCTTCCTCGATCCCCACGCCATCGCCGCCATGCTCGACCTGGCCACCGACTACGACGTCACCCTGCCCATTGTCGACGGCCGCGCCCAGACCCTCCACTCCGTCTATCGCGCCTCCTGCGCCGCCGCCGCCCTCCGCGCTCTCGAATCCGGACGCAGGCGCATCATCGCCTTCTTCCCCGACGTCCGCGTCCGTGAACTCTCACCGTCTGAATTCGCCGCCATCGACCCCACCGGCCGATCCACCCGCAACGTCAACAACCCCGAGGAATTCGCCCGCGCCGCTGCCGCTCTCCGTTCCCCCATCTGATACCGACTCTCCCTCGTCACGTTTCCCCTGCGCATTTCCCGCCTCCAACCGCTATATTCCCGTTGTCCCGATCCGGGACCACACGCAGGGAAGAGTTCGTGATGGGCGATTTCGCAGGGAAAGTTGCAATTATTAGTGGGGCGGGAAGGGGAATCGGGCGGGCGGTGGTCCGGGACTTGGCCAAGTCTGGTGCAGATATCGGGATGTGTTCACGCTCGCGGGATGAGTTGGAGGTGCTAGCGGCGGAGGTATCGGAAATGGGGAGGAAAGTTGTAGCTCTTCCCACTGACGTAGCAGAGTGGGAACAGGTCGAGGTTTTTGCTAGAGAGGTTAAACAACAACTTGGGCCGGTGGATCTTCTGTTCAACAACGCAGGAGTCAGTATGGATAACGGCCCGGTGACGGAGAGCAGCCCGGCTACCTGGCGGCGTGTGATCGATATCAACCTAATGGGCATCTATCATGTAGCGCGCGCCTTTATCAACGATATGCCGCGTGGCGGCAATATCCTAAATACCGGTTCCGGAGCTGGAGAGAACCCACAACCCAATGATTCATCCTACTGTGTATCGAAAGCCGGTTTGCATATGTTTACCGGGGTGCTTGCGCTGGAGGTTTGGGATCGAGGAATCTGTGTTAACACGCTTATTCCAGGTCCGGTGGCAACGCTTATTGCCAATTCTCAAACGGCTGTTTGGGGAACCGATGCGGACAGTGAGGAATTGATTCTGGCGGAATTTCAGGGTAAGCCGGCTCCGCAGGCTCCCAGCGAATTAGTCAAATCGCCCAGTGAAGTGGCGGAATTTGTGCACTATATTTTCTCGCTTAGTGAAACCGGTCCTACGGGGCAGGTATTTTCTATTGCACGCCGCCCCCTCTGAATTGCTATTCGAATTGGCCTACGGATTTATTGGGTAGAGTTGCTAAGGTGAATCAACTCATCTGTTTCGGCCAGCGTTATAGCTTCGCAATGACCACAATTGCTACAAATCGCTATAGTACCGATGGAGAAAACTTAACACAGGGATTTAGGGCAAAGAAGACCAAGGTAATTACATGACCGTCAACTCCTCCGACTCCATCGCCACTCGCCAGTTTGGCCGCCATGCCGACCGCGTCTCCATCATCGCCCTTGGCGGCGGTCACCTGGCCCGTCCGGGCATCGACGAGCAGGTCGCCATCGGCGCCATTCAGTCCGCTGTCGATCGCGGTATCACCTTCATCGACACCGCCTGGGACTACGGCGACGGCATCAGCGAAACCCACATCGGCCGCGCTCTCAAAGGCCGCCGCGACCAGGTCTTCCTCGCCACCAAAGTCTGCGCCCGCGACGCCATCACCGCCGCCGAGCAGATCGACGAAAGCCTCCGCCGTCTCCAGACCGACCACGTAGACCTGCTCCAGCTCCACGAGTGCAACTACGACAACGACCCCAACCTCATCTTCAGCCCCGACGGCGCCATCCACGCCGTGCTCGAGGCCCAGCGTCAGGGCAAGACCCGCTACATCGGCTTCACCGGCCACAAGCATCCCGCCATCCTCCTGGACATGATCGAGCGGGATGTCGAGTGGGACGCCTGCCAGATGCCCATTAGCATCTTCGACAGCATGTTTCGCAGCTTCGCCGTCCAGGTTCTGCCCCTGGCCCTCGAACGCGGCATGGCCTGCATCGGCATGAAATCCCTCGGTGGCTTCGGCCAGTTCATCACCGAGACCGACCTCACCCCCGCCGAGTGCCGCGGTTACGCCCTATCCCAGCCCATCACCACCCTCAGCTGCGGCGCCACCTCAATGGACGAACTCGACCAGGACATCGCCATCGCCCTGAACTTCCAACTCCTGTCCGAGAGCGCCCAGGCCGCCCTCCGCGACCGGGTCCGCGACGTCGCCACCGACGGCCGACACGAGTGGTTTAAGACCAACAACTTCTTCGACAACGGCTACCACCGCGACCAGCACGGCTTTCCCGAGCAGGCCGACATCCGCTCCCGCATGGGTTTCTAAAGCTCTCCCCTTACGAGACCGCCCGCCGCTCCACCAGTCCTGGGTCCAGCGACTTCACCACCGCCGCCGTGCGATTGGCCGTGCGATTCGAGCCCCGGGCGCCGTTCACCATTGCCAGCCAGCCTGGCTGTTAGACCGGGTAGCCTCTAGGTCCATCACTTTTGTTGAGCAGCGGTCAGGAAAGGCGCCCCGCATGGATAATTCACGCGTAAACGACGCGAAGATGGTCAGGGCCTGCTTGGTTTCAGAACTAGATTCGATTACCGGGAAAGTCGTTGCCGCCGGTGGCCGCTCCGTCCTCGTCCTGATGAACAACGGATCCCCCTACGCCCTCGACAATCGTTGTCCGCACATGGGATTTCCGCTTCATCGTGGCATGGTCCGCGACGGCATCCTCACCTGCTATTGGCGCCATGCCAAATTCGATGTCGCCAGCGGTTGTACATTCCATCCTTTTGCGGACGATATAACGAAGTTTCGCACCGATATTCGAGACGGCGCGGTGTGGGTGGAACCGTACCCCATTAAAGAGGACCGCCTTCGGCATTGGACTCGAAAACTGGAGGACGGATTAGAGCAAGACATTCGCCTTCTGGCTGCTCGGACTTTGGACCCTGCTCGGAGGATCGCCTGAACCGTCGTCCACCTCGGCGCATCCGTCTTTCTGAAGAAGGGCGGCCATTAGTCCTTGCAAAAGATCCATCGGCATCGCCTTCAAGTTTGTTAACCATCGAAGGCTCTTGTTCTGATGAAGCTCCATTCAAGGCGCCTACGTTCGGACGTGAAAAAGAACCATTAATGCCCACGTCGCGATCTAACTTGCGCGCATCACGAATCCCTTCAGGCTGTACGAGAGAAACCACGAGCCCCTCGCGGCCAGCCCGGGCCGTTCGTCCAGATCGATGCACATAGGTCTTGGCGTCCACGGGGGGATCGTAGTGCAAGACTACGGCGACAGCATCGACATGAATCCCTCGGGCGGCGACGTCTGTGGCCACCAGGGCTTGTACACGGCCAGAAGAAAATTCATCAAGAGCTCGCGCTCGTTGATTCTGAGTTCGGTTGCCATGGATGGTCGCAACCCTTATGTCGAAACGGCTCAGTTGCTGCGCGAGTCTATTTGCCCCATGGCGTGTTTTACAGAAGACCAGAGCCGGAGAGACACTTTTCAAGACATCTGCCGTAACCCCCAGCCGATCCTTTCTTGGTACCGACCAAAAGAAGTGGCGCGCGGCCGTTACGTCTGGCGACTCACTACCGATGGAGTGCTGTACAGGATCTCGTTGATAAGCCTTAGTAAACTGGGCAACTTCGTGGTCCAACGTCGCTGAAAACAGGAAGATTTGTCGCTGCCTCGATGTTTGGTCTAGCAGACGCTTCACAGCAGGCATGAACCCCATATCCACCATTCGGTCAGCTTCGTCGAGGACGACACGCGTTACAGCAGAAAGATCGACCCTGCCCTGCTCAATAAGGTCCTCGAGACGCCCAGGGCAGGCCACCAGAACTTCAATTCCTTGCTGAAGCATTTTGTACTGCGGGCCATACCCGACCCCACCGTATACAGCACCCACACGCACATCCCCAGCAAAGGACCGTAGTACAACCATGATTTGTTCGGCGAGTTCGCGTGTCGGCGCCAAGACAAGAGCGCGAGGATGTTTGGAGGTGGCTCGTTCAAGGTTGCTAACCAAGGGCACACCAAACGCAATCGTCTTACCAGAACCAGTCGGTGCGCGACCGCAGACATCCCGGCCATCGAGTCCATCGGCAATGGTGGCGGCTTGGATTTCAAACGGGACAGAAATACCGTCCCGTTCCAGAGCACGACAAATGCGTGCCGAAACGCCCAATTGGGCAAAAGTAACTGACATAAAACTCCCAGTCGCATGCAACGGCGACAAACAAACGCCGTGGCAATTCAGGGCGCAACGTAGATTCGCGGATATTCAGGAATGGTTCACTATGACTGATGCAGAAAGCTTTTGTCCGCGAACCCGCTGGTGTATTGCAGTTCCAGCATTGGTTATATGTTAAACACATTTGACCAGAAACTGCGACAATTATTTTGCCCGTTGATGCTGAAAACAACTTTGCACGCGTGACGAACTTATGTTCACCATTGGTGGTTGCCAAAAGCGCCATCGGGCTTCACTAACTGGGTGCCGGTGCGGATGTAATTCGCCGGGCCGTGCTCTTCGGAGTGCGAAATCGCACCGCCGGGTGGAGCATGGGATTCAGCATTCTCACTTGTCTCGCTAACGTTCTTCCGGATCTGAACGAAGACGACCGTCCCCTTGCCCTCTATCAAGGGGTAACTCAGGTCGCCACCTCGACCTCTGGACAGCCCCCCAGATTCGATCTCAGGACGATCGAGACCAGCAACAGGGACCCTTCCGTCTACCTGGACTGGTTCAGGCGGTTCGTCGAGATTCGCAGCCCCGCGGCGGCCGGGCGCTGTCTGCGCACGGCGATAGATATCGGACTCGATCAGCCGGAATTCGCCGATATTATTTTCGCGGCCTGTACAGACCATCTGTATTTAGATACCGGGCACACACTCGATTCCGCGAACAAGGACTTCGAGTTGCTGGATCACATAGGTTGGGAGCGCGACGGGGATGTGCCTACCCCTCTCGTGCCGGCGATCACCGGGGCACAGCGGACGGAGGAGACCTCCAGTTGGACCCATCCGGTCGATCTCTCGGTCTTGCTCAAGAGCACTTACTCCGAACTCGACGCCGCCCTTGATCGGCCCCGGAAAACGAACCCTACCTGGCCGGATCGGGAGCAGCTTGCCGAGACGATCCTGGATGCCGACCCGGAACGGACTCTGGAGTATTTGCTCCATACCGTGAAGGCGGGAGCACCATTGATGGAGCTCTCGGCGACCGTCGCCTTTGGCGCCGCCATGCGGTTGGTACATTTCAACACTTCCAATGAGGTTGGCGACTGGAACACCGTCCACCATACGTTTACGTACGCAAACGCCGTGGATCAGGCCATTCGACGAGCGCCTTCTAAGTACCTGTCACGGGCGATCTTCGATGGGGCGATGAGTGTCTACCTTGACCGATCCTTGAACGTTCCAAAGTCCCCGCTTCCACTCGGCGAAGGCGGCGGTGCGCCCGATGCGGACATCCTCGCGCGTTTCAACACCCAGCAAAACGTGGACGAAACGGCGCACCTGGTGGCCACTGCCCTGAAGGACGGTCGCCACGAAGCGGTGTTACGCCTGCTCGGCCGAGCGATACTCAGGGAGGATTCGGGGTTCCATCAGTATCAGATGTTTGAAGCGGCGGTGAGGCAATACCGAAACTTCGAGGGCTCGGAAATAGGTAATCACGTGCTTATAGGCGCGTCGAGGTTTCTCACCGCGTTCTCACCTACTATCAGGTCCGCCAGCCAGACCTTTGAAATCGCTGCCCGTCTGAACAGGGTTGAATCATTGCATGAGAACGAGGCCTAGAGGCGAACTGCGACCCCGGCAACACAATCCAATTCTCGTAATTGTTTTCTCGGAAACAGGCGCGCCACAGCGCCGACATCCGCCCCCGCGCCATGATCTGCAAGACCTCAGTCTCCCGATTCGTCAGCGGTTCCACCCCCTGCCCCTCCGCCGGCCGTTCCGGACCCCGCCGGTCCAGCAACCGCTCGGTCGCCACCGGCTGGATGAGCGACCATCTCCTGTGCACCGTGCGGATCGCCTCCACCAGCTCCTCCGGTGAAACGTCCTTCAGCAGATATCCCCGCGCCCCGGCCTGAATCGCGTCATACCCCAGCTCATCGCTGTCGAATGTCGTCAACATGATCGAGCGCACATCCGGCTGCGACTCTCGCAACTACCCGATCGCCGCCACCCCGTCCAGTTCCGGCATGCGCAGTTCCATCAGCACGATGTCCGGCTCATGCTCCGCCAGCACCACTAGCGCCGCCGCCGAACCCAGCACCACGTTCACCCGCTATAGGACCAAATTGAGCCCCGGCGCGATGATCAACACCGGCCACAGCGGCAGCAGCGCGAACCAGAATCCCCGGGGGAGTCGACCGATCACGCTCGTCAGCAGCAGGCTCCTGATCAGCAGTAGGAATCCACCTAATGCAAATCCGCGCCTTCGACGCGGTCTTTCGCTGCTCACCAGTCTCTACGCTTCCACAGACTCAAGGCTCCGAACCCGATGATGATCACCGGGCAAATCTGTCCCTACGGAATCCAACCAAATATGTTCAAGGTTCCCATCAGGGCGATTCCAACGAATGCCACAAGCAACAGCCCGAAGAACATCCCTGCGCCGTCGCTGCAGCCGTTAGCCAACCTACGCCGGTGCCGGCGCGCCGGTCGCCTTTCTTCCCGGCCGATCCGCCTGCCTTGCCGCGCGGCTTCGACCCCACTCTCGTCTTCTTCCCCGTGATCACCCTCACCCTCCACGTCCCCGGCGGACTCTTCCTCATCCATCCCGATCTCATTTTTTCCACTCCGTAAAGCCAAAAGTACGTCGGTGTCACCAGCCCCATCACCAGATAAGCCAGCGCGAGCAGCCCACCACTGACGATGCACAGCAGCACCCAGCCAAGCCGTACCAGCGACACATCAATGTCGAAGTAATCCGCCCGACCGTCGGACACGCCGAACAGCATCTTGTCCTGTTCGATACGATAGAGCCATCCACCGTTCATTCAGGATCCCCTGTATCCAAATTCCCTCGGGTTCGTCCTGAATCTACGCCCCACCCCACCACCCGCCATCACCAATCGGCCCCAATCTTCCCAACCCTTCGCTATGCACATCGAACTAGTCCTTTGGCCCTGCCGCACCAGACCACCCCTAAACCTCCACCGGCTCTCCCGCCCAGAATAGAGTCCCCGTCGGCCCTTCCGGCGGCAGCAGCGCCAGCTTCACTACCGTCTCCGCGTCCTTCGCCCAGTATCGTTTTCCGGGCCGCACGCACACCGCGTTAACCTTCATGTCCGTCTTCTCATCGTCGCAGGCCACCGCCAGCACCCGCGTCGCCGCGTTCACCGCCGCATAGACGATGTGATCCGGTTCCCCCGACTTCGCCTTCTCCGGCAGCGCCGCGTCGCTCGACACGTTCACTATCCGCCCGTAGCCTCCCCGCTGCATCACCTCCCCGAACCCGCGCCCAGTTCTTAGCATTCCCGCTGCTTGATCCGACAGGCCGAATCCCGCCACCCCCGCCCCCTGCGACACATCGCCCGCGCCGGCCGCCGACGAATAAGCGTTCACGAGGATGTCCACCCTGCCCAGCGTCGCCTCCACGAATCCCACCGCCCGACCCACGCTCCGCCCGTCATCGGGATCAAGCTGCACGTACAGGATGCCGTGGCCTTCCCCGTCCAGTTCCTGCACCGCCCTCGCTCCCTGGGCCTCGTCATCGCTCGTCAACACCACCCGCGTCCCGGCCTCCGCCAGGCGCCGGCAGATTTCCAGGCCAATCCCCTCCTCCCCACCCGTCACCACCGCCACCCGTTTCGTATTCGCCATTCGTCACTCCCATTCGCGGCGCGGCCTCTCGTGCAACCTGGAACCTTCTCCAACCACCTCCGCCAGCCACTCTTCCTCAGACTACAGCCTTCCGCGCCCTCAGTCTCCACTCGTCCCGGCCGGACACGTCCCACCCCGAAGCGGACAAGTGCATTGCGAAAGTGCCCCGCGCGCCACACCCACCGCGGCGCTCATCCCGATCCAGAGTATTCAGAAGAAGGCAGGCCAGCCCCGCCTACAGCGCTCCCACGTCCTGCAGCAGATCCAGCGTCCCCCGCAAATCCTCCAGATCGCTGAGGTCGATACTCGGCGTCTCTATCTCGGCCAGCGATGGCAGCCCGGCATGGGCGGCCACCCCGTCCACCAGCGGGTACTCGAACGTGGCGTCCGCGAAGTACCGCTGCGTCTCGTCGCTGAGTAAGAACTCGATCAACTCAATTGACGCTTCTTTATGTTTCGACGTCTGCAGAATCCCCACCCCGGCCACATTCACCAGCGCCCCCGGATCGCCGTCGGTGAAGAAGTAATTGGCAGCCGGCACGTCCGGTCGCTCCGCCAGTTGCCGCATCAGGTAGTAGTGATTCACGAAGCCGGCATCGATCTCTCCTGTGATCACCGCCTCCACGATCGGCG
>Ga0114999_10007312_pt1 | contig 12558 bp, 14 predicted proteins | sample ArcticOcean_MG_C_3_FD_89820 | JGI IMG/M metagenome (GOLD analysis project Ga0114999, IMG submission 89820) | Marine microbial communities from western Arctic Ocean - ArcticOcean_MG_CB8_126 | ecosystem: Environmental > Aquatic > Marine > Oceanic | place: Arctic Ocean: Canada Basin | collected...
ATCAAAATCTCCGCGGTATTATCAATAAGTGCGCCCAAAAAACGCACACCCGGTGTAAAAACCGTTCCCGAGTAGCTCAGTGGTAGAGCAGCTGACTGTTAAGTATCGTCACCTAAGCGCTAAGCTCCCACTATCGTGGTTCAGAGCTAAAACACACGAATCAGCTGCTGTAAACATTCGGTTCTAGTCGTCTGTAAGCCAATCTGACATGCCGGTCACTCCACAGAGAACTTCCTGAACTTGGTGGCCCCTGTGGGGATCGAACCCAGAACCTGCGGATTAAAATTTGTGGTGAACGCTGAGTTCTGACAGAACCGACCAGAGCGTTCTGTCATGCCATTCTCGTCGATTCGAGATTAAGTTACTTCGATATCGGTTACGTGAGGGGCATGAATGCCAATTGAAGCTGTCAAAAATTGAACGACCATTTCAAGAGTCGGCACACATTCAGGACACTCTTCATTGACCCCGGGCGTGTAATTGATTTTCAGCGTACTGCCCTCGAGGAACGGAGTACCGAGAGTACCACCCTCGGACGCTACCATCGTCTGTATCTGCTCGAGTACAAAATCGACGCTTGTATCGGACGTACTTTGAACCATTAAAATTCTTTCCTATGAAATAAGGTCTATTCGATTTGGGAACTAGGCATTTTCGAGTTCTGCAAGTGCAGTATCTATCGAGGCTGTATCGAACCCCGTTAGCTTTTGATTTCCAATTACCGTGATCGGAGTAGAGTCGAATCCCATCTCAATAAGTTCGGCCCGACCATCAAGATCGGTCGAAACGTTCTTCTCCACGAACTTAACATTACGAAGGTCAAGAAAGGCTTTGACCATCTCGCAAGCACCGCACATATTTGACGAATAAACCGTTATTTGCGCCATATTTTGTATCTATCTACGGTGGCTTCATGAGAGTTACCGGCTACATGGCCCCGTCAGTATTAGTTGCTTCTCAGTGCGCTTCTCTACAACTAGAAAAGCGCACTGAGAACACAATGTTTTTTGATCTTTCCGGTTTACGTGCGATCAGTAATTTTTACAGTTTGCGATGGTCCGTTAGTCATCAGTACCATGCTCTTACCTGCCGGACCACCAAAGGACGCAATCTCGATTCTCTCGGGATTGTTGAATGCCGGCAGCACCGTGTTAGCGGCCTGTTCTGGCGTTAGATCGAGCACCCATTTCCACGGAGGCAATAGGAACGCAGGATTTACCTTGAACGTCTGCTGCAATGCCGCCGCGGTAGTTCGTGTGTGACCCCAGAGATAGTCCCTGACCATTTCCTTGTTCCAACCTGCGTCCTTACATGCGTTTGCGTGGTCGGGACTCAGGATTACCAGAGCACCACCGCCGCCTTCTGGATCGTAAGGATCCGGGTCGGACCAGCGATACGAGGCGTATCCGCCGCCGCCATTGATTCCACCAGCCACAGTGTTAAGCACACCCTCGACGGTATAATTGGTCAGGTCAGCAGCGTCATGAACGTTGCGCGCCCCAACAACCGTTACGGTCGACTCGCTGGCTTTGAATCCACGAGACTCGTGGAAACCTTCCCAGCGATCATTCTTAGACGGCTCGGCGCCACACCATGAGAACTTGTTCGGCGATCCGATCGTATCCATGTCCATTTCGGTCGGGTAGTTGTGCCCGACGTTCATCAGAGCCAGTCGTAAAGCACGACCAAGCACGATGTTCACACGGGATTGCCTACCTGGTCCCAAAATACACTGGCCGGTGTTTATGCCGAGCTCTTCGACCATAGGACCGTTCACCATCATGAACGGAGCATCGGGCGAAGTAGACATCAGCCACTGGCGTGCACGCGATCCCATTTTAATGATGGCTTCTAATCCGGCGATCAAAACGGGAAGGTGGGCTGGTTCGCAACCGGCCATCGCTGCTGAAGTAGCGATTTTTTCGACAGTTGCTATTCCCATTCCCGGAGGAAGAATACCGACTACATGATCGGGAGCCAGCGTGGTTCCACCCAGAATTGCATCAACACGTTCTCGCGTTGGTGGGAACAGCGGGAAGCCATCGCCCCATCCACGATCGAGATAATCTCGGTTGAAATCGAGATACGCATCTATACCAGTGCCAGAGTATTCACGATCAGGACCCGGCACGCGGTTTTCAGCGTCACCTTCGTCCTCTTTCTTCACCTCTTGCGCAGGATTAGTAAGGCCTCGAATGATGCCGTCAATCTGCTCAGAGATCGAATCAGCCGAACGCTCGGGTGGAACGGCTGTAATTACATCAGGAACAACAACGTACGGCGCAAGCGGCATGCCGAAAGCGCGACAGGTTGCAAGCGTGTCGGACTCAAATCCGGCAGAGGCAATCGAAACGGTAGGTACACCCTTCCGTTCGATGTAAATCATGTCGTGGACAAGCCACGACGTGCACTGGCCTCAGTCAGAGGAAGAGCCGACAACCACGTCGGACTCTTCAGCGGCCTGGTCGAGCACAGCTGCTGGAGCGGGAATCCCGCCCGCATACAGCGTCACCGACACATTTTTATACTGCTTGGAAAGTTCCTCTCCAACTCTAGTTAGCACGGCGTCTCCACCACGCTTTCTATTCCAGACCAGCCCGATCTTTAAACCATCCAGTGATTTGGGACGCGGAGCAATATCCGTCTGTACAGCGAGTAGCTGCATCTCCGCTACAGGATTGAGAGTCACCAATTTTTCCATAACAATCTCCATGTTGTTACCGGAGCAGGCTCCGGATAAAAATAGGGCTAATCTATTTGTCTGAGCCGGGGATCAAAGTAATCACGCAGCCAATCTCCAAGAAAATTAAATCCGAGCACAGTGGCAAAAATTGCAATCCCGGGGAACATCATGATCCACGGTGCAATGGTTACAAAGTCACGTCCTTCGGAAACCATCGATCCCCACGCTGGTCTGGGTGGCGGAACTCCGGCACCTAAGAAGCTCAATATTGATTCCGAAAGAATTACCGAACCAACCAATAAGGTGGAGAGCACGATCACGGTATTAAGAACGCCGGGGAATAAATGCTTGGCAAATATTCTCGTTGGCGAAGCACCAGTCATCTTTGCGATCAAAACGTAATCAGCCGTTCTTAATCTGAGTACTTCGGCTCTCACCTGTCTCGCAAAGCCTGGCCATGAAAATAGAGAAAGAACGACGACGAGTAGAGTCAAACTTGATCCGTATACAACTGCTGCCATCATTGCTATCAGCAGGAGAGGAATACTGATCATCAATTCAACAATTCGCATCACGATGTCATCGACCCATCCTCCGAAGTAGCCAGCGGCCATCCCCAAAAAAGTTCCGACTGTCGCCGATACTGAGATGACCGCTAAAGATATGATCAGAGAGACACTGGCGCCGTGGATGATTCTGCTCAAGACATCACGCCCCAGATGATCCACACCGAGTATGTGTTTCATCGATCCGTCCGGGTACCAGACCGGTGAATTTAGCCTGTCCACAAGAACAGCTTCATACGGGTCTTGCGGAGCTATCCATTTGGCGAAAACTCCAGCAATGACCAGTAACGAAAGAATGACGATCGACAGAACAGGCCATTTCCGAATCGTTTGCTTGACTGCACTCAGTCGGGTTCGTCTGAGTTCAGAAAATGGAACGATTGGTACGGAAATATTAGGATCTTCCCAAACAGGTACTTGATTGTTTTGTGTCATTCGAATTTGATCCTAGGATCTACGATGACCGACGCGATATCGATTGCAAAATTTGCCACGACAATCAAGCCCGTTCCGAGCATTACAGCCCCGGCCATCATCGGAAAGTCATTCGATTGAATGGCAACCACAGCCAATCTGCCGAGACCCGGCCACGAAAACACAGTCTCGGTCACTACTGTCCCTGTCAGAAAACCCGACAGGATCAGGACGGCATATGTCATCGGCACCAACATCGCATTTCGAAATGCGTGTTTCCAAATGACGTTTCGCTGCGACACGCCTTTAGCGCGAGCTAGTTTTACATATTCCGAATCCAGAACATCCAGCATCGCAGATCTAACCAATCTTAATATTCCGGCTGCTGCCAGCCACCCGAGCGTGATCGCAGGCAGGATCAAGTGATCCAACCCGCCTCGACGACCCAGCGGAAGCCACTCAAGCTGAACCGAGAAGAACAAGATGAGCATTAATCCGAGCCAGAACGGCGGTAACGCTTGACCAAAGGTTGCAACAACTCGCCCTATGTAATCCCATATCGAACCGCGTTTAACTGCCGATAACACTCCAAGTGGAACACCGATCAACATAGCGAAAGCCCAAGCAGCTCCTCCGAGCTGCAATGTTGCAGGAATACGTTGCATCAGCGATTCAGTTACTGGTCTCTTTTCCCAAAGAGATTTACCCAGATCTCCTTGAACAGCCTTACCCAACCAAACGAGGTACTGAACGATAAGCGGCCGATCCAGCCCCATCTGTTCGCCCCAAGTATCCCACGTTTCCTGAGTAGTGTTGTCATCCAACAACATCAACCGAGGGTCACCACGTGCACGAGACAGGCCGAAAATCAAGATCGTCACCAACAACATGGTGAAGACCATAAAAGTCATTCTGCGCAATATAAATTTTGCCAAATATGTTCGAACTTTCCATCCGGAAAAAATGGGTTAAAAAGTAATTTTGGCAGGCGAGGACACGGAGGAGCGTCTTCACCTGCCAAAACTATTAAAACTACGAGTTATTTCAGTTGGATAAGCCACGGATCTCGCGGCCATCGGTCGTTGTGAACTCTCATTTCCCATTTGTCGATCGTTTTAGCGACGCCGACCGGTGATGTGTAACCCACCGTCTGGAAGGTTGGCAGATTATCGTTGAACCATGGCAGCCATTCATCGAGGATGACATCCCATGCTTCATCGCTGGTCGGTGCACTTAGAATTCGAGCTTCAAAGTCCATTGGTTCTGGGTATTCAATTCCAGGGTTCCAAACGGCATTCGTCGAGAATCGGTACAACGGGTCCGGGTCAACGTTCCAACCCGATTCCAGCCAGCACCAAACCATATCCATGGTTCGTGCAAGCATTCTCGGACGAACTGATCCGTACGCCGAGGTATCAACCTTTGGCTCAAGACCAATGGCCTGGAACATCGGAATCATCGACTGACAAACCTGTTCCAACGTGGAGGAAAGTCCGCTAGGAATCAGGTACTCGAATTCGAATCCGTCTGGGAAGCCAGCTTCTGCAAGCAGAGCCTTTGCAGCTTCTGGGTCATAGTCAATGCCCCATTCTTCTTGCATCTTGTCCGTCCACCGTGGGTGCGTTGGACCAACGTTCCAGAGGTAGTGCGGTACGCCTAATCCACCAAGTACTGTGTCGCCGATGGTCTGTCGGTCGATTGCCATAGCCATGGCTCGGCGAACTTTGAGACCGTCCGAAGCATCTTCACCAACCCAAGGAAGCTGCGTTAGCGGCGTCCTGTCAGTTGCGTTACCGTCTTTATCTTCGGTCTGGTAGTACTGACCGGTCGGTACGATCTGGGCTCCTGAAAGGCCAGTTGCGGGACCAACAACGAGTTTGGCACCGTCCACACCCTTGACAGCATCAACTGATGGCAAGCCCATCTGAATGATGTCGGCCTGGCCGGTGGAAAGCATTGCGACTCTTACTGTCTCTTCAGGAACATCGAGAATGTCCATGTATTTAACATAAGGAGTCTCGCGCCAGTGGTTGTTCACGGCTTCGACATTGATGTGATCGTCGGATTGGTGAGAAATTACTTTGTACGGTCCAGAACCCATTGGTGTCAGGTTCATACGCTCTTCGCCAATATCGTCGAACATCTTCTTGCTCTGCAATGTCATGTCACGTGGAACCGAACGCCATCGTAGATCGCGTGTGTTCCAAGGCATTGTGATTTCGTTAGGACCAGTCTGCGAAATCTCAGAAACTTTATAGTTGGTTGTCAGTGCCTCTGCACGTGTCCAAAGTGTTCCTTCTGCCGATCCTCGTTCAAGTGACCAAAGCACGTCCTCAACAGTAAGCATTCCATACTGAGAGTCGTGCCAAGCAACGTCATCTCGAATCGTCAGAACTAAAGCATCCTCAGTGAACTGCCAATTTGAAGCTACTGAGCCCTGCAACAACGATGTTGCATTTGGAGAACGGTCGTCATAAAACAGCGTGTCGTAGATACCGATAAATTGATTTCGGTCATTCCATGGCCATGCCAGTTGGTACAGCTCATAGTTATCCGGTCCGACCCCTGAAAGTGCGACAGTAATTTTGCCTGCAGGCCCTGACGGTGATACTGGTCGTTGGGTAGCAGTTGCAGCGGGAGCTGCTGTAGCTGCAGCGACACTTGTTGGTATCACAGTCGCTGTCGCAGGAACCTCGGTCGGAGCCGTTGTAGCGGCAACGTCACTCGTTGTGTCTTTCGAGTCATCATCGCTACTACATGAAATAGCAACGGCGGCAATCAATAATGCCATCCAGACTAACCCGAAGTGTTTTGTGTGCTTTTGGACGTGCATTGTGAACAATTTACTCCTAAGACAATTGTCGACCGGTAACAGTGGATCTTGAGACGTAGTCGATTTCGTAATTCTCCGCCGGTTCTGAACCGACAACCGAAATCCGTACAAGTCCCTTAACACGTGAAACCGATAAAAATTTTCCCCTCGTATTCACAAATTCTTGTAAAATAAGAAGGAATACATACATACTGTCTGTATGTTTCGGGAATCATACCGCTCCCCATGTCGAATGTAAATGTGAGATCCTAGGCGGGCAACATAGCTACGAAATTAAATAATTCTGACCATCGCAAAAGTTCGCGCTATCGGATTATGACGATCGCTACCAAACACTTTGCGAAGTATGGATATTTAGGTACATCTCTTGAACAAGTAGTGAAGGAAGCCGGAGTAACTCGCGGCGCTCTTTATCATCATTTTTCAGATAAGCACGATCTATTTCGTTTGGTCTGCCGCCAGTTACAAAGCAACGCTGCAGCGAATATCGATAAGGCCATTAAGAACGCTGGCGATCCTTGGATTGCGTTTGTCGGTGCTGTCCATGCTTCACTAGATTCTGCCGCTAGCTTTGAGGTAAGGCGAATTCTATTTGTTGAGCGGGTATCAGTGCTTTCCTGGGACGAGTGGCACGCCATCGATATGGACACAGTAGCCGGTTCACTTCGGCCTGCCATGCAGTTGGCTATGGACGCAGGCTATATGGAACGGCGTCCGATCCCTACCTTGTTCTTTATGATTGCGGCAGCGATGAGTCGTATCACCACAATCGCCGCTGAGTCTGATGAAATTACTCTAGATGACATACATGCCGAATTCGATGTATTGCTAGAAAAATATCGAATTCATAACGACTAATTCGCTATCTTAGGTTCTGTCAAAACTCAACGAAACGGCAGGCAAGACTACCTACTTTTGACTACGCCGATGCCGAGTGTGATTGCGTTCGTACCAAAAGTTATCGCCGAGCCTGACCATAAATGCAACCCGATTCCCACCAGCAGAAACGCAAGTTGGTACTCGGGTATAGGAAAATTGCTTAGCCGCATACGGTTCATCGTGTTCTGCCCCCAAGATGATTACGCTGGCAAGGCTAGATAGCTCGGAATTGGTGAGTTAGCTCGCCTTCGGAGAGGCTGACGACTCGATAGCCGGATGGATCGTCGCCCAGTGGGTAGCCGAGTGCGCTCGTCACGACAACGTCTAATCCATTGTCGCTGGCGAGGTGATTGCGGTGCCAGTGACCAGCGAACACTGTTTGTACGTTGGCTTCCCGTAGAAGTTTCACGACGGGTGTGCGTCGCTCTAACGGGACTGTCCAGTATCCAGTCGGTTGGTTGCCCGGACTAGGAGCCCAGCTGAAATCGACATCTTCCTCGTTTGCGTTATCCAAGAACAACGGGTGATGCATGAACGCCACAACGTGCTCGGCGTCTTTTGATTCACGAGAACGAATCGTGTCGCCAAGGAAATCCATTTGGAGTTTGTGTTCGTCTGGAATATTTTGGGGACGATCGAGTAAGACCGAATTGAGAATGATGAACTTTGATTCTCCGTGTGAGAATTCATAGTAATCGGCGCCAAATTCATCTCGATACGCTGAAACTGAATCCCTATCGGGTATCAGATTGTTCACGCCAATATCGTGATTGCCAGCAACCCAGTGAACGGGAGTGGTTTTACCGTACTCACCTAGAGTTTCACGAATGAGCTTTTTCTGATCTTCATTATCGAACTCGTTCACCATGTCGCCACAAACGACGACGAACGCGGGATAGATTTTGTCGAACTCATCGAGAGCGGTGGTGAGATTTTTGCGCTCTGGCTCCATGCTGTTGCTGTTCATTTTGGGAGCAGGTTTTACGTTCATCCCGTGCTTTTGAAAGTCCGCTATTGTTTCGGAATCCATTCCCGCAAACCGGGCGTACATCCCGACTTGTGGATCGGCCATTTGTATGAAATTAAAGTCTGTCATTTGGAGCGATCTTACACGGAGAACGTTCGCGATAAGATCACTTTCACCTACAGGATGAACGTGTTTTGATCTCGATTGAACACTCGCTAATTCCAGGTTCTTTTGACTAGCGTTTTAGTTTATCGAACAGTTGTCGCCTTTCCTCGGCATGTTCTGCCGCTTCTTTTGCATCCTCTTCCTCGTCCATCAATCGCTCCTGCGCAATCATCGACAACAACACTTGATCCGGAAGATAGTCAGGGTCGATCCCTTGAGCGTCGACAATTTCTGTAATTTGATGAATCAGAACGTCCAGTCGCGGTTTCTCGTCTGACTTGATCTCTCGTTCAGTCCAGCCGGGCATACTTGGGCGATCCTTACCCGGCCCATACCTAAGCCAGGACTTCGGATCCGACTTAAACACACGAGACTCGGCATTGAGCCTCGCCTGTGCACGGGCTTGCCTTACCCTCTCCGAAAACTCCAGAAATTCTGGTTCGCCATTCCGTCCTCTTGCCATCCAATCATAGTAAGTGGAGGGAGAGATGCCGGCAGCCTCAGCCGCTACATAATCAAATGCGCCGGCTTCAATCGATTCAACTACGAGACCAGTAGTCTCGTTGGTAAGTTTTGGTTTGCGACCGACTTTCTGAACTTCACTGGTCATCCTATTTCTCCCAACAAAAGCTGCGTCGAAAGCTGATCCTCGTATTCACTTGAATCAGGCAGGAAATCTTCCAGGCCAGTTTTGCGGAGCGTTTCGCCAACTTCGCCGATTCGCACCCATATTTTCGTCAGACGTGATTCGTCACGTTGTTCTCGGACTTCAACTATTCCAGCTTCTGTCATCTGTTGCGAAAGTTCCTGTAGCTGCTGCGAAGACTTGTGCTTTTGGAACACGATCGTCGAAATCTCGGTCTGTGTGAGACTGCCTCCGTTGTCATCCAAGACTGAAACGACTTTCTGTTGATCTGCCGAAATCACATTCTCACCAAATATGAATTGGCATGATCTGATGTAGTAATCGACTAGTGCCATCGCAGCAGTCAAATGGCTGACATCGACCTCACTACGATGATCCAGGAGTGCGTAAATGACAGCCAATCTGCGGATATGAGGCTCAACTCGACCTAACACGGCTCCTAACATTCCTTGTGGTTCAGCAGCCGCAAGTGTTCTGTATACCTTGTCCCATCTCTCCCACGCTTCTTCGGTCATGCCGACTGAACCAACAGTACTCGAGAACTGGACTGCAGCCCTAACATCACCTGCTATCGAATCAATTGCCGAGGAGGTGAGTTCTCCCCCTCGTGGCAATAACTTCGTCCGGCGGACGTAGAAGAACAACAATCTATTGGCGAGACCATTCCAGTAGGACACATTGGACATCTGCGACTTGAGCTCATGAGCTGTAATGTGAGCATTTAGAGAAATGTGAGGCGCAGTAGATTTGACCGGCGAATTTTTAGTCATTGAATTGAGATCATCTCCATCCCAAGACGTTCGCATCAAGGGCGATAGCGTATTGCCCTCGCGTTGGAGCTGAGCGAGGACGTTCGCTAACTCCGACTCGATTACCAGTAGTCTTTTGTCTTCTATTCCTACATCTACCAAATCGGTCACCATCCCATCCTTGTCAGCACGTTCCTTGTCCTGTTTTGATCTTGCGACCTTGTGTTGGTAGACCGGGTCTCTAACCGCCCAGATAAGACCCTCACCGCTACTCAGACCTCTGGAAACACAATCTTTTGCCCACGCTGAATCTACCGCGCGAGCGACCTCTAACACCCAGTTGAGGGAAGACCCCTTCCTACCTCTCGAACTCTCCCCGACAAGCACCAACATTTCGTTAGTGTAGTGCGGACTGGATTCGACTCGAAAATTAGGACCTCTCCCAATGATTGATCCACAGACAACAAGAAACTGCGCCAACAGTCCGACTGGATCGGATTCGCTGTGGGGCGATACTGTCTTGACGAACGCACCTGCGATTCCATGCAGTGCAGCTGGATGCAAAACCCCAGTGAATTTTTTTGTTTGCCCAGGGTGCGAACTTGCGAACTTAGCGAAGTTCGATCCAGTGGTAATCGAAGCATCCTTCGCTGGAGCACGATTTCGATGACTCATGTTTGGATTTACCAACCCTAGCCAATCAGCGAGTCTGCCAAAGACGGGGACGCCAAAGTACTCTTCAGCTTTTGGAAGTCCAGATACCGGATGGCCCGCTTCGATACGCTCGAAAGTCCTCTTTACCCAAGTGAGCCTCTCTGTTGCTTCTTCGTCACCTGTTTCTGATGTAACAGTTCGAAAGATTTTCTCCACGATCTGTTCACTGAGGTATCTAGCCAATAGTCCCGCGACTATCTGATAAAAATCGTTCCGCCCACCCTCACCTGGTGCCAGCCTGACAAGTGCCGCGACCACCGCCACAAGAGCTACGTTGGGTAGGAGAACATCAATATCGATCTTTGTGGGATCACCGTCGCTGACCCACTGAACTTTCTCTCCGCTCAAATGGACGGACCCCGGCATTATGGTTTGACCACCGTCCCCTCTCAATTCGATGAGTGTTGCTTTGCCTGAAGCGCTCGCGGCTGGCAAATCAAACCGCTTCGTTTTGATCGATTTGGTAACAGCAAACAGGTGGTGACTAGAGGGATTTGAGGTCCGTCCGAAGACGGCAGCTGATTCCAATCCAAAGGCTTTCCAGGCTGCGGCCGCTTCGGTAGCGTCGATATCAATATCAACCAGGCCACCCGACCGTTCACCAAGAAGAACACCGATGTTCGAGTTCGCTTCGAAGTACGAGGGGATCTCTTCTTTGGTCAGTGAAAGCTTCGGCCAATTTTTTACTATTGGTGCTTTTTTGCGTGGCGGAACCGGAATCACTTTCCAACCCCGCTGCACATAGTCAATTGCCTGTTCTACCGATGTACTCATTTTGCAGCTCCTCGGTGAGAACGCTTTGACTGACGGCGGGCAGCAAGCTTTGTGAAATACAAATTTCGAAGTAGCTGAACTTTCTTATCCAGCCGTCGTCCAGTAAGACTCGGATCAATCGCCAACGCCTCGTCGACAAACTTCTTGTCGAATCCTTTTCGGGCATTCTTAGCAATTGCATAAGAATCACGTTTAACGTGTAGCGATAAGCCGCCTATTCGGGCTCTCATTCGTTTAGCTTTGTCTTCCGAAGTGGGGGTCGGATTTTTCCGGTGCCCATTGTGTTGTTGATTCATGCTTATAAACGGTAGACAGCAGAACAAAGAAGAAGAAGGGACCCCGCGCGGCACTTGCTACCTGCGCGGATAGAGCCATGGTTAATTACCCTGATCGGTTTGCTACTCGTTCAGCAGTCAATCATGCGGTGAAGTTGTTAGAGGTAACCCACGCTCTCAACAGCGCTGTGTTCGAAGAACTGATCAACGAAGCTAAGCAGGCGCGAGCTGTTCTTGATGCTGGAGACCCCAAAGAACTCGCGGTCTGGCCGCTGCTGCACGTCAGCGGCCGTCTTGGATCGGCAGTAATCGTCTGGACCGACAATTGGGAAGTTACTTGCCCGGCAATGATTCTCACATTGTTCCGCTCGCTCGAGAAATGGGTTGAAGCGGGTTTTAGCGACAACTTCGCGAAGGCAAATTCCGTCACACGAACCATTCCAGATGCACCCGTTGTCGACGCAACGGTTTCTGAAAGACAACTGATCCGCCAACGAGACAACTATTTACAAACAATTGTGGAAAACCTGAAATCGTCCGGTTCACAGTTTTCAGCAGTGATTTCTCTCAAACCAGATCACCATTACCAGTGGACCGTTAGGCGCCAATTTTCTGGTTGGACATATGAGCAAATTTCGGACGAACTGGTGAACGGAAAACTTTACGACCCATCTACGGTCAGATCGGCTGTATCAGGAATAACGAAAGCGATTGGTTTCGAACCCACAGATCTTAGGTCCGAGCGATAGTCCTGGCTAAATCTGACTGCCGAGGCCAAATCGTCGACTCGCCTTTATCGCTCTATCTTGAGCGGTCGATGATGCGTACTTCCGAACCATCTCTTGGCTCTTCCACCCGGCGATTCGCATCAGATCCGATTCGCTACCGCCATC
>Ga0114999_10007315_pt1 | contig 12556 bp, 13 predicted proteins | sample ArcticOcean_MG_C_3_FD_89820 | JGI IMG/M metagenome (GOLD analysis project Ga0114999, IMG submission 89820) | Marine microbial communities from western Arctic Ocean - ArcticOcean_MG_CB8_126 | ecosystem: Environmental > Aquatic > Marine > Oceanic | place: Arctic Ocean: Canada Basin | collected...
ATACCTGATCGGCGTACTGCTTAGCCTTTACCTCGCATTCCGCATCGCCAGATCAGATCAGGTGCACGTCGACCAGGCGACCTCCGATCAGGCGTTGGCGAGTGCGGGCCATCACTCACCTTTTTACCGGATAGAGGCAGCACTGACGGCGGTGGGCCTCACGCGGCACACGGGCGAGGCGATGAGCCACTGGCTGCGGCGCATCGACCACATTGAGGCGTTGCCCATCCTCACGCTTCATTACAGGGTCCGTTTCGACCCGAGCGCAGCGGCCGAAGACCACCTCGCCGAGCTAACCTCCGCAACAGATGTCTGGGAAGCGGAGTTCCGCGCCCCAACTGTTGCGGCAGCAAATGAAGAGGAAGGCGAGGTTGGGGGTTAGGCGCGGCGGTGACGGAGCGAAGAATGCGCCTGAGGGGCGGCAGCGCACCGTTCGGTCGAACGTTCAGGCCACTGATCAGATTCCGCACGAGGCCGGGCCAAAATAGCCACAAGCCAGAAAAAACCACTTCTCGACACCATTCAGATAAGTTACGATTCCATCTCCGAAGCTCGACTATACTTCCACAGGCATGGTCATGGGCTAAGATGTCAACGTGGCTAACAGAGACCCACTTGTTGTGGCACTCTCAATCGACGCATCAGGTCGTTAGCATCAGGCTGTCGAAGAAAAAATGCAAAACAATGGTTACGGAGTAACTCTATGAAGTCCTTTCTTCAAAACATCGCGTTATTGTCGTCGATAGTGCTGCTCATCAGCTGCGGCGGCGGCGGCGGCGGCGGTGGTAGCGTATCCGACGTCGGAGTGTCCCTGCCGGAGCCCACCGACGGCGCAGACGGTTCCGCCCTTCTCGGCGTCATATCGGGGGCTCGTATAACGGTACGGGATGCCAATGGTCAGGACGTTGAGCTTGCTACCGAAACGACAACCGGCGCAGACGGCAGCTACACGTTGGTGTACAGCCGCGATGCATTCGCTGCGGGGATTGAAGCACCACTAACGATTCGCATTCACGGCACACCCGGTGCAACCGCCAAGTGTGACATCGACAATGCCGACACGGACGAAGACTGCCAACTGCCAAACGGCAGCTTTGCCGCTTTCGGCGAGTCATTCAACCTGCCGTCAGGGCTCCTGCTGCGTTCGAGCATACCGACGATCCCGGCCGACGGCCCAAGCTTCACGGCAAACATTACTCCGGCCACTGAACTCGCATCCTCCATCGCACTGAAGGCGGGTGATGGCATTACGCTGACTGAGAGCGAGGTGACCTTGGCCAACGCCCAGGTGCTCAGCATCATCGCACTTGTAACAGGGATTGACCTTGCAGGTCTGGACCTGACAACGATTCCGGTCGTCGACCTGACAACGATTGGAGCAACGGGCGCAACCCTTGCAGGGACACCTCTGGCGAGCTTTGCCGTTACCAGCTTTGCGGCGGCCGTACTCGACCTGGTTGACCCGGCCGTTCCCGGTCGCGAAGACATCGCCGCCGTTCTGGAATCAGTCGCGGCCGATTTCTCGGTGGGTGAAGATCACAGCGCCCAAGTACCGGGCTCGACGCTTGGCGAGATCGCTTCTTCTGTCGCCAAGTCGCTCGGTAACATATCAGATATCCTTGATGACGCGGGCGTCGTAGGCGGGGTTGCTGTCAGTGTGGCCGTTGCGCAGGACCAAGCAAACGACAACGTTGATCTGTTTGATCTGTTCGGTGACGAAGACGTCATCATCGCCGACCCGATCACGGACGATGAAGGTGCGCTCGCGGCTACCAAGATGTTCGTCACCAACCTGAAAGCGGTCCTTGATCGCATCAGAACAACGACCGGCGCAAATGGATTCGTCGCGCAAGGCGCGACCTCTGAGCAGTCCGAGACCGAAGTCTTTGCAACAGAACTGGATCTGGTCAACGGTATGGCGAGCCCGAGCGCGACCCGAGCGCACAATCATCTGGTTGAGGCGTCTCTCGCTGCCGGGGAAGCTTTCCCGGAAGACGCAACGGACGGCGCGGTAACGATCCTCACGTCGTGGATTGACGCGAGCCAGATTGTCGGCGAACAGGTCGAGTCAACCGGCTGGGGCATGAGTTTCCTCGCGATCGACGAGGCGACCGGCAACTTCGCCATCCGCGTCCGTGTTGCAGATCTCGAAACCGACATCACCGCGATGCACATCCATGAAGCGGCTGCTGATGATATGAACGGCGAGTTTGCCGTCGGACTTGGTATGGACGCGAGTGGCGCGTGGGTTGCAAGCGGAACGCTGACTGCTGAGGCGCTCACCGCGTACCTCGAAGGCGGACTGTACGTCAATGTCCACACCAGCACCTTCCCCGGTGGTGAGATTCGAGGCCAGCTTGTAGACAACAGCGCCAACCACAAGGTCTCGGGCACGTTCACACTTGGCGGTGAGGGCACCAGCCTCACGTTCGCGGATGTCAGTTCCTCGTCGAGGATGGGTGACATTGTAACCACAGTCGCTGTTGGCAGTGGCACCCGCACCGAAATGAGCCTGGATCTTACGGACGTCACGCTGACGACCACGGTCATAGAAGCCAACCAGTTGATGACCACGAAGCAGACCTTCACGGGTTGGTTGCAATCAACGTTCGAGGACGAGGGCGAAGGCCGTGGTCTGGGTCTTGAAACCCTGATGGCGGGCGGAACGCTCGCTGGCGCCGACGCGATGCCAACCTTCGGTCTTGACATCGAACTGAAGGACATCTCCAACGCGGATCTTGGTCAGGGCGGTCGGGTAACCGGCTCGTACTCGGCGACGATCAGCTACACCAATGCTGACGGACCGCTCGCGGTCAATCTGAAGGGTGTGATCGGGTCCCACATGCAGGGCTTCCGAATCTCCTCCGGCGACACGACGATTGTCGGTAGCATTGATCGTGACGACGATGCAGACCAGGACGTCGACACCCTGAGCGACGGCGTTGTCGTCCTGGAGCTGGTGCTGGACCTCTCAGGGGTCGGCACACTGGTGACGGGCGGCTTCTGGGTCGGTGGATTGCTCACCGGTGACCTTGACGAGTCCGGTACGGTGACTTTCACCGACAATACGATCGAGAATCTCAACCTGTAGTAACGAGTGGCTTGAGGAAAGGGGTGATCTAAGGATCGCTCCTTTTTTTTGGTCTGGGCACGCCGACTGACCGTTCCGGAAGAGCGCGAGGGTCCATGCCCGCTGCAACGCTTGCCATTCCCGCGGCTGCGCCTTCATGCCCGCGGCGCTTTATATCCGCCGACGCGCTCATGCCGACACTCTTCTGCCGTTCCACCTAAAAAGGATGATCGCCATGCCCACGCGCCTGCGCTCCGGCGTCGTCTGCGTAGCCAACGGTGCCTTGCTCGCGATCGAGATGCGCGACCCCAACTCGGGATTCACGTTCCTGACGATTCCCGGGGGCGCGATTGAGTCCGGCGAGACGCCGGCCGAAGCGGCCATTCGCGAGACGCGTGAGGAGAGTGGTTACCGCGTGCGGCTGAACGAGAGCAGTCACCGCGTCACGGCGTATCCATTCGAATGGAATGGCCTGCTGTACGACTGCACCACGCACTGGTATCTCGCCTCGCCACTGCCTGTCGCGCCGGAACCGGTCGACGATGCAGATTACATGCTTCGCCATCTCTGGCTGCCACATAACGAGGTCGCGACAGCCTTTGAGTACCACAAAGACATTCAGGCCACGATACTCGACTTTCTCGCGATGGATTGAATGGCATTGCGCCTGCAATCCAGACATCACGCGTATAATCACACTCACCCACCCCCTTAAGGGCGCACGCAAGTGGACATCAAAACCAACATGATGACGATCATCCGCAAAGAAGCGGAGGCGGTCGCCGCGATCCGCGTGACCGACGCGTTCGTCGAGGCGGTGGAGTGTCTGCGAGACTGCACCGGCAAGGTCGCTACCACCGGAATCGGCAAAGCCGGCTTCATCGCCCACAAGCTCGCCGCCACCTTGTCGTCGACCGGCACCCCCGCGGTGTACATCCACCCCGCTGAAGCCGGACACGGCGATCTCGGCCTTTTGACCCCCGACGACTGCATCGTCGCGTTTTCCACAAGCGGCAAATCCAACGAAGTCGTGGACATGCTGAAAATCAGCGAGCAACTTGGCATCCGCAAAGCCATCGGGGTCACATCCCACGTTGACAGCCGCTTGCGCGATTACTGTCAGATCATCCTCGACATGGGCCCGGACATCGAAGAACCGTGCCCGCTAAACCTGACGCCCAGCGCTACCATCGCCGTCATGCATGCGATTAGCGATGCAGTCGCTTTGACCCTGCTGGAGCTGAAGGGCTTTACACGCGAGGAATACGGCAAGCGCCACCATCGGGGCTACCTCGGTTCCATCACGCGAAACGATCAGGCAAGCTAGCACGGTGCGTGGATGCACCGCCATTTTCTGTAGGCCTCTTTTCCTGCAAGGCTCTTTTCTGCAAAGGCGCTTTTCTACGAGAGCATGCGAGGTTTGCCTGCAAACTGACTCCCAGGATTTGTCAGGATGACAATTTTGGGACAACAACGAGTCAGACCAGCATGACGTGGTTACACGACATCTCATCAGGATGACCGATCCTTTGACCTCAGCCGAGCAAACGAATGGCGAGGGGCTCGCTCCCGAGGACTTCCTCGTGAATCGGGAGTGGCTGCACGCACATCGTGCTGACTCCGACGTCCGAATTTTCGACTGCACGACGCACCTGCATCCCTCGGTCGATGACGTCTACCGAGTGGAGGCAGCGGAGGCAGACTACCTGTCGGGGCACATTCCTGACGCGGGCTTTCTCAACCTGCCGCGCGACCTCTCCGCCGATCATGCACTCAGATTCATGACGCCGGCTGCCGAGGAGTTCGCGCTTGCCGCCGGTGCCGCCGGCGTTCGCACCACGGACCACGTGATCCTCTATTCAACCGGCCATGTGATGTGGGCCACCAGGGTCTGGTGGCTTTTCCGAACCTTCGGCCACCCCCGCGTCTCTGTGCTGGACGGCGGCCTGGGTATGTGGAAAGCCGCGGGGTTGCCCGTGGAGAAAACCGCCAACGTGTACCAGCCAGCACAGTATCGCGCGGATACGATTGCCGGTCGGGTCGCAACTGCGGCGGAGGTGCTTGCAGCAATCGATGATGACTCGGTCTGCATCGTCAATGCCCTGTCACGCGAAAAACACGCAGGCACGGAAGCCGGATACGGTCGCGACGGTCGCATTCCAGGCAGTAACGTGTTGCCGGCCCTCGAACTTACGGACGACGACGGATGTTTCCTGCCACCGGCGCAGTTGATAGCGGGACTCGAAGGGGCCGGAGTAAATTCCTGTACAAAGACAATCGCCTATTGTGGCGGCGGAATCGCTGCAACGGTCATCCTCTTTGCACAGGCGCTGACCGGCGACGAGGCAAAGGGACAACTTTATGACGGGTCAATGTCCGAGTGGGCAAATCGGCCTGACTTGCCCATGGAGCGTGATGGAGCAGAGCCCTAGCAGCATTTCACGTGATTACCGCGCTATGGCGCAGAGAACACCGCAGAATATTGCTTTAGTTCCATAAAAGGTGCTGAATCGGTGCTTCCCAGCACTTTTTCAGAGTCGCAGACTCAGGCCGACGCGATTGAGGCCGCAACGCAGGTGCAACCATCGACCTCCCCATGCCCAAACAGCCCGACGCTGTGCGTGACTCGGCCGCCCACCCTTTAATTGCGCCCTCGCTGGTCGTGATGTTAATGATAGCGGTGATGTTGGTAACAGGATGCTCCACCAGCAGGCCGACAACCGCGCTGATCCCCCAGTTTGAAAACCGCATCGCTGAGACCCTGTTTGAGCGATCTTTCCTCGACCGCGTGAATCACCGGCCGCAACTCGAGACTGAACTCGGCCTGCCGGGCGACCACACGCAGTGGAACGACACCAGCTACGATCACGCCCGCAGCATGGATATCGCTGAGACCGAAAATTGGCAACAGCTTGCAGCGAGCGTGAATCTCAATCTGCTGTCCGCCGCAAACAGGCTTTCGTACCGGGTTGCCGAATTCAACGAGGAAATCCGCAGGGACACACATCAATTCTGGTTGCACGACTACCGCCTGGCGGAAGGACAGGGCGTGCAATCACAGATTCTCAGCTTCCTCATAGAACACCATCCAGAACGCGGGCCGGATGACCTTCCGTCATTCATCACCCGATTGCACAATATCAAACCGTACGTAGCGGCTCACATTGACCTTCTCTCCCAACAACGCGCCAAAGGCATCCGACCTCCAGACTTTCTTTTGCGCAAGATACTGGCGAGCTGTAGCGGGCAGACTGACGGCGCACCGTTCACAAGCTCACCTCACGACGCGCCACTCCGGGCGGAGTTCATTCGGCGTCTCCAGCAGCAACACTTGCCGGAAGAGGACGCAGCCGCGATGACGCGCGAGGCTGATGCTGCGCTGCTCGACTCCGTTGGACCTGCCAACCGTCTTCTGTGCGAGCGACTCGAAGCCTCCCGGGACGCATCAGACACCGATGCGGGTGTCTGGCGGTTGCCGGACGGCGATCTTTTCTACGCACATCGGCTGCACCTCGCCACCACAACCCGGATGACCGCCGACGAGATCCACGTACTCGGGATCAAAGAGATTGCCCGCTGGCGGGCTGAACTCGCCCCCCTGCTCAAAGCGGCCGCCTTGCCGGACGATCTTCGCGCCGCCCGCAGTCAACTGCAGAAAAATGCGGACTCGTTTCTCGCGAACGATGAGGACGGTCGACAGGCTTACCTCAGCCACGCCACAGCCCACGTGATGCGAGTCAACGACCGATTGGCCACCCTCCTTCATTCACGGCCCGACTCAGACCTTGTCATCCTGCCAATCGAAGCAACCAGACACGCCGGTGCAAGCAAGGCGATGTATTCTGCAGCCACGGCTAGTCTGGATCGCCCTGCACACTTTCGCGTCAACTTTAGCGATCTCGGGATGATGCCACTGTGGGAACTGCCTGCGCTCACCTACCATTACACGATGCCCGGCCGTCATCTGCAGGCCGCGGTCACCCAACAACTGGACTTGCCCCGGTTTCGCCGGCATGCGCACTTTCGAGCGTTCGAGGAAGGCTGGGCCCGATACGCCGAGCACCTCGCCGGCGAGGTCGGTCTCTACGCTGACAAGCTCTCGCGGATCGGGTATGTGGCACGCCAACTCACGAGCGCGGCACTACTCGTGGTGGACACCGGAATCCACCACCATCGTTGGTCCCGGGAACAGGCGATTGACTACCTTTTGGACAACACGTTAGCAACACCGATCGACGCTGAAACACAGGTTAATGTCGCGGCGGCGGCGCCCGGCGACGGTGTAGCAGGACACATCGGCTACCTTCGGGTTTTGGCATTGCGCGAACTCTCTCGCACAACGCTGGGTTCCGGATTTGATGTGCGCGAATTCCATCACCAGATCCTCAGTCACGGACCACTGCCTCTGCCACTTCTGCAAGCAGAGGTAGAAACCTGGCTGGGCATTTAGCGCATTTTTGTGCCCGCCTTCGCGTGGTTCCTGTCCCGAATTGTCTGACCGCCAGGCATTGGATCCCAAATAAAGGATCGGATCGACCGACTCAATGTACGCTGTCAATCAACCCGGCTTTAATTACCCGTTTCAATCCTTCGCGCTTGCTGAGTCCCGACAAATCAGCGGCGTGATCCCGTACGAACCGGATAACGGCAGCAGGCTCGACAATAAAGTGTGTTCTGAGCGCCCAACCGATGGCTTTGCGGACAAAAACATCTGAGTCCGCCGGGTTGCGCCGGATGTTCCCATACAGCAGGTCTGTGTCCTCAGCCACTCGACCACTTCTGTCGGTCTGCGCGACCACCACGCCAGGACGTCGCTATGACTTCCGCGAGATGAAGTTCGTAGAGAATCGTGCGGCGAGCGGGCTTATAGCTGCTGACACTTTCTGCCAGATTCCGCCGATCGTCGTCATCAATCCTGACCGCGCGTCCTGCGAGCTGGAACTCGCCGCTGCTGCCGGTGATATCACTCACGCCGCAGTGCAGCGAATACCGGCTGTCAGTCACAAGGTCAGCGTTCTTGGAAGACCCCGGCTCAACAAAGATGAAACAGCCGCCCAAGCCGACGATCGGTGTGACCGCACTCGCGCGCGGCTGACCGGTCGCGCTCGTGGTTGCAAGGTAAGCTACCCGACCGTCCAGGCGCTCCCGACCAAAGTCCGCGAGTTCCGGATTCTCCTTCTCAAGATCGCCCCACGACGCAGCACACACGATAGCCCGACCCTCCGGTTATTCACCCTAATGTATCACTCGGTTTGGCCCTTCGCCCAAGCGCTCGGGTCATAGCCGATCACGTCCGCAAGGCCTCGTAGCTCCTTCTCATAGCGTTTCCACCGGTTGCGGGAAGACTGGTAGAGGGGGCTGTCACACCTGCAGAAAACTCGCCGTTTTCACCACCCGTTCGGTCTGGTGAAAGTCGAGGCATGCAGGTTCATAGGGCACCCTGCAAAACGCAAGCATGCGGCGCGTCTCATGTTCCTGACCCGACAGCAGCGACTCGTAGCTTACATCCAATATTCGCCCCGGAAACAGCGACTTCCAGTGCTCCATCAACCGTCGATAGTCGTTGTAGAAGTGACCGAGCGTTACGAGATCAAAACTATAATGTTGGCCACGGGTGAAGTTCTGAAAGAAGCACGACAAGCAGGTGTCGAGCGGATGACGCACTGTGTGGATGACGCGGGCGTCCGGCAGCATCATGAGAATGAGACCGAGAAACTGAAAATTAAGCGGATGCTTGTCGACGATGCGATGGGCATCGGCAGGCGCAATCGCCGCAGTAACTTCTGATACTCATCGCCAAGTTTTGACTGACGGCCGGCGTCAGACGCGGCACAAACGCGGGGTACTCACCACTGACTCCGGTCATGACCGCACCCTGCGGGCAATGCGCTTCATCTCGTTTCGCTCACCGGCACCGTAGACCGCCGAGTGGCTCTCGAGAATTTGCTCGACCAGCGTCGTCCCGGATCGCGGTACGCCCACGACAAACACCGATTGCTGGCTGCTCCCGGGCGCTCGATTCGCATCGGCGAATCGTCGGCTGAAGTGGTACAGGCTGTCTTTCACCAGCCCTGAAAAAGCGTCACGGCTGAATTCACGGCGCGCTTCACGATTGCCGCACCGGTAGTGCATGAAGGCCCGGGGATAGTCCGCCACATCGTCGTACATTTTGCCGAGCGCAAAATTGAAGTAGCGTCTGACCTCATGCAACAGCGGTTCGGCGAGTTGCTGCTCGGCCTGGGCAAAAGCGGATCGCCGGGTGCAAACTTCCGCATCTCCGCAAGCCCCTGGTAGGCCTCGCCATACTGCGGGTAAAGCTCGATGGCGACCCGAAACGAGGCCTCGGCATTCTCGAGTCGGCCGAGACGTCGGTACAGACCCGCAACATTGTGGTGGAAGGGCGCAGCCCGCGGATTGATCGCGATCGCCTCCTCAACCATGCGGATAGCTTCCTCATCCCGGTCCTGATCGCCGCGAATCAACCCCAACAAATGGACCGCATCAGCATTCCGAAGCGCTTCAGCAAGCACCTCCTGATGAATGTGCTCAGCCTCGCCCAGCCGGCCAGCTATCTGCAGGCGCGCGCCCCCGCGCAGTCGCTCTTTGAGATTCATCAGTGGTTGCCGCGCGGAGCGGCCAACGCATCAATCGCGCCGACTCGGACTTGCGCCTGCGCACGCGACCCGTCTTCGAGCCTCAAGGTCAGAGCAAACGTCTCTCCCTGCACCAATGGGCGTGCAAGCCCTTTCAGCATGATGTGATGTGCGCCGCTCGCCAACACGGCCTGACCGCCCGCGGGGACCGTGAAATGATGCACCGGGCGCATGCCGCGTCTGTCGCCGATTTTTCGTACCTCGTGCAGATGAGCCATCGTGGCCCGCGGGGTGCCCACGCTGACAATCACGGCATTGCGATCTCGGGAATTCTCCGCAACCAGATACACCGCCGCGGTGTCGACCCCAGGCGGACTCGCCCGGGTCCACGCGTCGCGAATGACCAGTGCGTCATCGGCCCGACAAGCGCCGATAAGCCCGCAGGCAATGACGAGCAATTTGGCAAACATATTCACCTACCCAGTATACCGCAGAGGGGTAGTGGTGCAGCGGCACATAAAATATCACTACAATATCTTTTTCGGTGCCGCCAGGCCTGGCCATCGCCATTCTCAGCGCTTCACAACACGACCACAGGTAAACTCCCGCCCATAACCGGTGGGAACCCCAACATGCGTCGTCATCTGTATCTGACTGCACTCCTCTGGGCTCTGTTCGTCGCTGGCGTACCGAACGCCGAAGCGCAGCCGGTGGTGGCCGGCACCCCTGACGTTGCGACTGCCCAGCCACGCATCGGCCTCGTTCTGAGCGGCGGCAATGCTCGCGGGCTCGCTCACATCGGCGCCATCCGCGCCCTCGAGGAACAAGGCATACGAGTCGATGCCATCACCGGCACGAGCATGAGCGCCATCATCGGTGCGCTCTACGCCTCCGGCAAAACGCCAGACGAACTCGAGGAGATAGCGCTCAACCTCGACTGGAGTAGGCATTTAACGACCAGCCATCCCGCGAGAACCTCTCCATCCGGCGCAAACAGGAAACCCGGGATCGACTGATCAACGCGCAGGCCACTTTCAAAGGCGGTGTTGTCAGCCTGCCGAAGGGCGTGCTCCAGGGTCAAAACCTGCAATTGATGCTGCAACGCCAATTTGTCCATGTCAGTCACATCACCGATTTCAGCAAACTCTCGATTCCATTCACGGCTGTTGTCAGTGATCTCGCAACCGGGGCGACGGTGGTGCTGGGCAGCGGTTCGCTCGTTCTCGCGGTTCGGGCGAGCATGTCGGTCCCCGGCCTCTATGCCCCGGTTGAGCTCGACGGACGGTTGCTGGTCGATGGTGGCATCGCCAACAACCTGCCCATTGACGTCGCCCGACAGATGGGCGTCCATCTCGTGATCGCAATCGACATTGCAACGCCGCTCTAAAACGCCGGTGGACTCGATCCGGTCGTGCCGATCATCGAGCAGTTGACCACCCTTCTGACATTCAATCAGATCAAGAAGCAGCTTGAGCTGTTGACCGACGACGACATACTCATCCAGCCAAATCTGAAGGACATCCGGACTGCCGATTTCGCTCACACAGCCACCGCGATTTCGCGCGGCTACCACGCCGTACAGCGTCATCAGTTTGACCTCGCCCATCTGTCCCTTGGCCGCCAGAAGGAAATCGTAAAAATGAGTGGTTTCGAGCCTCCTGTCATCACCGACATCCGGCTCGAGAACGAGTCAGCCATTTCCGATCGCCTCATTGCCTCGCGCCTGCGCCAGGCCGTTGACGAACCGTTTGATCGGGACCAACTTGAAGCAGACCTGCAGACCCTATACGGAAACGAGTATTTCGAGCGGATCAACTATCGACTGGACGGCCAAACGCTCGTCGTCTCGACCATCGGCAAGTCCTGGGGCACAGACCAGCTCGGCATGAACTTTGAGATCTTCACCGACAACGGCGTCGAGAGTGGCTACAACCTGGGCGCGAATTTTCGCGAATCGGCGATCTCTGACAATGGCGCCGAGTGGTTCACAATCGTTCAGATCGGCCAGGATCCATTGGCAAGGACCGAGCTGTATCTGCCGATCGACTACCGCCAGATCTTCGTCGCAGAACCGTACATCGATTTTCGGCGGCAAGCACAGAACCTCGTCGAAGGCCGTGACATCGTGAGCCACTTCAATATCGACAGTCTTCAGGTCGGTGCATCGATCGGGACCAAGCTCGGCAACGTCGCCTCCCTCGCGGTTGGGCTTGAACAACATCGCGGTGACATCGATGAGATCGTTGGCATCGACACCCCCACCATCTACTTCAAGGACAATATCCATTACGTCGACTTCAAGGTCGATACGCTGGACAATCTATACTTTCCCAATCGAGGCTTTCTGACCTCAATTCAGTACCGCGACGTGAACCCCGCAACCCACGGCGCTGCGAACTTTGAGCAGTTGAGCGTCGAGGCGGTTAATGCGATTCCCATCGGCGCACATTCACTGATATTCCGGCGCGACTATGTCCGCACGATCGGCGACGTCTCCGGCCGCCAGGCGCAAGGAACCCTCGGCGGGTTCCTTGCGCTCTCGGGCTACCCGGACCAGGCGCTCGTGGGAAATAATCTCGCCTATGCGAAACTCACCTATCTGCACAGGATGGACAGCGACAGCATCTTCCCGGTCCATCTCCCCGTTTACGTCGGCTTCAGTCTGGAAACGGGCCATGTCTGGGAAGCGTCACGCGGGCGAGACTGGTCCGACCGTCGCTCCACCGCAGCAATCACCGTCGGCATGGACACCCCATTTGGACCCGTGTATTTTGGCTACGGGCGCACAGATGACAGTCAGGACTCGTTCTATCTGCGGCTGAGACGCGTGTTTTAGGTACCTCGCGGCGGCATCATTGCCGCGTATGTCGCGTACGGTACGCGCATAGCGGAC
>Ga0114999_10007317_pt1 | contig 12550 bp, 10 predicted proteins | sample ArcticOcean_MG_C_3_FD_89820 | JGI IMG/M metagenome (GOLD analysis project Ga0114999, IMG submission 89820) | Marine microbial communities from western Arctic Ocean - ArcticOcean_MG_CB8_126 | ecosystem: Environmental > Aquatic > Marine > Oceanic | place: Arctic Ocean: Canada Basin | collected...
GGGTGAACAACACGTCTGGCTTGAACGCACGCACGAGTGGCGGTATCACCTCATCGAATGCCGCATGCCAGTCGGCATCCTGCGTGTACGGAGCCAGTGGAATGTTTGCCGAATAGCCCGTGCCGTCTCCAGACCCGATTTCCTGCACATGCCCGGTGCCAGGAAACAACCACTGACCTGATTCGTGAATCGAAATAGTGAGAACCTGATCGGAATCGTAATGACCCATCTGGACGCCATCACCATGGTGGCAATCGATATCGATATACACGACCCGCAAGCCGGCATCGACCATTCCATTCATGGCGATCACCGCGTCGTTGAACACACCGAACCCGGAGGCGTGCCGGTACATCGCATGGTGGTGGACTCCTCCTGCCGGGGCAAAGGCGATATCGGCCTTGCCTGAAGTGACCAGCTCGCTGGCGGTAAGTGTCGCCCCCACACACAAAGCGGTCGTTTCGTAGATGCCGGGTCGAGTCGGGTTGTCCGGAGTGCCGAGTCCAAACTCGAAAATCCCCGGTGCGATAGCACCTTTAGAAACCGCTTCGACAATCGCTACATAGTCTTTGTCGTGGCTGGTTTCGATCTCGGCACGACTGGCCGATTTTGGTTGGGGACTTGTGACGTTGTGCAGGTCAAGCAATCCACTCGACTTCATCAGCTCATGCATGTAGTGCAGGCGAATCGGGCGGAGCGGGTGCTCTGGAGAAAGCTGGTACTGCGATAGTTCGTCGGCGTAGACTAACGCGGTTTTGGGATGCTCCCATAAATTAGTCACGCGAGACCTTAAGGAATGTTCAAGAAATGTTTGGCGGGTTGGATTTTCGTTTTGGTATTTTACGGCGCGAGACGAAGAGCCAGATACCAATTATCACCGACATCCCTATGACTATTCCCGCAACGAGCAGGTTGGGTCCAGTTTCCTGAGCAACTGCGCTTTCCTCTGATTCTGGTGATTCTGGTGCTGTCACAGTGGGTAGCGATTCTGGCTTTGCCCCGGAGTCTGGCTTTGCCTCAACTTCTGGTTCGTGAGTGCTTGAAACCCCAGAGCCATAGGCGAGCAGCGGAACCGGGGTGCTTCGGACAGCAGAGTCGGTTGTGTTAACCGGTTCTGCTGTAGCCGACGCCAACTGAAGCGGAGCAGCGTTGAACAAGTCTCGCCAATCGTTCTCGACTTCGTACAGCGACTTGCTGAAGATCTGTTCGAATGCCGTCGTCAGCGGTGTTCCGCTGTTCATGACAGCAAGAAACGCAGCCATAGAACCGTGGCTGAACTCTTCGACCAGATAGCCCACGAACGCACCGGCCTGCGGGTAAAAAATAAACACATCACTGCGTTTGCCTGGAATCGTCCCCATGTGCTTGATCGAGAGCAGTTCGTCGGGTCGAACGCTGGCGCGCAGCCGTTCGTTTGATTTTTCACTCGATCCCGACTCAAGAAATCGCGCCAGCCCTTCGCCCAGCCATGAAGGCACGTTGGATGCCAGTGTTGCTGACACCGCTTCGTGCGCATACAGGTGCGCCAGTTCATGTGTGAACGTCGTTGAATTCATTTTCCCCTGAACAAACAGGCGGTACTGGGGCTGGGCGAAACCAGCAAACAGGAACTGGTCGGTAGCTGTCTGACTCACCGGTGGAAAAGACGGGGTAGCGTCCTGTATCGAAGGGAACACGATCGCTTTGAAATCAGGGGCGTCGGTGACGCCAAGTGTCGCTTCGAGCGTTGGGATTCTATGGTTGATTGTTTCGATCATTTCCTCGACCTCCGCCGCCGCCACGCCGTAATAGATGATCGTGTAGCCATCGCCCTGTGCTCGCTGCCAGCCTTTCGAAGGATCGAGGTATTCGATCGTGCTGGGTGATCGGACGGTCGATTTGTCTCCGCTGAGGTCAGTTACTTCAATTTTGATGTCGAAATCGGTGCCGGGCGGGTAGTACGAGCCGAGTCCGGTGGGAATAACGAACGTTAAGGAAATCTCAGTATTATCGACGGTGAAATCCGGGTACGAATACGCCCAGATGGTCGAGCCGCCCTGTGGTTTGAATAGTGCCCGGACGGTGTCGATCGAGCCGATGCCTGTATCAACTTTCAGTGAGATCGTAATTTTTTTGCCATAGTCGATATCGAACGACTGTTCCATCACCGTAAGAACGCGGGAAGTATCCGCAACGGCAGTGGGTGCGGATGTCAGGACGGCCGACACCAGAAGCGCCAGTACGGCGATCGCGAGAAATCGGCTTGTATTAGTAAAAGAGTGGATCACGTATCTGAAGGGTCCTTACCTACAAAGATATACGTCGATTGGAACGAACCGGTCTTTGTAGTTGCAGCGAATTTGATCTCATGGGATCAAATATCGAGTCTTCTCTCACCCAAACCCCCATCTCTGCGATAGCCTTAACGTCGATATTTCGATCTCGATAATCCCAGCGCTCGGCCGAGTTGATTTCGACCAGAGCGCTCACCAGTTCAGCGGAAGTAAAAGATGCGCTACTACCAGTACGTCCAGAACGGCACAAAGCACGTTGGCGTGGAAGACGATTCAGGGCAGATAACCGATCTGACCGCACTCAACTCTCAAATCGGATCGACCCTCGATCTGCTCAAAGTCGCCTCAATAACCGGTTCCGACATCGACACCGTCGCTCGTGGCGTGCTTGCTGGCAACGAGAATGCAGCCCCCAAAGGCGCAGCCACGATATCGACAACTGAGTTCCTCGATGGCGCCTCGCCCGGCAAACACGGTGTGACGCTACTTCCTCCGGTCGATGCCCCGGAGGTCTGGGCGTTTGGAGTCACCTACATGGATTCCATGCGAGAGCGTCAGGCCGAAAGTGGATCTCCCGACGTCTACGCCAAGGTTTACGATGCCGATCGACCAGAAGCATTCTTCAAGTCGACATTTGAGCGACTGCAGGCTCCATTCGATGAAGTAGGGATTCGAGGCGATTCGGCATGGAACGTTCCGGAGCCGGAGCTGACGTTCGTGACGTACGCCGGAAAAATCGTCGGCTACACCTGCGGAAACGACATGAGCAGCCGCACGATCGAGGGTGAGAACCCGCTCTATCTACCGCAGGCGAAGGTTTACGACAAGTCTGCTGCCATGGGCCCGGCGCTTGTCACACCCGAGACCATTGGTGATCCGCAGAAACTCGGTGTGACCCTGACTATCGTACGAGACGGCAACCAGGTGTTCAAAGGCGAAGCGAACACCAGTGAGATGAAGCGCGATTGCGCCTATCTCGTCGACTGGCTTGTTCGGCACAACTCGATCCCCGATGGCACGTCTGTAATGACCGGCACCGGAACCATTCCTCCACCCGAGTTCACTCTGGCGGCTGGCGATGTGATACACGTTGCGATCGAGAAAATTGGCACTCTAACCAACACGGTCGTGGTGGTTTAGCTATTCACTGGAAAATTGATTGTCGACAACGTGGGAATCGACCTCATTCGCCGATTTTCAGCCAACACCTTAATCAGCTCTACTTTTTCAAACCGGTTTGTCCATGTGCGGCGTAATATATGTCACCGTTATATTCGGCGCGTTACAAGCGGATCAGATTCGGAGAACTAATTGGCGATAGACAGTCAACCCACGACATCGGACGCGGATGTTTCGTCCGTACAGGAACTTGCCACCAAAATTCGAGAATCTGTTCAGCGGGTAATAGTAGGTAAGTCCGATACTATCGATATCGTTGTTCTTGCACTGCTCTGCCGAGGACACGTGCTTCTTGAAGACGTTCCTGGCACCGGTAAAACGACACTCGCCAAGGCGCTTGCTGCGTCGCTCGACTGTCAGTTCGGCCGCATACAGTTCACGCCCGACCTGGTTCCGGGCGATGTGCTCGGAGTGAACTTTTACAACTCATCTAAAGGCGAATTCAAGTTCCGGCCAGGTCCGATTTTCTCGCAGATACTGCTGGCAGACGAAATCAACCGTGCCACCCCTCGAACTCAGTCAGCGCTGCTCGAAGCTATGCAAGAGCGTCAGGCTTCTATCGACGGTGTAACCAGCGAGCTCCCAGAGCCATTCATGGTCATGGCCACGTTGAATCCCGTCGAAATGGAAGGCACTTTCCCGCTACCCGAGGCACAGCTCGACCGATTTATGGTTCGTGCCTCGATCGGGTACCCGGACCGCGACGAAGAGTCTGCATTGCTCGACCGGTTCCGTGCCGGCGAAGACCCAAACGCCATCAGCCCAACAGCGACCGTCGACGACGTAATAAAGGCACGCAAGGCGGTAGACCAAGTAGTCGTCAACGACACAGTCCGCGAATATTTGCTTGATATCGTCGCTGCCACCAGGAGCGCTGCGAGCCTGCGACTCGGTGCCAGTCCCCGTGCGTCGCTGGCACTCCAGCATGCTGCACAGGGCAGGGCAGCGATGCAAGGGCGGTCTTATGTTCTTCCCGACGATGTGAAGAGCCTGGCAGTGCCAGTGTTGGCACACCGGCTACTGGCAGAATCGACTAGCGAACTTCGCGGTTTGGCGACCGGGCAGATCATCAGCGAAATTGTTGAATCGACACCGGTTCCGATCGAGCGTGAATAGATGGCAATGCACTCGAATTGGATTACGAGAGGGCTAGAGGCTCGCTTCCGTCGTCCGGAGCTTGAGTCGTCGCGCGGCGCCCTCATGAACCCGCTCGCCGAGCTCTTCACCCTGTTGCTCATCGCAGTGGTACTGATCGGCGCCATATCGCGTGAGCCGATCATTGCTGCCGTTGGCGCCCTGGCGTTTGTGGTTGCGATGGCTTCTAGAGTTTGGGCCGCACTGGCGCTCGAAGATATCACGATCGACAGGAGCGCCTCGGTAAATCATGTATTCCTTGGTGATGAGATCGAAATCACGTTCACGATCGAAAATAAAAAGCCGCTTCCCATTCCATGGTTAGAGATCAACGAATACGTACCTCGTGGCTTGCTTGTTGAAGGGTTCAAGGCCGTAGAACAGTCGTATTTGGGCGGCGCGGAAATGAAAGCCTCAACGTCGCTTGGATCATATGAACGAGTGAAGGTAAAACGCAAAATTACGGCGTTACACCGTGGGATGTATCGACTCGGCAAAACCCGCCTCAGGAGCGGTGATCTTTTTGGGCTCTACCCTGCAGAGGCGAAACTCGATCACACGCCATGGGCGATATTCGTCTATCCAGCAATCAAGAGTATTCCTGGCTTCAAACTGCCAGCGCGCCGGCCGATCGGTGATTCGCTATCTCGTGAACGGGTGTGGGATGATCCTTCACGCCCGGCAGGTGTACGCGAGTATCGACCGGGAGATCCGATAAAAAATATCGACTGGAAGACCACTGCGAAACGTGACGATCTACATGTTCGACTGTTCGATCCAAGCGTGTCTGAGCATGCGGTGATATTCGCTGAGGCGATTACAACTAACGTTCCATGGGAAGGCTTCCGGTCTGACGTTCTGGAAGGGTCTATGACGGCGGTTGCTTCCGTAGCGAGGCACGCTCTCGATCTCGGCTACAAAGTCGGGTTGATAACCAACGGTGTGAGCGCCAGCAGTGCGTCGCACGCAGTAGTCCCCCCGAATTCCGGTCCGACCCAACTTACGACACTGCTCGAATCGCTGGCGATGGTTCACCCGATCGGTGTGCGCAGCCTGGACGAGCTGGCACGTAGCCGCAGAGGTGTGATCCCCCCCGGATCAACATTGATCCATGTCGGTGGCATCTATCACCCACGCACGATGAAATACCTACTCGGACTAAGCCGTACTGGACACCCGGTGATCATCCTTCACACGGGACGGGAAGAGCCGCCTGACTATCCCGAATTCGAAGTGCGCGACGGCCGTAGTTTGTTCCTTGATCAGATAAACACCGACGAAAAGAATGACTTCCGGAGGCCGTCAAAATCCAGTGAGAAATGGGATGACATCCCTGTTTCCAGTGCCTCAGATCGAGTTGCTGACTAGTGCGTAACCCCGCTATATTCGCCTATGGCGCGCTGGTAATAGTCGAGAGCATTCTGTGGTTCTCGATACTGACAATTATCGGCAGCCTGGTAGGGCTCGGTGGATCTCCGCTGCCGTGGGTTGCCCTGCTGTTTCTATTCGCTGCGGGAATGGGATCAGCCTGGATTTTTGGTGGATCAAAGGGCGACGCAACTACCGCCGCTATGTATCAGGGTGCGGCTGCACTTTTTGTGGTTTACTTCACTGTTGCGACAGGCACCGTGGGTGATAGTTGGTCGTTCAAGGTTGCGTGGCCAGTCGACATGTTCGGCGGCACATACGACAGTGAAGGTGCGTTCGATCTAATCTTCGGCCTCGTCGCTGCTGGGGCGCTCTGGTATCGGTCACAAAACATCGTTTCGGCCGGAGATATCGCAAGGTTGCTCAGCCGGGCGTTCAAGATAGGGACAGCCACAATCGCAATCGCCCTGGTTGTCCAATTGCAGGTGGGTATCGATACCGGAATCTCTTTGCTGTTGCTGCCGTTCTTTGGTGCCTCTTTGATCGGGATGGCAGTGTCGCGACTGCCGCAGACAGAGGACGCGGGAAATGCTTCGTGGCCGGTGGTGATCGCTATTTCAGTGTTTGCGATCCTCGGTGTTGGCGTAGTCGGTGGGCTTTTAACTGGCCGATACGGGAACCTCGGTGTGAAAGGTCTCATCGGCATCTATGGAGTGCTCGTTGACGCAGTCCTGTGGATACTTCGTTATCCGATCGAGCTCGCAATGCGAGCGCTCTTTGAACTAATCCTGTGGCTGCAGAGGATGTTCGCGACCGAAGAGGTCGAACAAGAATCGGCAGCAGGGGGAATTGGTGGCAGCATCTTCAATGAGGCCGATGCCCGGGCAGATGACGCTGCCAATTTCGCTATAGATGCTCTCCGGTGGCCGCTTTCGATATTGCTGCTGGTCGTGCTGTTCTTCGTGCTCGTGTTTGCGTATCGTCGTTTCTCCGCACGCGATGATGGAGACGGCGACGACGATCGGGAGTCGATTCGTGGCGATGCCGATGCTAAGGCCGACATGATGAGGCTTTTGACCGGGTTGGTGCCGAACTGGATGAAGCGCGGTAGGCGACGGTCGCTATGGAAGTGGCCCGAGGGTGAAAAGGGCGTCGCTGAGGCGTTCTTGCTGTACTTCGACACGCTCGCCCATGCGATAAAACGTGGGATGATATTCGATCCGAATGTAACACCAAACGAGCGCGTTTCTGCGCTCACCGTATTCCTGCCAGAGGCCCCGATCGAAACGGTAACCTTACGATTCAACGCGGCCTGCTACGGAGCGCAGCCTGCCGACATCGACGAGCTAGATCGTCTCCGCATCGAGATTGACGCAGCCGCGAAAAAGCCAAAACCTGAAGACCGGGCGTAGTTTCGCAGCGGATCGTATTCGCCGATTCTGCGAGTGGTGTGTTTGCCTGCGGCGCGTGGACTAAGTGGTGTGAGTTGTCGGCTCGGGTAACGTGATGACTCGCAACAGGTTAGTCGTGCCACGTATACCGATAGGCAGCCCGACCACGACCACGATCACATCGCCCTCTTTCGCGATCTTCGTTTCGAGCGCCAGCGTTGAACCTGCAAGGAACATGTCTTGAATATCGAAATACTGCTTTACGACCACCGGAATAACCCCCCAGCGAAGGGCTAGTTTCGCCCCTGCACCAATATCGGGTGTTAAAGCCAGCAAGGGCTTCGAGGGTCGATATGCGGCAACACGACCGGCGGTACTTCCGGATTCTGTGAACGCCACAATCGCTTTCGCGTTGAGCCTCGCGGCAATAAGAGCCGCAACATCAGCAATAGCGTCATCGACAGCGAGACCACCTTTCATAGCCGCAACCCTGCGGCGTTCCGCCAGCATTGGGTACTCGAGATACGATTCGGCCCTTTTCGCAATTTTCGCCATCGCCTTTACCGCTCTGAACGGATACAGACCGACCGACGTTTCCGCCGAGAGCATGATTGCGTCTGTACCGTCTCGCACCGCGTTGTAGACGTCAGTGGCTTCGGCCCGAGTGGGCGATGGGTGCTCGATCATGGATTCCATCATCTGCGTGGCAGTGATTACCGGTTTACCTATCTCGTTGGCCATACGGATGATACGTTTCTGCATCGACGGAACACGCTCGAAAGGCAGCTCTACACCTAGATCACCGCGGGCAACCATGACGGCATCAGATTCATCGAGTATCTCTGGGAGGTTATCGATCGCCTGCTGTATTTCGATTTTTGCGACCAGTTGAGGATGTATTCCCGATTTCGCGAGATGAGTGCGAACCCTGGCTACGTCGTGGCCATCGCGAACATACGAAAGCCCCACGAAATCGATATCTGATGATTCGACGAAGCTGAGAGCCGCAATGGTCTCTGGAGTGAAATAGTCGACCGTCGTGGTGTTACCCGGGGCAGTAACCGCCTTGTTTGGCTTCATGACACCGCCCATTGTGATTCGGCAGTGGATCTCATCGCCCTCGATACGCTCGACACGCAGCTCAATAGCGCCTTCATCGATCATCACAACGGCACCTTGCCTGATGTCCTTGAGTAGTCCCAGTGGCCACACGCTGGCGCGTTCTTCGTTGCCTTCACACGGTTCAAGCTGAAGAACGAAATGGCGACCGGTCGTCAGAACTACTTCGGGCTGTTCCAATTCACCGACGCGGTACTTTGGACCGGGCAGGTCGGCGAGTATGCCGACCGCTACTCCCATTTCCTCAGCGGCGTCCCGCAATATCTTCACGTAAGAGTGGTGCTCTTCAGATGTTCCGTGACTGAGATTAAGTCTCCCGACCGACATCCCCGCTCGGATGAGCCGCTTGATCCGCGCGAGCGTCCCTGTTGCGGGTCCGATGGTGCAGACAATTCGAGTGCGCGCGCGGTTTTTTAGAAATGATGGAAGTAAATAATTGCTGTCGGTTTCGGTCAATCGGAACTCCAAATGACGGGTTAATGCGATGCCACAGTATGAATCAGTCTACCGCAGACGTGTTTATTCAAGGATCAAATGATGCAATTTTCTAGTGAGGATTGCCTATGTAAATTTGACACGGAATTTCACAGGTCTAGTATTCTCAATAGACCCCGGCACAATTCCGACACAGTTTGAGTTCAGGATCACTACGTGACAATCGCAAAAGCTCTTCTCTCGCTTCAAGACACGGATCAAGCACTAGCGCTTCGGCGCCGAGAATATCGGGAGGTAGATGAGGAACTCAAATCGGAAGGCGGGCTTCCCGAAATCCGCGATAACTGCGAAAAAGTAAGAGTTAATGAATTGGAAGCCAAAGTCGAAACGGCTCGCCTTGAATCTGATCTCGCAGCTCTCAAAAATCAGGTTGGTGAGCTAGAAACGCGGCTCTACGGAGGCGCAATTACAAACGTGCGTGAGTTGACGGCGATTGAAACCGAACACTCAGCGGCTCGCCGGAACCTTGCACAGGTGGAAGAGTCCATCGCCCCTGCGGAATTGGCCGCAGAGCACGCTCGCCAGCGATACGAAGATCTCACCAACGAGCTGACTGAAAAAGAAAGTTCCTGGGAAACTCGAAAAATCGAGCTCGACCGAGAAAAAGTAAAGGTTGGCACAGAGTTCAACACGATGCTCGATACTCGAAATGCAGAAGCTGAACATATTCCGGAAGAAGATTTGGCACGATACAACCGATTGTTCCGGTCTAACCGAGGCATCGCAGTTGTTCGAGTCGACCGTGGTGTTTGTCAGGGTTGTTCAGTGCGCCTGCCAGTTGGAGAACTGACACGGCTGCGAAACTCCGATAGCCCAATTCCCTGCGGCTGCGGCAGGGCACTCCTGACTGAACAATAATTGAGGGCAGTTGGATTCCACAGCGGACCCGCCCATAGTAGAACCGCGTCCACCAGTCCCGGTAGTAATGCCGGTGCCGGTGCCGGTGGTGATGGCGATAACTTCGATTCTTCCGATACGCTGCACCCGCGAGCCGAGATCGAGCTCTACTGCCAGCGGAATTCTCACCAACTCGACGGATGGTTTGAGCCAGATGAAGACGAGGTCGCCAACAATTTCGACGCTCGTCACGACCGCTACCGACAGATGATCGCTTCGTTCACTGGTTCGAATGCTCGACTTGCGCTGGTCGTGGTCCCAGACGCATCACATATCGCCGAAGACTTAGAGACGTTGGTGAGCAGATTGTTGGAGCTGGAACGTCTTGGCACGGAGATCCGCTGCACCGACCCTGATCGACCGGACGCGCTCCAGAGCGGCGAAGAGCTGTTGGGTGTCGGAGGCCGTTCTCCGCAGCGACAGGCGAAGATACGAGACGCCATCGTTGCCAAAGCCTCTCGTGGCGAAGTTCTCGGTCGGACACCTTACGGATACGAAGCCGGTCCAGACGGCATTCTCAAACCCGTTGCGGAAGAAGCCGAAATCGTTAAAGAAATCTTCGACATCTACGCAGGACCCTGGCACGCAGAAGACTCAAAACCTCTCGGTGGTCCCGGCATGAGGGCAATTGCGAGATCGTTGAATGAACGAGGATTACTCACTCGAACCGGGCGCCCGTGGTCGGCACTGGCGATATCCGGAATTCTCAAAAATCGTACATATCTTGGAACGTATACGCGCTACGGTGTTAGGATTGCAGGTAGTCACGAACCTCTTGTCGATCGGGAGATTTTCAACAGAACTGAAGCTGTAACTCGAACACGAAAACCCGTTCGTAAACGTGCGGTCGAACCGCCCTACCTGCTGGGAGGGATCGTACGCTGCGACCTCTGTGGGAGAGGGCTTTTTGGACTTACGCGACGCAGGACATGGAAGCGCGTCGATGGCACAACCACTTCGAAATCCTATCGGTACTACGAGTGTCCCTCCAGAAATGCACGTAATGAACGAACCGAAGACGTCGCTCGTCACTCCTCCTGGCATGCTGAAGAGCTGGAACAGATTGTTCTTCAAGACGTGGAGCGATGGGGAGAGCGGATCAAGAAGAAACTGCGACCAATCGTCGGCGACACCGCTGCTGACGAAGTTGGTGAGGCCGAACGTGACTTCAATCGAGCGGTGAGGGCTGTGGCGTCTGCATACGGGACGCTAAACGATCTGGTCGCACCACTGGAACGACTGCAAAACGCTCGCCGAGCAGGTGCTGACCCGAAATCAGAAAACACCGACAAAACGGATCTGGCGAGGCTATTGCAAGAAGTACAGAGCAAAAACGTGTCTACCGCTAAAATAGCGGTATCGGCAGTTGTTGAACGGGTTATAGCCGGTGAACAACTGGTCGAGGTCCTACCCAGATTCTAGAGTGACCCTCCGAGGCATAGATCTGTAAAAATGTGCATCTGGCTTGCTAACTAGTTGTAATCAACTTACTATTAGTAAGTAATAAATTCTGTAGGACTGGAGAATTAATATGCCCGCGGTAACTGTCGACAACATTCTGGCTCTTGACCGGGTTACTCGGCCCACCGCCGACGGCGTTGTTCGGCCCGTGATGACCATCATAACGGCTCCTTCTGGATTCGAAGGTGAGGGCTTTCCGGTGCAACGTGGCTTAGCGGGAATCCCTTAGAAGTATCTCGACCCGTTCATCATGCTCGACCAGATGGGCGAAAACGAATGGCGCGCCGGTGAAGCAAAGGGCACTCCGTGGCACCCGCATCGGGGTTTTGAGACAGTTACCTACATGATCGAGGGGACGTTCGAGCATCGTGATTCAGAGGGTGGCGGTGGTGTCATCAGCGATGGTGATACTCAGTGGATGACTGCGGGTGCGGGAATTTTGCACATCAAAGTACCCTCAGAAGAAATCGTCATCAGCGGAGGGACCGCCCACGGAACACAGCTGTGGGTAAACCTTCCGAGCGATAACAAGTGGGCGAATCCCCGGTACCAGGACATTTCTCGCAAGAATCTCTCGTTGCTGAGTTCACACGATGGCGGTGCGTTGATACGCGTTATTGCGGGATCACTCGATGGTCACGACGGTCCGGGGGTTACCTACTCTCCGATCACGTACGTCCACGCGACAGTCAGTCCTGGTGCGCAGCTTGAGATTCCGTGGCGACCCGAGTACAACGCACTGGCTTACGTGCTCTCTGGTAACGGTTCAGTGGGTAAGGAACGCAAGCCGATTCGCATGGGACAGGCCGTGGTTTTCGGTAAGGGTGATTCGATCGTAATAGCGGCCGATGAGGAACAGGACAGTAAGTCGCCAGAGTTGGAGATACTGCTGCTCGGCGGCCAGCCGATTCGAGAACCTATGGCTTGGTACGGACCGTTCGTGATGAACACGCAGGACGAGCTACAGGAGGCGTTTGCCGACTACCACGCGGGCAAGCTCGGGGTGATCCCGCCAGATGTGATTCCGCACACTGCTGGCGAAGACTCACAGCCGTAACGACCGCGAAATACTGGTTGTAAGGTGCCAAACCCGGTATTCTTAACCCTGTTGCGAGGAGGACGGACGGTCGCCGCTGTGCGTAAAGCGCAGGGGAGGAAAGTCCGAGCACCTCATGGATCAGAGTGCCTGCTAACGGCAGGGCGGGGCGACCCGACAGAAAGTGCAACAGAAAA
>Ga0114999_10007318_pt1 | contig 12550 bp, 11 predicted proteins | sample ArcticOcean_MG_C_3_FD_89820 | JGI IMG/M metagenome (GOLD analysis project Ga0114999, IMG submission 89820) | Marine microbial communities from western Arctic Ocean - ArcticOcean_MG_CB8_126 | ecosystem: Environmental > Aquatic > Marine > Oceanic | place: Arctic Ocean: Canada Basin | collected...
ATTCATCCTTATACCAAATCGTTCCGATAGCAGGTCGGTTACCACCGCCTCCACCAGCACCGCCACCAGCGCCTCGTTGTCTGCGTTGACCTCCTTCGCCACCTTGTCCTCTTTGGCGTTCGCCATCCCCGGCTGCCTCACGGCGTGCTAAGGCATCTTCGCGAATCTTAGCCATGGCTTCTAACATTTCGTCGCTCTGCTTTAAACTCAATGCTGAAGCTGGTACTGATAATACGTCCTGTGCTTCATCCACTACAAAATCTAGTGTGGCTGTCATGCCGGGTAAAAGGATGTGCCTTGGGTTTTCAGTTTCTACTACCACAGTGTAGTTCACTACGTTCTGTATCACTGCTGGCTGTAAACGAATTTCAGACACGTTGCCGACAAAGTTTCGTTCAGGATAGCTTGCTACGGTAAACCTTGCTTCCTGGCCTTCCTTGATTTGGCCGATGTCGCTTTCGTCCACGTTGGCCAGGATTTCCATCAAGGCTAAATCTTCAGCGATAATAAAGAGGCGGGGCGTGTTCAGGCTCGCAGCTACGGTTTGCCCTTTTTCCACGTTGCGATCGATTATGACACCACTGATAGGTGCTCGGATTTCGGTAAACTCACGACTCCGTTGAATGCGCTCAAGAGCCGCTTCCGAACTCAAGACAGCAGCTTCCGCTGTTTCTCTTCCGATATCGTAGGAGAGGAAGTCATTTCCAGAAAGGTATCCTTTTTCAAAGACAGGGAAAAATCTATCATACTCAATTTGAGCGCGCCTGAGATTCGCTTTTTGTCTCATGAGGTCGGCTTCTGCACTCTTCACCTGGGCATCGAGAACAGATGGGTCGATGAGAGCGACGAGTTGTCCGGCTTCCACAATATCATTAAAATCTGCGTACACCTCATCGATGGTACCAGATACTTGCGTCCCCACTTCGACCAACTCACGGGCAACCAAAGTGCCGGTAGCAGTTATCATGTTGAGGATGTTATTTCGCTCTATCTTGCCGAAGTTGTACTGGGGACCAGACTCTGCCGAATCTTCTTTTTGGCCATAGAAACGATAGCCGCCGTAGCCGAGGCCAGCCAGGAGGATTATAATGATGATCGCTTTTTTCATAAAGTTATTGGAGTACGGGGACTTGGGTATTCAATTTGTTAATTAAAAAGGTTTCAAGGGTACCATCTTGCAAAGTAATATCCAAGCGGTTGGTAAATAGATCGAACCAGGATTCTTCTACCGCAACAGCTGCGTCTAGACGGGTAGACAGCAAGCTGTTCACGTCAAGGAGAGTAGCTGCTCCAGCATCGTAACGTGCTTGCTCTGCTTCCAATGCAGCGTCGGCTGATCGTAATTGATCTGAAGAGAATGCTAGTTGTGCTTTGGCGGTATTAAAATCGAGTACGGCCTGAAGAAGGTCGGTTCGAGCGGTTTGTTTCAAACCGACCATATCAATCTGCTCTTGTCGGAGTTGAAGTGTTGCCCGAGCCACATTGGTGCTCGTGCGTCTTCGGTCAAAAATGGGTATGTTTAGGGTAAGCCCACCAGAAAGTTCCGGTTGTCTAGACAGGAATTGTGAGGCAATACCCGTTTTATTGTCCTGACCCGAATAATTGGTTCTCAGGCTAGCGGAAGCCGTTAATGAAGCTTTCCCTCCAGATTTGGCTATTCGAATTCCTTCATCCGCTGCTTGAAGTCGGAACTCCTGAGCTAATAGGTCGGGACGTGCCAGGATCCGGCCCCAAGAAGATTGTACGTCAGGATCTGGAAGGTAGTCGCTATTTCCCCATCCACTATTTTCTAAATCGAGAAGGATTTCAGTTTCTGGGGGTAAAAGTAGGAGTTCTTTTAAAAAATATAGGCTTCTTTGGTGCGTCTGTTTTGCTTGGGCCAAGCGGCGTTCACTATCTGCTACCAGTGACTGCTGCCTAAGCACGTCGGCCTCAATACGGATCTGGTTTTCAAAACTGACTATGATGCGGTCCAGGTTTTCCTGTCTTGAGGCGAGCTCCTCGGTCTGGATTTCAATCTCTTTTAGCCGGAGTATGGCCTCCATATAGCGAAAAATAGAGTTGAATAGAATTATATGACGGGAACGATCAAGGTCGCGTATGCTAGCTTCCAATGTGGACCGTGCTTGATTGATGGAAGCTTCCCGGCCACCGCCTGTATAAAGACCTAAAGAGGAGTTTAAGCTCCCGTTTAACGACTCCGTCAAAGTTCCGTCTTCCCAGACCGGCTCGTTCCCGTTGCCGAAATACCTGAGGTTACCACCTAAAGATCCTGTTAGATTGGCTTGCGAATCCGCTTCTTCAAACTGGAGATCGTTTTCTCGTAGTTCAATTTGCACCTTGGATCGCTCGAGGGTCAAATTTCGGTTCAACGCCAGAGAAATGACATCGGAAAGCGCAAGCGTGCGAGTGGATCGATTTTCAATTTCAGGTGGTTGACCTGAAAGCATACCTGCTGAGCAGGTTAGAATTAAAATAAGGAAAATGGTACGATGCATAGGGATTAGCCAATGGCTAGAGCTTCTGACATAACGTGAGATGTCGATACGAGGTTTCATTTTTATTCTTTATTTTTGTCAATACCTGGAATCTCGATCCGTTATGAGTAAATGAGACTTTTTCATTGCGCCGCTCAGCCTGGAAAATCAGCCTCAAACACTTTTCCCCACAGGTGCCTAAAATACCAGTTTTCGTCTACTTGATCTCCAAATAATTATGAATACTCTTATGCCTTCTTTTTTGGCAACCTCCACCTCCTGGCCGTTTTTGGTGCTGGCGATTGGAATCCTCTTTATCGTTGTTTCGATTGCCGTATTTCGCTTTCACGCATTCGTCGCCTTGATTCTTGCCGCTATATTAGTAGGAGTCCTGGCTGAGGCACTGCCCGGGGCTGTAGATAAGAATCATATTGTTACGGCCATTGAGCTTTCCATGACGGAGTTCGGGGTAACTGCTGGGAAGATTGCCTGGGTCATCGGAGTTGCCGCTATTATTGGTATTTGCCTGATGGAGAGTGGGGCGGCCGATCGAATTGTGCGAAGTTTAGTCCGGGTGATGGGTGAAAAGCAAGCTGGCTGGGCCATGATGTTGGCTGCCTTCTTTCTTTCGATTCCAGTATTTTTCGATACGGTTTTCTTTCTAATAATTCCGTTGGCTCAGGCTTTGGCGTTTCGGCTGGGAAAACGCTATGTATTTTTTGTTATGTGTGTATCAGCTGGTGGTGCACTCACGCATGGGCTAGTGCCTCCGACTCCAGGTCCACTCGTGATGATCGAAACCTTACAATTGGATCTCGGGTTTGCCATGATTGTGGGGATTTGTCTTGGGCTGCCAGCCGGAGCATTCGGTGTTTGGGTTGCTAGTCGGATGGATAAAAAGCTGAACCTGAGTTTGCGTGAGAGCCCGATGGTGAAGATTGCCGACTTGGAGAACATCGTTGGTAAAGATGATAAAGAGTTGCCATCGTTTTTTGTGTCTATTCTTCCGGTCGTCCTTCCGGTCTTCCTTATCGCGTTGGCTTCAAGTGTTAAAGCGTTTGGTAGTGGCGAGACTAATACCTTAAATACAACCATTGAAGTGTTGGGTAATAAAAATCTTGCGATGGCAATTGGTACCATGATTGCGATTTATTTAATGGCTTCTCAGCGAAAGATGAAATTGGGGAATCTCTGGAAAGAAATGGAAGCACCCATAGCTACTGCAGGAACTATAATTCTTATTACCTCAGCAGGAGGCGCCTTTGGTGCGATGATTCGTCATGCGGGTGTGGGTGAAGCGGTTCAGGCGGCTACGCAAGGTACCGGGTTGTCATATATCATTCTTGCCTGGGTAATTGCCATGGTGATGAAAGTGGCCCAGGGGTCCGGGACAGTTTCAATGATTACCACATCAGGTATCATCGCTGCTATAATTGGCGTAGGCGGAGGTGCTGTAATGGTGAATCTTCCCTATCATCCCGTCTACCTCTTTGCGGCGATTGCCTTTGGTTCAAATGTAGGCTCTTGGATGAATGATAGCGGATTCTGGGTTGTTTGTAAGTTGAGCGGTTTCACGGAAGGTGAGACGCTAAAGACCTGGACGATCATGTTGGCCTCACTTGGTGTGTTTGGCCTGATTGAAGTATTGATCCTTTCCACTATTATTCCTTTGAAATAAGGCCGAAGTCATCCTCACCTACCATTTATGAGCAGTGAACACTTGAACTGGAAGAGCCGTGAGCTCACGGAAAGCGACGACAACATTGGCATCCACGCCTTTTATTATGGTTTGGGATGGCAGAAGGAGGATTTCAAAAAACCTCAGATAGGAATTGGTACGCCACTTCATGAAATCAACTTGTGCAATATGCACAGCTACGAAATTGGCGAATCGGTTAAGGAAGGACTTTCTGAGGCCGGTTTGCTAGGATACCGTTTTGGTGTTCCTTCCGTAAGCGATAACATAACCCAAGCTCATAGTGGAGGAAATGCCTCTTTGCCATCGCGCAACGTGATCGCCAGTAGCGCGGAAATGGTGACCACCTCCCACCGCTTTGATGGGATGATCGGACTGCATCATTGTGACAAGAATGGTCCTGGTTTTGCATTGGCACTCATGCGTAGTAATCTGCCTGGATTTATCCTGAGCGGTGGAACAATCAAGCCCGGTTGTCTAAACGGAAAAGATCTCACCATCCAACATGTTTACGATGAACAAGCTGCGGTTGAGGTTGGTAGTTCAACGAAGGGAAAATTGCTCGAAGTGGTAAAGCATGCTTGTCCGGGTGCCGGCGGTTGTGGAATAGCAGCTTCCTTTAACACTTGGGGGATAGCGATGGAGGCAATTGGATTGATGCCACCTTACAGTTCTTCCAATCCGGCCGAGGGAGATGAAAAACGTGCTGAATGCAAAAAGGCTGGTGAGTGGATGCTGGATATATTAAGAGCTGGCAAACGGCCGCGTGATATCATCACCAAAGCTGCATTGAGTAATGCAACGGCTATGATTGGTGCTTCGGGCGGATCAACCAATGGTATTCTACATTTGATGGCACTCGCAACAGAGGCCGGTGTCAATTTTGGCCTCCGTGACGTTCAAAAGATTCTCAGAGGAATTCCTGTCTATTGTAATTTTGCACCTCGTGGTCGCGGAACAATGATCGACCTGTTCAAAATGGGCGGAACGCCTATGCTCATCAAGCACCTGATTGAAGTAGGTGTATTGGATGGTTCGGTACCAACTATGTTTGCAGATTCTTTGGCGGAACAAGTTGCCGATGCGCCGGCAATTCCGGAAGGAAACGATTTGATCGCGCCAGCGGGTCATCCCTATAAGCCGTTTGCTGATATGCAAATTTGTTTTGGGAGCCTGGCTCCAGATGGTATCGTATTCAAGGTATCAAGTCGCTTGGACCCAACGTTCGAAGGGACAGCTATTTGCTTTAATGACGTCGATTCATTGGTGACGGCTGTAACCGAAGGTAAAATTCAACCCGGCCATGTGGTTGTTCTTCGTGGTATGGGTCCCGTAGCGATGGGGATGCCTGAAGTTCTTGTAGCAACTTCGGCCCTATCAACACCGAAACTCGACGGAAAAGTAGCTTTCGTTTCCGATACTCGAGTATCGGGCGTTTCTCACGGGGCCATAGGTGTTCATTGTTCACCGGAGGCGGCGGTTGGTGGTCCGATTGCTTATGTACGGGATGGAGATCCCATCTTCATCGACTTACTGAAAGGTGAAATTAATTGGGATTCACGCGGAGTTATGGAATTAGGAGGTGAATTCAAAGCCTACTCAGGATCTCAAATCTACTTACGCGAATTCGCAAATAGTGTTTCACAGGCAAATAAAGGCTGCGTAAATAAGTCCTTGTTATCTAATGATTAAGGAAGATGCCAGTTCGGTGCATGACATTCTCTGACGACATTTTACTTTGAGATGACACATTTCCTTTAAATTAATATAGAATCCTAAGGATGCGATATTTAGCAGCAATTGGTTGGATTCTATTCCTCCCCTTACTATCAGCAACGGCAGGTCCGAAAGTTGACCTCAGTCTCGAATTGGATCATGGGTACTATTTGTCCGAGCAACAAAACCTGATCTATCTCAAAGCTACTATTAAAAGCATGGTTGAAACGGATCTGGAAAATCAGATTCTCGTTAATCTGGCATTAGTGGTTGATCATTCGGGGTCAATGGCCGGTGCTGCGATAATCCATACGCGAAAGGCATTGGTGGAGACATTGAACAGTTTGTCGAATCGAGATGTTGTGTCATTAATAACTTATGGTTCCACGGTTGATGCGGTAATCGAAGCTCACCGTCTCGATGGATTGAGTAACCGAAATATCTTAATTCAACAAATCGAAGCTGAAGGTGGCACGGCTCAATACGAAGCTCTCAATGTTGCTGCGGCTCAATTACGGCGATTCTTGAATCCCGATTCTATAAATAGAATTTTTTTTAACCGACGGTCAGGCGACTATCGGTCCACGTGAGGATGATGATTTTATTCGATAGTCTGCCAATTCCTAATCCAGATCCGCCCGCATCCATTGGTATTTATCTAGATCAAAACGAACGTATAGTGATGGAAGGGAAGCAGGTCTCAAAACAGTATGTCCGCAGCAAAGTTGCTCAAACGAGGATATCGGATAGCGCCATGACCGTTACGGTGTATGCACAAGCCAAGACGAATGCTGGCTTTTTAGTTCAAGTTTTGGATGAGGTCCGTCTGGGTGGAGTCGAGAATGTTTGTATGGCTTTGGATATTTAAATCAGCTGAACCTCGATCGAACTACTATTTTTGAAGATTGATCTCTGGATATTACTTCCTAGGGTGCTGCGTTTTCTGATGATAGAAGTAACAGACATATATTTACAGTACGGTCTCAAGGTACTTTTTAACGAAATCTCCACCGTAATTGGAACGCGCGACCGAATTGGCTTGGTCGGTTCCAATGGGGCTGGGAAATCAACCCTTATTAAGCTGATTCTCGGTGAAGAAGAGGCCGATAAAGGAAGTATAGGTATTCCTAGTTATGTGACTCTCGGTTATCTCCCGCAGGATGGTATCGAGGTTTCTGGAAAAACACTTTACGAAGAGGTTACTACAGCTTTCGAAGATATCCTGGCGTTGCAGGGTAAGATCGATGCTGCAGATGAGCAAATGCTTGAAATGGATACTTCCTCAGAAGAGTACTATGAATTGATCGATATGATCGGTGAATGGGAGCACAAACTGGAAGAGCACGAGCCTGAGAAGATGCGTTCCAATATCGAAAAGATGATGCTGGGCCTAGGCTTTTCCATGGGGGATCTGGATAGAGATACCGGAGAATTTTCTGGTGGCTGGCAAATGCGGATTGCACTTTCAAAGCTTCTTCTAAAACAGCCATCTTTGCTTCTGCTGGATGAGCCGACTAATCACCTGGACATCCTTTCACAAAATTGGCTCGAACATTATCTTCAATACTACGAAGGGTCAATTATGGTCATCTCTCACGACCGGGCATTTCTGGACGCGATCACTAATCGCACACTGCGTTTGAGCCTGGGTACCATGAATTCTTACAGCGGAAACTACTCTTTTTATGAGAAGGAAAGTTTGGCAAGAATTGAGCAGCTAAGAAAAGCACGAGATAACCAGGACAAAGAAATTACTCGTCAGAAGGAGTTCATCAATAAATTCCGTTCAAATGGAAAAAAAGCCTCCATGGTCCAGAGTCGAATCAAGGTACTCGATAAAATGGAGCGTGTCCAACTTCCCAAGGAAGAAAGAAAAATGTATTTCAGGTTTCCTGAGCCTCCGGTTGGGAGTGCGAAGGTTATCGAATTGGAGGAAGTGACCAAGTCTTATGGTGATATTCATGTATTTGATAAACTTGATTTCCACATAGAGAAGGGAGATCGGGTTGCTATCGTAGGTGTGAATGGCGCTGGTAAATCCACCTTGGCTAGAATTCTCGCCGGAGTTGAGCCTTATCAGGAAGGTGAACGGTCCATTGGAATTAATACAATAATCGCATATTTCGCGCAACAACAGACTAATGAATTGAATCCCAATAATACGGTTCTTGAGGAGGTTCAAAAAGCTGCCTTTGAATCAAACAACCAGGAGACTAACCCTCGAGCTGTTTTGGGCGCGCTTCTTTTTTCAGGTGACGATGCTTTGAAGAAAACGACTGTGCTTTCAGGGGGTGAACGCAATCGCTTGGCTTTGGCAAAGATGCTTATGAAAAGAGCCAACACTATTATTCTCGATGAGCCCACCAATCACTTGGATATTCGCAGTAAGGAAGTTCTACAAGAAGCAGTAAAGTTATTTAACGGAACTGTGATTCTAGTCAGTCACGATCGGTTTTTCTTGGATCCTTTGGTTAATAAAGTGCTTGAAGTTCGCATGGACGGTACACGTATGTTAACCTGTAACGTGAGCGAATATATCAACCGCATTGAAGAAGAAGAATTGGCTAAGACTTCCTGATTTTCGAAGTTGCTATTGCATTGATTATCGCGAGTTGGCTAGCTTGATTGAATGTCAGAAGATGCGAATTATAAGTCAGAACTAGTAGGCGTATTTGGTCATCCGGTAGCTGAAAATCCAACGATTGTCATGATCGAAGCTGCTTTTAGGGATCTCAATCTCAATTGGCGCTACCTCAACATCGAGGTATTGCCGGAGGATCTGCAAACGGCTGTTGTTGGTCTGCGTTCGATGCAATTTAAAGGAATCAATTTGACGATTCCGCATAAGGTTAATGTCTTGCCGTTTTTAGATCGCCTGGCTCCAGATGCGAAACTTATGGGGGCCGTTAATACGGTTCGTCGAGAAGGAGATCTTCTGATTGGAGAGAATACCGATGGAAAAGGGTTTTTACGAAGTTTGCGAGATGATGCTGGTTTAGATCCTTCTGGAAAACGAGTGGTGTTTCTTGGGGCTGGTGGTGCTGCACGTGCCATGGCCATCGAGCTAGCGCTTACTGGTGCAGAAAGCATATTGATTATTAATCGTTCGGCGGAAAGAGGAGAGTCGTTGAGTCGTCTAATTAAAGAAAATACTTCCTGCGAATCTGAATACTTGCCTTGGGTATCCGGTGTTTCTTTTCCGTCCGATACCGATGTTTTGGTAAATGCAACTTCCATTGGATTGTTTCCCAACGTTACGGAAAAGGCAGATATAAACTATGATTGTATTTCCAGAGACATGGTTGTGTGCGATGTAATTCCGAATCCACCAAAAACACCGTTCCTTGCCGAAGCGAATGCCCGGGGAGCTCGAACGCTTGATGGTTTGGGAATGCTCGTTTATCAAGGGGCTATTGCGTTTCGTATGTGGACGGGGCAGGAGCCATCGGTTGAAGTAATGAAGGAAGCACTTGAGAGTGTGTTCCAATAAAAAAGGCCTCCCGAATCGGAAGACCTTTTTTTTTAAAATGTTTTGAGTTTAGTAGCGACGATCTCGTCCACCGCCTCGGTTGCCACCGCGGTCTCCACCACGATTGTATCCGCCTCCGCCTCCTCCTCCGCCGCCGCCATGGCGCGGACTTTCTTGACGTGGTGTGGCTTCACGGCAGTTCATATTTCGGCCCATAAAATCTGATTCATTGAGCGATTCAATTGCTTTTCGTGCCTCGTCATCATTGGACATAGTTACAAAAGCAAATCCACGGGATCTACCTGTTTCACGGTCGTTGATTATTTTAGCAGATGCTACTTCGCCAAATTGGGCAAAAGCATTGGTTAAGTCTTGATCTTCTGCTGACCAAGGTAGGTTTCCTACGTATATTTCCATCTTTTTAGGCAATTGCGCCAGAGTTGAGAAGAGAATCAATCAATGACGCCTAAGACCGATTCTGCCATAAAATTTTTAAGGCTCCTTTAATTGTTAGAGCAACAAATAGATATTAGCCGAAAAGTTAGGCAAGTCTATTTACAGAGTTTATTAAGTGCGTTAAGGTCGGTTTTTATCGGTGTTGAGAGGGACTTTGTTCCATTTATCACGGTCGTCAAAACGATAAGAAACGGCTAAGGTCATTGCAAAGAAAACGCCTCGTAGGCGTCCCCGCTTTTAGTGCCCAACTTTCCACCACCACAAGCAATAACAACGTATTGTTTGCTCCCGACAGAACAGGTTGCCGGGGTAACATAGCCAGCAGCAGGAAGTTTGGCTTTGAATAGTTCGGTGCCTGTTTTGCTATCAAAGGCGCGAAAATGTTCATCCTGACTGCCCGCAATAAATTAATAAGCCTCCTGCGGTAGCGACGGGACCTCCGTAGTTTTCGGTTCCTGAAGAGTTTACGATAAATATTTAGCCAAGAGCGAATAATAGTTAGCGACTGCGCAACTTGGAAAGAAGGCGTAGGATTTCAATGTAGAGCCAAACTAGGGTTACTAATAATCCAAACGCTGCATACCATTCCATGTAACGAGGGGCTCCACGTTTTGCTCCTTCTTCAATGAAATCGAAATCCAGTACTAAGTTGAGAGCGGCTATAATGATTACGAATACGCTGAAGCCAATTCCCATAAGTCCGCTCCCATGGATGTAAGGCATGGAGACTCCGAAAAATCCCATGACGAACGATGCGAGATAGACCAGAAAAATGCCGCCGGTAGCCGCTGCGACGCCCAGTTTGAAATTCTCAGTTACATTGATCAAACCAGATTTATAGACGGCGAGCAGTGCAAAAAGAGTTCCAAAAGTCAGCGTGATTGCCTGGAAAGCGATGCCTGGATATTTCAATTCCATCATTGCTGAAAGGGCACCCAGAAATACTCCCTCAGCTAGAGCATAGATTGGTGCAGTGTAAGGAGCTGCCGTTTTTTTGAAAAACGTGATAAGAGCAAAGATTAAGCCGACGATCATTCCTCCAAACATCCAAGGCACCATGGTGGAAATGTCGCCGAGTGTCATGACTTTCTTCCACGACCAGATGGAGGTAATTGTGAGCATTAAAAGGAGGATCGCTGTTTTGTTAACGGTACCACTAATGGTCATGGCATCGCTTGAAGCGTATTCAACTCGAAAGGTATTATTGTTGAGGGCGGGATTTCCAGTTCTCATAGGATTAGTTTTATTTTGAGTTTATAATTTTAAAATAAATTAGTAATTAACATATCGATACAACAATTGCGGTTAAATTGTCACGTCCAGATTCTTCCATGGAATCTTTGACTAAACGATCTGCCGGTTGTAGTTCTGCTAACAGGCGAGGGGGATTGCGAACGAGTTCTTCAAGGCGACGATCCCAGACCCCGTCATTGATGCCATCTGAGTTGATAACAAAAGTGTCCCCTGTCTCAAAGCCTACCGCACCAAATTGAGGTTCAATACCATCGGATTTTCCACCCAGAGAACGCAGGAGGATATGTTTTTCAGGATGAGTTCTTTGCTGTCGTTCATTCAATCGTCCTTTTCGTAACAACTCACCTGGGTAGGTGTGATCATGCGTGAGTTGCTTTAGGCCACCGTCCTTTGGCAAGTAATAGATTCGGCTGTCTCCTATGTGGGCGAAATACATCCATTCGGGAGTAAACCAGCACAGGCTCAGAGTTGCTCCCATGTCACGGCACTCTTCATAATGGAAACTCATACTGGACATTTCCCGGTTAACTTCCTCGAAAAGTTCACTTAGAAACTCATGGTAACTTTGTGGTAGACCAATCGCACCTAGTCTGAAGCTTTGGGGTAGTCTTTTGGTAATAAAATCGACCGCTATGCGGCTGGCAAATTCACCTGCATTTGCGCCTCCCATACCATCGCTAACAGCGAAAATGAAATCGCCATCACTTTCTAGAGATCCGGAACCCTGTTTCCCCAAAAGCAGAACTTCCGGTCCATTCAGGTTTGTGGCCAAAAATGAATCTTCGTTGTTTTTTCGAAAGCGCCCTGGATGTGTCAGGCCCGACCAATTTATGGTTTCCATGTTAGATCTGGAATATTGTCTTACTAACTTCTTTCTCTGCTTCAGCAAGGGTAAGACCTTCTCCAGTTTCCAGAATTGTGGAAAATTCAAAGTCTATAATGCAAAATCGTCCTTCACGAGAGTCGTAGGTGATATTGCGAGCAAATGCGTCGCCATGCCTCACTCCGAAAGTTTCGAGCTCTTTAAATAGGTTATCCATCTTTTCCTGGCCGACCTTGGGTGCTAATTGACCACAGTTAGTGGTAATAATATACAAATCATCAGGATCGTTATGCAGGAGCCTGGGCACAAATGTACAGCCTTTCGTTTCCAAATAATTAAGAACTCGAACCTCGTTGTCATACCGCTTCTGGGCCATGGATCCACGAAAACGTTTATGGACCCTACCGTCATAGCCTATGCGGACTTCAGCTCTTTTTGTATCTTTAACTTCCCTCATTCAATTGGTTTAAATAACTCACGTATTCCGATTTTAACAGACCCTTTTCTTTTAATTAGGGGCTGTCCTAGGTAAGGAACTAATCTAGGACAAAAATATGTATGAAAGACGTAGTCGTTTACCAAGTTATCAGCAAGGAGAACTATTGAAGATGTTTGTCGTAGGAGCTACCGCCCGAGCAGCTGCTGAAGTGGTAGGAGTA
>Ga0114999_10007319_pt1 | contig 12549 bp, 10 predicted proteins | sample ArcticOcean_MG_C_3_FD_89820 | JGI IMG/M metagenome (GOLD analysis project Ga0114999, IMG submission 89820) | Marine microbial communities from western Arctic Ocean - ArcticOcean_MG_CB8_126 | ecosystem: Environmental > Aquatic > Marine > Oceanic | place: Arctic Ocean: Canada Basin | collected...
CCTACAGGAAATCCAGATATTTTTGCAAGTAATTCAATAAAATCAATTAAACTATCAACATCTGAAAAGGCAGAATGATTATTTGGAGACATACATCTTTCTCCCTTAGGAATTCCTCTAATTTTAGCAATTTCAGCTGTAACTTTTTCTGCAGGCAAAATTCCTCCCTTCCCAGGTTTAGCTCCCTGAGATAATTTGACTTCGATCATTTTAATATTTGGATTTTTTTTGACTGTTTCTTTAAATTTTTCTAATGAGAATTGCCCATCTTCTCCTCTTGCTCCAAAATATCCAGTTCCAATTTGCCATACAATATCTGCACCATTACTATGGTACGGGCTAACTCCTCCTTCTCCAGTATTATGATAGCAATTTGCCTGTAAGGCCCCTTTATTTAATGCTGTAACAGCATTTTCTCCAAGAGAACCAAAAGACATCGCAGATATGTTTATAATAGATTTAGGCTGATAAGGCCTTTCTCTTTTATGATATTTACCAATAATTTTTTTACATGGGATTGAAAATTTTTTATCAAGTATTTTTTTATAAAAGGGGAATGTTGAATGTTTAATAATAGGATATCCTATTTCATAGAGTTGTTCTGTTGTTCCAAATCCAAAGGTACTTTTTTCCTTCTTTGCCGTTGCGTATATCCATGAACGCTCAGATCTATTAAATGGCATTTCCTCTTTATCATTAGCTACAATATATTGTCGTAATTCTGGACCAATGGTTTCTATCCAATATCTGAAATGCCCTATGATTGGAAAATTGCGTAAAATAGCATGTTCTTTTTGAAAGATATCATGAATTATGACAAGTAATAATACTATTGATGCTATAATAATTGCTAGATACATTATACTCTATATAATAATATAAAATTCATTTTATAATCTACAATATAAATAAACAACTTGGAAAGTAGATTCATTATGAATTTAAAAATATAAAAAACTTAAGATTACACCTTTAAAAAATTGAATTATAACAATTGCTATAATTGGAGAAGCATCAATTTTCCCTCCTATTGGAGGTATCATCTTTTGTATTGGGGAAAGGATTGGATTTGATATCTCATATATTATTTTAATTAAAAAATGATTAGGGTCATGAGAAATCCATGATAAAATAACTCTGGTCCAAATAACCATATTTAAAATTTGAAAGATAATATTAATAATATAAATCATATTGAGGATTTAAGTGAAATCTGATTAATCTTTTGGTTTAGATCATCTTTATTTAGCTTATATAAGTTTTCTAATCCAAATCCTGATACAGTATATGATGCTACAGCTGTTCCATTTATTACAGCTTTCACAGGATCTTTCATTCCATTATTAGCAATATATCCTAGTACTCCACCAGCGAAACTATCTCCAGCTCCAGTAGGGTCGTATACCTCTATACCAGGGACCACAGATACATAAATCTTTTTATTATTATAAGCAATTAACGATCCTTCTCCACCCATTTTAATAATAATAATTGTAGGTCCTAATTTTAAAAAATCATTCGCTATTTCTTCTAAATTATCTTTATTTGTTAACTGCCTCGCTTCTTCATCATTTAGCATAAATAAATTTACTTTAGAAATTAGTTCCCAAACTTTATCAGGACAAAGACCTATCCATAAATTCATTGAATCTGCTGCAATTAGATATTTAGATTCAACTTTATTAATAACATCTAATTGTAAATCAGGCTGAATATTTCCTAAATATAAAATTGGATTTTCAATGTCCCTTTTAATTTTTGGGCTAAAACTTTCAAATACACCTAAATCGGTAAACAAAGTTTCACGTTCTGAATAATCATGATTATATTTCCCCCCCCAACTAAAAGTTTTCCCATCTGCAACTTCAACGCACTCTGTATTAATATTATACTTTTTAAATAAATCCCATGAATCTTTATCAAAATCATTTCCAACAACACCAATAATAGATGTTTGTGTATAATATGATGCTGCAATACTAAAATATGTACAGGAACCTCCTAGTATTCTTTCTCTATTGCCCATTGGAGTTTCAATAGAATCATATGCAATAGAACCTACTGCTAATATTTCTTTTGAATCTTTCATCTATGTAATGTATCTTTTATATTCAATAATCATTGCTATAAATTAATTCTTTCTAAGGATAAAAGGGATTGAAATATGAAAAAACTAGTTTATTGTTCAACCTGTGGGAAAGAAAATAATTTTGGATATATAGATGGTTCCAATAGATACCATTGTAAATCATGTGATTCTATTCATTATCAGAATCCAAAACCAACGGCTACTTTAATTCTCCCAAAAGATGATACTATTTTATTTGTAAGAAGAGCATATGAACCAGAGAAAGGATCTTGGAGCTTGCCTGGAGGATTTTTAGAATTAGGAGAAACACTTGAACAGGGAGCCAAAAGAGAATTAAAAGAAGAGACAAATCTTAATGGAGAAGTTATTAAATTACTTGGTACGTGTTCACACTTTAATTCAGTTTTTGGTGATATACTCTTAATAGGAATGATAATGAATATTAGCAATTGGAATGAATTAAAAACTGGCGATGATGCTTATGATGCAACCTTTTTTAAGCTTAATAAATGTCCTAGGTTAGTATTTGAGTGCCATCAGAAAATCTTTAATATGTATTTTAAATTAAAAGTGGAATTATAATGAAAATATTAATATTACATGGACCTAATATGAATTTATTTGGAATTCGTTCTTCCAAAGAAGGGAAGAAAATTACATTGGATAAAATCAATAGACACATAAGAAGGTATATTAGAGATAAAAATTTAGAAACTAAAATTATACAAACTCATAGTGAGGTTAAAGCAGTTTCGTATTTACATGCTAATAGAAATAATTTTGATGGATTAATCTTAATACCCGGAGCATGGCAAAATTGTGGCTATATTCTTAAAGATACTATAAATATTATAGAATGTGATTATGTTACAATACAAGTAACTAAAAGTGAGGGAATAAACTTACTTCCAGGTACTGAAAATATTTTTAATGAAGATATTTTTAAATCTTTTGAACAGGCATTAGATTATTATGCTCCCAAATAAATATACTTTATCGTATCCTATATTTTTAATCGGGGTAGCTTTAATTATTTCTGGATTGCGTTGGCTAATCAATCCAGAACCATGGATGCTTGATGAAGTTGCAAATGTAGAACGTTTAGGAATGACATTTGAAGAACTGTTTAAACCAGAAATCAATGTAAGTTTACCTGGCTATTTAACACAAATATATCGTTTTTTTGGATTTTGGGTATTAGTTATTGGTCTATTTATATCTAGTTTTTCATCAACTTCATTAATGAACAATAATAAAATAGCATCTAGAATTATTAGTCTAGTTGGATTTGTTATTGGTTTTGGATTATACTTAAGCTATACTTTTATTCCAAGTTCTCACTTTATATATCTTATATGGTTTGCTTTTATACTTTATCTTGTTAGCTTATATTCTTTTATTAAATTAAAGAGAGAAAAATGAATAAAGCATGTAAAATAGAAGATTATAAATTTCAACATAAACTAAATACACGTTGGAAAGATTTAGATGCTTTTAGACATATCAATAATGCTGTTTTTTTATCTTACATTGAAGATGCCAGAATTATTTTACTTAAAAGATGGAATATTGATTATGAATCTAAATCTTTAATTGTTGCTTCTGCTAAAATTGATTATTTAAAACAAGTCAAACATCCCTCATCATTAATTATAGGGCAAAAAGTTTCTAGAATCGGTAATAAAAGTTTTGATATAGAATCTGCAGTATTTGTTAAAGGAGACTCAGAACCTGTTTGTATTTCACTTATTACGAGCGTTGCTATTGATTTTAAATTAAATAAGACTGTTAAGGTACACCCTGAGATTATTGCAGATTATAACAAATAAAAATATGAAATAGAAGGTGGTAAAAAAAAATCATATTAATAATAATCATAACTCTTGTAACTCATACTAAAAAAGATACTGGCCAAATACACGCATAACGCCACCCACTACCTAACTAGAAGCACTTTCATATAATCTTAATCCTCTCTTCCAAATCAGATTAGTAATAACTAAAAATATTATTGTTACTATAAATTGAGATAGTATTAAATATAGATCTGGCCCAAATATTAAAACTCTAGCTGGTACAGATGTAATCATTGCCATAGGAAAAACTGTAAAAATGATTCTTCTAAATTTACCTGTATATATAGAATCTGGTCTTCTAGAATATTTTGTCATTTCGCTGGCTAACCACCCACCAACAGAAAAATTTCGATACCAAAATACTAAACATGATATAATAAATTCAAAACAATAAAATATTAGAATACCTAAAATGAATGAAATTTTAAAAATTAAAAAATCGAAAAATGAGATGGCCCCATGATAATCATATACTAATTTAAATAGTAGAATCAATAAGATTATAAATGAAACTATTGAATAACTTGATACATATCGTAAAGATAAAAAAAATTGTGCGTTTACAGGCTTAATAAGAACAAAATCTAATTCTCCCTTAACAACCATCATATTTAATATGAATGTATTCGCCCCGAAAAAAAAAACAAAAACAGAATCTGTTAAATACATCACTATTAAAAAGATAATCACTGCCTGTTGATTAAAATCTCCAAGCACATCAACATAAGAAAAAATTACACTCCAAAAAAAGTACATAGAACCATAAAAAATAGCATCTATAAATAAATCTCCAATGAAATTCATTTTGAATTCCATATCTCTAGTAAGGCTATTTCTGAAAAAGGCTAACCATAAATTTAAATATCTAAGAACCATAAGCCTCATAATCTTTTATTCCAAGTTTATATATCATAGAGCTTATCATACTTAAAAATATGCACCACATTATTGCAACAATTAATCCTGGAATCCTTTGTTCTTCTGGTAAAATCCCTGTTGCAATACTAACTGGGAAATCAATAAGATATCTTATAGGGGTCCAATTGATAATATTTAAAATATTTTCTGGGAAAAATCTGATTGGTATATATTGACCCGATAAAATAAGCATCGCTAGATTATAGGAAACAACCAAAGAGCGTACTTCTCCAAACCAAAAGGCAAAACAGATCATAATGAAATAGATACAATAAGATAAATAAATTGATAATGATAGGGCTACAATAAAATAGAGTAAGCTAGACAAGGTAGAGAAAATCATATTTGGAAATATAAAAACAAAGGCAAGAAGTATAAATGAATACACAATATAATAGAGAGAATTAAAACCAATAAACATCATAAAATGATACCAAAAATATGATACCGGTCTAATTAAATACTTATTTATTTCTCCAGTCCTTATAGCCCTAATCATTTCTCCTGAGCTATGCCATGAAGATTTAAGCTGCCCAATAATAATAGATAAAAAAATGAATACTATCAATTCATTGAATTCAAAATTTTTTATAGAGGTATATCCCTTTGCTTCAAATATCAAACTCCATATTTGATATTCAATAAATAGACCCGATATTATAGCTATTACTCCTACTAATGCATTTGCTCTATACTCAAGAGCTTGAATCCAGTTCATTCGTAGAACTGATAAATATTTACCCACTAAGAATATCATTTTAAATACTTACTAGGATTTTCAAAAAAGTTTTTCATTGTTTCTTCAACAGGTAAATCTTCAAATAATAATGAAACAGGATTGACCTTATCTAATAATGTGGATAATAAATTTTGTAAAATATTTTCAGGAAGTTCTGTAGTAATAATATTATCATTAATATTAAAATCAAATTGACTGGATAAAACTTTTATAAAATTTTTATCATAATTGTCAGGTAACTCATAAACAAGTTTTCTTTTTGGATTAATATTATTAATAAGCTCTTTGAAATTACCATCATATATTTGTTTGCCTTTATTTAAAACAAAAACTCTTTGGCACATCTCATGTATATCTTTAGTATAATGGCTTGTTATTACAAATGTTGTTTTATACTGTTCATTATGATATTTAACAAATTCTCTTATTTTAGATTGAGAAATAACATCCAATCCTAATGTAGGTTCATCTAAGAGTACCATAGAGGGGCTATGTAAAAGAGAGGCTATAATTTCCATCTTCATTCTCTCTCCTAAGGATAATCTCCTAACTTGAATATCAATCTTATCTCTAACATCTAGGAGTTCAACTAATTCATTTAAAATTTTATTATACTTATTATCTTCTATATTATAAATATGCTTATTTAATAAGAAAGATTCAGATGCAGGGATATCCCACCATAATTGATTTTTTTGTCCCATAACTACAGAAACTTTCCTAAGATAATTATAATTTCTTTGCCAAGGGATATATTTATCAACTAAGATAGTCCCACTAGTAGGGTGTAATAAGCCAATAATTAATTTAATTAATGTTGTTTTTCCTGCCCCATTCTCACCTAAAATACCTAAAATTTCACCACTTTGGATTTCTAGATTAATATTTTTTAAAGCATCAAAAATAAAAAAATCTCTTTTTAAAAAAGATTTGATTGCTGCTTTAAGACCGGGGTTTCTTTTAAATATCTTAAAAGATTTAGATAAGTTTTCAATTTTAATAAACATTATAGATTACAATTTATAATAAGATAGTTAAACTATTTAAGATAAATTTATTTGATTATGGTAATTTTTTTGGCTTGAGTTTCGTTTGATGATATTATTTTAACTACATAAATACCACTATTTAGATTATCTGATACTAAAGTAAGAGTATAATATCCTTCCCTATGAATGGAATTTACCATTGTTTGTATTCTTCTGCCATTTAAATCATATAGCGAAATATTTACATGGCTTCTATTTGGGACTCCATATTCAATAGTTGATATTGGGTTAAATGGATTAGGATAATTTTGAGATAAATATAAATTCTGAGGAATACTAAGCTCTGATCCTAAACAATCATCTGGATTCGTATTTCCTGGTACACAACTATCACAATCATCTATAAAAGAATCTCCTCCACAAATACCTTCACAGTCTATATTAAAAGAACAATCTCCAGCATCAGTTGCAGTCGAATCATAATTACAAGCCTCTATATCCATACACCCTATAATTTCCTGATCATTGCAAATTCCATCATTATCAATATCTATATTATCACTACCAATGCATGGATCATAATCATTACAAACTCCATCATCATCATCATCAATATTATCATAGCCAATACATGGATCAATATCATTACATACACCATCATTATCAGAATCAATATTTGATTCACCTTCACATACATCTATTTCATCACAAACATTATCACTATCAACATCATTAAAACAATTACCGGTACAATCATAATAATTATCTGGGTATATGCAGGAACCATCATCAAAATTAGCAATCATATTATAATTACAAGCTTGCCCATCAGTACACCCTAGAACATATTCTTCTTGAATATTAAAAATAAATGGGTCTAGTCCATCACCTATCATCATATTATCAATAAATTCAATAGTTTCATCTAGACAAAATATCTGATTACTCGAAGCATGATAATACTTAAATGTGATTATTTCTCCTGAAGTTTGATTGCTATATAACATTACAGGAAATTGTGTATCTCCCGTAATAGGGAAAATCATACCATAAGAATACCCTCGTATTTCATCATTTACAAAACTAATCAATAAATCATTAATATTACCATTCTCTTCTTCTGCAATAAAAACTGAAGCTGTCATAGAACCATTAAATTCAAAATTATGAAAATCAAAGTCTGATAAATTAAATTCTTGATTACAGTCTGGATCAATACAAGTTCCATTATCTTCAGTTGCTAGTTCACTATAATTAGATGCCAATGGATTAGTACAACCATATATTTCTAATTCATCACATATATCATCATCATCTATATCATTTATACAATCCTCACTACAGTCATATGGTATAGGAGGGAATTCACAGGTCCCATCATCAATGAGTGCCATAAAATCATAGTTACATGCATTTAAATTTGTACAACCTATACAAGACTCATTATCATTATTAGAATTTGAATCGCATGTCCCACAATCATCTAATTCTGACATACCTTCACAAATTTCATTACAATCTAAAATTGCAGGCCCATTTATAATACCATTACAATCATAAAATTGTATAATAGTTAATTCAATATTTTCATATACAGTAGTAATCCCATCTGTAACAGAAACTAAAAATTCTTCATATGAAATATTACTCGGAATGTTATCCCATGTTATGAGACTAGCATTTATTACCATCCCATCAGGAGAACCGTTTATGCTATAGCTTAACTCATCATTATCTTGATCGATAGCTTCAATATTATAAGAATAGCCAAAGTTTGCATCAATCTCAACTTGAGAAGTTGATAGAATAATTGGAGAATCATTGATTGGCTCTACAGTAACATTAAGCTCTAAGTAATCTAGTAATAAACCATCATTAACATAAATTTCAAATATCTCAGATCCATTCCAATTAGGTAAAGATGAGAATTGAATTGATGCAGGATTTATATTTAAATAAGCAGATATATTATTACCTCCAGATATGCTATAGACTAAAACATCACTATCTATGTCATAAGCATATAAGTCAATCAAAATAGTAGAGTCTTCATCAATAATAATATTAGTTAAATCTGTTACCAAAACAGGAGCATCATTAATGGGATTAACCTCAACAGTTATAACTTGAGAAGCTTGTAATAAACCGTCAAAAACAGAGATGGTAAAAGTTTCTAGGCCATACCAATTCTCATTAGAAAAAAATTCAATGGATTCTTCTTCTAGAAAAGCCTCAATATTAACCCCTTCAGAAATGCTGAAGTTTAAATTATCTCCATCTACATCTGTTGCTGACAAATCTATTATATAAGAGAAATCTTCATTAAACTGGATATCTTCTATCTGATATAAAATTGGAGGATTATTGATAGGATTAATAGTAATAGAAATTAAACCATCTTCTAATGAGCCCTCATTGTCATCATCTGTAATTGAAAAAGATATTTGATCAATTCCAAAATAATTTTGATTTGGAATATAACTAGCGGTCCATTCTGCTACAACATCAGATATGATAGGATTAGAAAATTCCCCTAAGATTCCATAATCAGGATAATCAGTTACTTCAATTGATGGAGGACCATTTAAGAATCCATCATAATCAAATGCAAAAAAAGAAATTTGAGTTTCATTATTTTCTTCCATTATAATTTCATCACTTAGTGCAATAGGAATTTCTCTATTAAATGTTTCGCTATTATTGTTATAAATAGCAGTAGCTGCTAAAGATTCAGATAAACCATCATTTACCTTATAAAGGAGAATATCAAATTCTCCCGATGGCTCATATGTATAAAGATATTCAGTACCAACATATATAAGCTCATTATTAAATACTGTAATTAAATTATTCCCTAATGAAGGGGGAATGGTTCTAATAGATAAAAAATCTTCATCTATATCATTAATGAATTGTGAAAAATCAATTATTTGTAGTTCAGTAAAATCAAAATCCAATGCAGTAGGTATATCATTTGCATTTATAATATTTATGGTTACTTGAGCCTGAGATGCATTGGCACCATCAGTAACTTCATAAATGAATTCATCTACACCGTTGTAATTAAAGTTCGGTGTATATAAATAACTGGCTATTGCTCTTTGTTCTTCTAATATTCCAAAAGCAGGGGAAGATATAATATTAAAAACTAAATTATCATCATTTGAATCAGTATCATAAGCTCCTAAATCAATAGTAATTGATCCATCTTCAATCATATCAATAATAAAATTAGATACAACAGGAGCATCATAGGATTCATTAATAATAATTATAATTTGTGTAGCATCTGACTCCCATTCTCCATCAGTAACTTTATATAAAATATTATCTTCACCGCTATAATTATTATCGGGTGTATATGTTACTTCTAAATTTTGGACTATATCTAATACTCCATGTATAGGATTGGATAAAATAATAACGGCTAATTCATTATTATTAGGATCATTTGCATTAATTAAAAAGTTTATGGAAGAGTCTTCCTCAGTTATAATATTTTGATTATATGCTATTGGAGCGTTACAGCTAGAATTATTTCCATCACAAATACCACAATCATCTTCTACTTTAGTACCACCCCAGTCACCTGAACAGTCTTGTATACAATTATCATTCGGATTTATATTACATACTCCACAATTATCATATTCTGCATCTCCTCCCCAATCGCCTAGACAGTCTTGTATGCAATCATTAGATATATCATAATCACAGATTTCACATTGATCCAAGATGGCATTCCCTCCACAATTACCTGAACAATCTGGAGTTTCTATACCACAACAACCAATATCATTTAATCCTAGACCACCGCATATTCCACACTCATCTAATACATTACCGAAACAATCACAAAAACCATCTGGGATGATCTGACATCCACAATCAAATACAGCACCAGGTCCTCCACAAACATTGCAATCATCTAGAATATTTCCTTCACAATCACAGAATCCTTCTATTATACCAAGCCCATCACATATTCCACACTCATCAATAATAGCAGAACCACCACATTCTTCTAAGCAATCTACATTATATTCACAACTATCATTCTCAATATCAGCATTTGCATTATAATTACAGGCTAATTCATCAGTACAACCTTCAATTTCAGTTGAAACTGTAAGAGAATCTAGAAAAATAAGTCCTAAATCATACCAAGGTTCTTGTGAAGAAGGGAGTGCATCATAATAGATATTTTCGGAATAGTCATAAATTTTAAATGTTGGAATTTGCCCTGACTCTATATAACCTAAAGAATAATTTCCACCATCACTACCCATTACTGGAACATCACAAACTCCACTATTGCATTGAGAAATATCCCAGTTTCTAGCACCAATACATATGTCTCCATTAAATGCAGCAACCCAATCTTCAGAGTCCAATATAAAATCATCAATGGTTATTGTATTAAAATAATAAAAGGCTTGCTTTGAAGATAAAGAAAACAAAAAATCAGTAGGGTAGCACTCTGGTCCACTTGCAGGATATTCAGGATTTAAAATAAAATTCTCTTGGCAGTCTCGCGTAATATCATCAGAAAATAATATGGAACTGATAATCAATATACTAAAGATATATCTTTTTTGTTGCAACAGTATTCAACCTTCCCTATCCTATAAATTAAATTTATAAAGGATATAGCATTTATTGTTGAGAATAAATATTATTTAATAAGCATTATTTTTTGAGTCTCAACATGATTACCTGCTGCAATATGTATATAGTAAATACCACTAGCAAAATCTGAAGCATCCCAAATAAGTGTATGCTCTCCGCTTCCTTGTAATCCATTTACTAAAATTTCAACTTCTCTACCTCTAATATCATAAATTGACAATTTGATATTATTTTCATGTTCCATAACAAAAGAAATATTCGTCATAGGATTAAATGGATTGGGATATGCTGGTAATAACTTAAACTCTGATGGTAATACAGAAAATTCTCTAAAATCGAATGGATTATAAGCATTAGCAATAATCATATCCTTACCGAAAAATAACTCTTGTTCAAGAGCATAGTATCTACCAGTTTCATTATCATATAATTCAAAATTAAGTTTTTCATTATCTGAATCATTACCATATACCATTAATGAAAATACTAAATCTCCTGTCAATGGAAATTCAGATGGAGATACCTTCCCTCTTAGCTCACCATTAGAATATGCATATAGAATATCTTCAGTATCAATATTCACATTCTCAATATTAACAGAAGCACTTATACTTCCATTAAATTCAAATGCTCTATAATCAAAATCATCAATATCATATTCATTAATAGAACCCATTAGCAAACCTCCAAGACTATAATAAAAGTTACTAGAATTTGCTACTTTAAGCATATAACCCCTTTTTGGAGTCATATCAAATCCAGGATAAAACCCATATCCATCATAATATTCGGCAGCAGTTGTTTGGCTCTTAATATAATCAGTTTCAACTAAAACTGCTCCTTCTAATGCATCTGTTACTCCAAATGGAGTTTGTGGAATATATCCAATCCAATTCCAACCTGATGCAAGAGATACTTCTATTGCTGATGGATCAGATGGAGATCCTTCATAGATAAAGGAACCAGCCTCTGCTAATTTTAATAAATACATATTTTCAACAGCTAAATCAAATGCAGGATAAAAGCCATATCCATCATAATATTCTGCAGCAGTTGTTTGGCTCTTAATATAATCAGCTTCCTGAGCAGGAATATTAGCAAATGCAGAATTAATACCCATATCATCTTGTGTTGCATTCACAGAAATCCAATTCCAACCTGATGCAAGATCAAATACTAATTCTACTGTTCCTGAACCTAATGTTAATACAAATGAATTAGTTGCGTCTCCTTCTACCATATTAGTTTCAAATTCTATTGTTTCTGATAAACCTAAAACCTCATCAGTAGTAGAGCTATAATATTGGAAAGTAAGTGTTTCTCCACCAG
>Ga0114999_10007321_pt1 | contig 12546 bp, 17 predicted proteins | sample ArcticOcean_MG_C_3_FD_89820 | JGI IMG/M metagenome (GOLD analysis project Ga0114999, IMG submission 89820) | Marine microbial communities from western Arctic Ocean - ArcticOcean_MG_CB8_126 | ecosystem: Environmental > Aquatic > Marine > Oceanic | place: Arctic Ocean: Canada Basin | collected...
ATATTTTTTTTTCTAAATTATCAACTTGTTTTTTAGTAAAATTAGGAATCATTTTTTCTGATATAACCAAAACTTGCCCTGTAACACTTCGTCGAACTTTATTTAAAAAGCGTTTTCCTTTTTTAGAGGCTCCAGAACCCATATCTATGAGTTTAGATTTCGTTGCACGAAGTTGTTTTTTGGCATTTTTTGCAACTCCTTTTAAAACCTTAGCAGTTTTAGTACCCATTTTTCCAGCTTGTTTTGCTAGATTTATCTTCTTTTTTCCCCCTCTTCTTTTTAAGGTTCTAGTTCTTGCATAGTTTCTTTGTTTTCTTCTTTTAATTGTATGATATTGATGTCCCATTCTATTGATATATATTCATTAGTTTTTTTTTTCAGCAAGCCACTTTTGAAACCCAATACACTTTTCTAAACTGAACGAAGAACCTAAATGTTCTTTGGCTATTTGATATGTTTTTTTCTCTTTAGGTGTGAGTTGTTTAAGAAATTCTTCTGTTGTATTTTTTGTTAGTGTCATCTTTAGATAATAAAGATTTCTATCTTTAAATTTCAATTTATTATTTTATAAAACAAATCAAATTTTTTAATTGCACATCTGACTTGAACATTATTTTCGTTATATTTGTATCTACATTAAAACCATTATTTACTAAATAATTAAATAGTATCACTAGATTTTCTACGCAAAGCATTTCACAACAGCTATTGGGATTCATAACAACATAGAGACAGTTATTATTGGGGCAACAGGGACTTCGTTCTTTAAAAGGTGATAATCTTACTCGTGGTAGTAATTTTGTAATGGCAATAAGGGCGGGTTCCTTCGGTGGCGGCGTTATGACTATTACTTTTTTATAGCATTCATTTTGTTGGTCAAGCCATACTTCGGATGTTAATTGGTACATTAATGTATACTGTTCTACTATTTTAAATAGGGTTTTAATGTGTGGAATATGTATATGGATATTATCTTTATCAGTCTTATTTTATTCATTATTATAATTGAAGGTGTGGCGCAATATTTTATTCAAAAACATATTGATATGAAAGCACAATATTTTCTTATTTTGGGATTAATATTATATTCAGTTGTAGCTTATGTTTATTACCATATTCTCAGGCGCGGGCAAAAAATTGTAGTTGCGACTACAATTTGGGCCGCTGGATCAATTATCATTAGTTCTTTTACTGGTTGGTTTTTATTTAATCAAAAACTTACGATGAGAATGGCAATGGGGCTTATGCTTGTCTTTGTTGGCGCTTATTTAATTATATAAATTAAAATCCTCTTGTTGTATAAAAAATTGAACTCCTCTTAATTACTTATTGTAATGTAACAAATATGACTCAACCTATATATCGATTTAAGTTTTCTCCAGACTTTCAACTTGCGTTAGAGATCTTCGCAAATATTCATCGTTTAGATGAAACTTCTCTCTTTAGAGAAAATTGGGATCGGTGGTATGATTCCAATACTATGCTTATTAAAGCAGAGGAAAATCGTCTTGATGCACTAGGATTTAAGAAAAATTTCAAAGATAAAATGTATAAAAGTGTTCGATACTACTTTAAAAATAAATCTTTGACAAAAAGAAAACCTAGAAAACGAAAAATATATATAGGACTTAGTCAAGTTCTATTAGATAATATGTCCTCTCATATTGCAAAGTTTATTATCCAAGAAAGAATGAGACCCGCTTATGCATATAATAATTTTATAGGAAATTCAGAATTTAATATGAATATTTATTCAGAAGAACAACGTCTTATCAAAGAATTTACTATGAATGAGGTGGATATTGAAGCTAAAATAAAGAAAACGTATAAGAATCGATATTTTATATATCAAAAGCAAAATAAAAAGAATACAACTGAATAATATTAATACAAATGAATAATATTAATACAACTATTTAATCTTAAATATAATATTTTTTTATATAAAATATGATAGGTGGTGCATTATTATCACAAGGGGGATACGGTTGTGTTTTTCATCCCGAAATAAATTGTCAGGGTCGAGAAATTAAAAATAAAAAATTTGTTTCAAAGATTCAAAAGAAGGATTTTAGCGCGGAAAATGAGATAAATATTGGAACTATTATTACTAGTACAAGTAAGACGGATGAAGAAAAGGATTCATTTGCCCCCATTATCTCTCATTGTCCCATTAATATTAGTAAAATTAGAACAGATGGTATAGAAGATTGTAAAATTATTACACAAAAGCGTGCAGCACATTATATTATGATGAAAATTAAGTATGTCCAAGGTGGTGTATTGGATACATTTATTACAACAAATCAAAATAATCCACTTATTTTATCTCTCTTTATTTCAACATATACACATTTACTTCGCAGTATACAGTTTCTTATACGTCAAAATATTATCCATTTTGATATTAAAGGGCAAAATATCATCTATAATAAGGAAAAGGAAATTCCTGTAATTATTGATTTTGGGTTGTCTATTCCAGTGGGGAAATTAGAACAATCCCATCAGTTTTATCATTATTTTTATGTATACGCACCTGAATATTACGTGTGGCCTATTGAAGTACATTTTTTTAATTTTTTACAGAATATTTCTGCTACTCCTAGTATAATGGATATTAGAACGATGGTAGAAGAATTTGTGGATAATAATGCTGCTTTATTAACAGTGAGTCCTAATTTTCGACAGAATTATAAGAAACTATGTATTCGTTTTTTGGAATCTCTGCTTCCACTATCTGTTTCTGAAATGAAAAACAAAATTTTAAGTTATTGGAAAACATGGGATAATTATTCTTTGTCTATTCTATATTTGAAAAATCTATATATATTATTTGGTGATGGAAATATGATAACAAATAACGCATATATTATTTTTCTAACTAAAATTCTACTTACAAATATTCATCCAGATCCCGCCCAACGTATAAATATTGATAAAAATATAAATATTATTAAAAAATTTCCATTTCAGGCAAATATTGATCAGATGTCTACTTTTAGTGAGTTAATTGAAACTATAACAGAAAATAAATCATCAATAATAAAAAAAGTAGAAGAAAATTCTAGACATATGGAACAATTAACAAAGAAAATTTACCAATAAATTAAATATATAGTGAACAAACAATATATTTAATCATTAATCAGGCACTTTAATGGCGCCTATTACGTTTACTTTTACGCTGTTTGTTGTCTCTTTTTTTCTGTTTTTTCTTATATTTATTTTTTTTCTTATATTGTCGTGTTGATTTTCTATGTTTGCGCCTGGTTTTATGTCTTTTATTATGTTTTTTTGAGACTGTGGGACTTTTTCGATATGTTTTTTTTGCCAATTTCAGAACTTCGCGAAGTTTTTTACCAGGGTGCAATTTAATTGTAGATTCAACATGTTTAATCCAAGGATATCCCATTTATATTTGGAGGAGAAAAAAATTGAATATGGAACGGGTGATCCAAGTATCGATAGATTTCTACAATGACACCTGTTTTAACAAGATATTTATATCATTGCGAGGAGGTATGTCATAGTTTATTAACTTGTTTACTCGTAAAATCATCTTTTGAAGAAACTTTATTTTGGGCATCGGAAATATATTATAGTGGATATCAAAAGGAGATATGGGAATTACTATGGAAAATATATTATGATTTCTTTGCCATTCGTAATCCTAAATTTGAAAAGAAAATTAAACGCGCGCATAAGAACTGGTGCGATACACATGATGTGGTTCACCTTATTGATGTTATTAATTTCCTGTATCATAGTTCCACACCTACACTTAAAGTATTTTATTTACGCACAATTAAGGCGACAGTCCCCACTTCCATCTATCTAGGGCGTACGCCTAAATGGGTAGTATCCTTAAATCTTTCTAAGAAGGAAAGATATGTTATTCGGTCTATTCACAAGAAAAGTCTATTGGATATATCTTATTATCTTTCTCAAATTTCAGATAATATACCGCGGTGTTATGAAATCGTATGGCATTACTATACAAAGATTAAAGGTTACTCATTAAAAAATCAATTAGTTTATGAGAAAATAACGTATACAGATAAAAAACATATTCTTTATGCTTTAATTTGCTATTTGATGATGGAAACGGATGAAGAATTATCTAAAATAAGAAAAATTGCTCTTGTTCGTAAATTAGAACAAAGTTCTATTGATTTCTTCAAAGAAACAAATATATCCATAACTCCTATTTGGAAGACATTACCAAAGCGTCGTTTATATGCTATTCACGAATTAGTAGGTGCTTTTCCTATAGTACGAGCGAAAGTTGATATTGAATGGAATAAAATATTATGGTATCATTGGGAATATTATGCTCGCCAGTGTCCGTTATGGGCTGAAAGATTTAAGAAATACAAAGTTATTTTCGATGAAACAACGTTACAACCAAAATTTATTAATGATGATTTATTAGAGGAATTTTATGAAAAATATAATCTAGAACCGGATGAACAAAGTCGTGACTGCCAAGAGAAAAGTCTTCGTGTATTGAAAACGAAGACCTTAGGAGAATGGTTATCTACTATCTTTTCAGAAACGATTGATGATGCTATTGGAAAACAACGAAAAATATATTATTCTTTGAATGGACCATAAACGAATATAGCGTAAATATAAAAAATTGATTTATAGAATTATAGTACGATTATACATAAATAAAGATGGTTAGAAATAAAGGAGGTGGAAATAGAAATAGACGTAGTGCTCGAAAAAGTTATCATGTGCCTGTCAGTACAGCTTTTCGTAAAGCGGTTATTGATGGTGAAATGTATGCCCGTGTAACTAAAATGTTTGGGGGCGGAATGGCAGATATTTTATGTAATGATGGCGTTAAACGTCTTCTTATTATACGGCGTAATTTTCGCGGTAAAAATAAACGTGATAATTTTGTTGCATTAGGTAGTATTATTTTAGTTGGTATCCGACTATGGGAAGTGGTATGCGTTGGTAAAAAACCTAAAGCGGATTTACTATATATTTATTCAAAATATAATATTTCAGAATTAAAAAAATTAGATGATTTTAGTCATTTACTCTTGCCTGAAGAAATGTCTTCAAATAACAAGCAAGAAAATGGAGTTGAAATGAAAGAACATCCTAATTTTGACGAAAATGATAAAGCAAGGGCTATTGTGGAAGACGTATCACCTGGTAATGTTATTATTACGTCTGATATGGCAATTGATTTTGATGATATTTAATCATTTTCTTCCATAATAACATCGCTATCATTTGGAAATAGTTCTTCTTCGTGTTCTTCTTCGTGTTCTTCTTCGAGTTCTTCTTCGTGTTCTTCTTCGTGTTCTTCTTCGTGTTCTTCGTGTTCTTCGTGTTCTTCGTGTTCTTCACGTTTTTCTTCACGTTCATATGTGTCTAAACTTGCCATTAATGCTGCCTGTAGATCTTGTTCTTCCTGTATCGCTTCATCATATCTGAGCATATTATATATTTGAGGCATAGAATGATGTCCACCTCGTGTATTTCTGGTACGATTGCGATATGGTATTCGCCTTCCTGTTGGATGTATTATGTTTAATGAGGAATCACGCTGAACGCGTCGATGCCGATCGTGGCTTAAAAAATTAAAACTATTAACTACCCTTTGAATGGCAATATTATCTGGAATAATATTAGCTATAGCCGTAGCTGGTATTGTTGTTTGTCCACTATTTTCTTGCACTTCTGAATCTGGTACTGATTCGAGTGCTGGCATATCATCATCATCATCATCATCATCATCATCATCATCATTATTGCCAATAGTGAAAGTTTTTTTTTTCTCTACGGATTTTAATTTGAATCTACATACGGGACAAGTAGCGTTTTCTTGTTTGACCCATTTCATAATATTAGCTGGTTCAAAAATATGCAAACAGGGCAACTGTGCGATATCTTCCCCTTCTTGAAATTTCTTTTGAGAAATTGGACAATATTTTTGTTCCTTAAATTTATCCAGAGAAAAGGGTATATGCTTTATTTGGTCTTTTCCACTTTCTGATAATACCATTTTGTATTTTTTTTCTGTTGTTTCTAAGCTACGTTGTAGTAAACGATCTAAATAGGAACGAGCGGCGGGAAGAGTGGTGGTGGTACGATTCCCCTGTGGAGTATGAAATATATATGGATTTTGAAGTATAGATTCCATATAACTTCCATATTCTATATCCACGGGACTATTTCTTATAATGTTCTGGAAATTACTGATATATGGATTAGCAGACATAGATACACCGCTACTTTCTATTTGTTCCATATTAGTGTGGGGATAACTAATATTAAAAAGATTCGGCGGTATTATTTGTGTCTGACGATATAAAGGATTAATATAATAATTTGTTGAAAATGGTGTTTGGAGTATATTTCTTTCTGTAGGGGTTGGGTTTTGAATTAAATCAGATAAATATTCTTGCAAGAAGGTTTGAAAATCTTGATTATTATTAGATCCATCTGTAGAGGATTGACTCATATTATATATATATATATAGTAGTTAATATTATATATATATTAATATTAAAAGTATTTGATTTTATTGAAATTAAAAAAATTTTGATTATTTCAATAAATATTTATTAATAATGTTATGCGAAACGAGCAATAATAGTTTCTTCCAAAGTAATATAACGGGGGTTACTTAAAAGATCTTCAAGTAGTTTTTGTGGTGTAAATTCTCTTAGTGCTATTATACCTTTATTACAAAATATATTCAATAAAGTAGAACTGTATCCTGAGAGAAGTGTTACATTTTTTTCCGTACTAAGAGTGGGAAAACCATTTGTTTTGCGAAGATTCCAAAATAGAATATGTGGTGGTTCATATGGCATATGAAACTTTGATTGTAAACCTGCTTCAGCATACATCTGTCGAATTTCTTCAAACATTGTTTTCAAAGATGTTTTATTGCCGCCACTCCATCTATTATCAATTTGCATATCAGAGAATACAGCTAAGACCATTCCGGATACTTGTGATGGCGGAATATTATTCTCTAGAATACAATTCAGAATTAATTGTAAAGCCTTATAAAAGTTGGTGTTCATACCCCAGGGGCTAGATTTGATTTTTAAGACTTTGGAAACGAAGTCAGCACAACTATCTAAGTTAATCCAATGAGGTTCGGCATTAAATGTTAAACAGCGGTGTTTGAAAGCCGGATGGGTTAGTTCTGATGTTCGAATGCCAAGTCCGATGGCGTTAAATAGTGGAATACTGTCATGGCTTGTCATTGAGGAAGAGGTATCTACCATAGCAATAATTGGTGTTTTTTCCAAACCTTTATTATTCGTTCGATTATCTTCCCACTGTAGATTTACTGTATCACACGCAACTTGGCGTAATGACACGTGGCTGAGCGTATTGGCATCTAGAGCATCTTTGACGAGTTCATAAACAGCACAACGCTTTCCATGCATCTTGTGGCGTTTGGGATCTACCTTGGCAGCTGAAATGTGATTTTTATAATTTGAAGCACATTGAATACGATCAGAATTTGTGGAACGCCGTTCACTTTTCTTAGTGGTATTCATTATGGCTAATTTATTTCGGCGCAGTGTTTGGCTCGTCAAATGATTGAAATTCAGATCTGTCCACGTTCTACCACACATTTTTATTTGCGCGGTATCCAAATATCGATTAAGTTTGACAAGAAGTTTTTTTAGTATAATACGACCCTTAAGTTTCGCCTTTCTCCTTGACTTTTCTGATTTCGCCGTGTCTTGAAAATATCCAAACATCTTCTCAGCCATTTGTCGAAATATCCATCCATATTTTGATTTCTCACGGGGCAACCATTTGGCACAAAGTGAAATTTGAGGTTTAACCATTGTGTTTGTCTCACTGTCTGTTTCATAATAACAATCATAGCGCGTTTCATCATATAATAATTGCCGTATAGAAATATCTAGTGCTTTTTCAATAAGAGGATGCTGGTGGTTTCCAGATTTTTTACGTATAAATTCACACCAATACTTGACATCCTTCCAAGAACCATATGGATGAATGGATTCGTCACCATTTAATAGAACAAAATGATCGAAGGCTTGTAATGCCAGAGCTGGATAAAATTCATACCATACCCATAATTGCATAAATGATAATTGTTGTTCCCCTTTTCCCCCAATAATATCACGCGTTTGACCAATTAGTTTATACATTAAACACATCTGAACAATATATTTTGATTCTTGACCACGAAATGTTGATAAAATATCACGTAAATTTTTCTCTAGATCCGAATGATCTTCTGATCTAACAAGTTGAAAGAAGAATTGCACAATTCTATCATATAAGGCATTAGACCAACTATGTTCCACGTTTCCATTTTCTCCTAGTTGCTTAGGTGTATACTGGTCGAGTGCACTAACAACAGATGTCATCGTGTTAATATTTAGCATTTATCTTTAAGCAGTTTCTTTTTTGTTTTTCTTCTTTTCAATTTTCTTTTATGTTCAATATAAATTTTTCTCGTTCCCTTACTGTTTGTATACCATTTTTCATAAAATATGATATAGAGACTATTCATATTTTCAAATAGTTTAATTGTATCATCCCAATATATACGTTCAATACTGTTTTTCGCTGTTAGAAAATTATATTTCTCTGTATCCTGGAGAAAATTCTTAATATTTTGTGGTTCTAAATTCATGTTATATTGCAAAATAGAAATAGGTCGATACTCGTTCTTATTATAATTCATATTTTTCCTCAAAATAGAAAGTAGGGATGCTTTATCAACGGCATTATCTGATATATTAATATTGTTCTTTTTAATATGAACAATCGTATTAGATCTATCAACATATAATAGAAATAATTTGATTTTACTTGGTTTTATTTTATAGAATTGTTTATAATCTTTATCATTACACTCAAATTCATCGATCCAATTAGTATTAATATCTATTTCTTCCATTATTATAAGTTTAAATAATTAACTGTTTATTTAAACTTAATTAAGATCCGGAAAACCATCGTGCTCTGTTTCTTTTGCTAAATCAAATTGTGGTTTCTTTTTGGGCTTAGATTTGTAAGAATTGGGTCTAAATCGTGAGGATGAGCGTGAGGATGAGCGTGAGTTATAATCTCTTTCTTGTCTAAAAGAATTCTCTTGATTTTTCTTTTCTTCATATTCAGTTAGTTCTGACCGAATTTGATTCCATCTTGAAATATTCTGAATTGGTTTTATTTCTTCAGGTTTTTCAAACTCATCATTTTCATTTACACACTTTCTAGTCCATATTCTATATATGTAATCTTGCACAAAATTGGGTATTGTTGTTTCTAATGTTTTTTTATTAATTTTTCGAAGTGTTGGTTTATTTTTTTCTAACCATTGTTTTGCTCTAGTAGTGTTAATATCTATATTATCATCTAGAGACCTTGAGAAACGATTATCACTTTTATTAAGAAAAATATTTCTATTGGATTTTTCTTTAGACATTATATTATTACTATTATTGTTATTACTATTTTTAAGTTGATTTAAGAAATTAAAAATAAACAGATTTAAAGACTATAAACATATATTATATGTTCCTCCTCACAGCAATAACTTTTAATAAACTTAAAAAATTTCTGTCTGCATTAATAGATTTTACAGGAGGGAGTAAAAAATTGAATATGAAAGTATTTAATGAATGATATATAAAATTGTATAAGTTATTGCAATGACTATCAGTTTATGTATCCCGCGTCTTTCCTTATCGGTTACTGAGGAATATATAAGAAATTCGATTACCCCCCTTGGGTTTGGAATTATATCACATATTTATCTTATTCGATATGATTCATGTCAAAAAGCATTTATTCATTTTAAGCATTGGAATGATATGCTTATATTTGAAAAACTAAAAAAGGGTGAACATATAAATATTGTCCATTCATTTCCATGGTTTTGGAAATGCAGTTTGAATAAAAATAGATTTAATAACCATTGATATTATATATATATATACCAATGGATCGTTGTCCCATATGTTGGGAAGCTATGACACACAAAAATTCTTATTGTACTGGTATTTGTAAGCATACTTTTCACGGACATTGCTTATTAAAATGGGTTTGTTTTAAAGACCCGCAAGGTCCTCATCAATTAAATTGTACTCGCCGAATATTACACGCTCCTTGTCCAATGTGTAGAAGAGTATTAACTTTACATTCTAGACATTTACGACAATATCGCTATCCTTATGTTCGTAAAAAAACAGCACAAACTTCTAGTTTACATAAACAGTTTATGCGTTTTTTTTGTTGTGCACAACCAATAGTAAGTACTGATGAAACTTAATATTTATTTATACTAGAATCCAATGAATTGTACTATTTGTTTAAAAGATATTGATATTAATAAATCTGTAGTAACACCTTGTAATCATCGGTTTTGTTCTTATTGTTTCTTTAGGTGGATTTACACAGCTAAAACCTGTCCACTTTGTAGGAAAGTTCTAATTGCTGAAGCTAATACGGAGGAAAGAGAAGAATTAGCTTTTCTCACAGAATTATCTCAGCAAGAAATAATACGTGTTAATCGCCTAACGGAAAAAATAGAAGAAAAAAGGGATTGTGTGAGTGAATTATATGCGGAAATCGAGTTTCTCTCTACTATAAAAAATCAGAAAAAAAACGAAATAAATAAACTTGTTCTAAGACAACAACGTGTTTCACAGAAACAACAGCAACAGCAGCAACAGCAGCAAAGTCTTATAAGAAGAAAACGTGCTTCTAGACGTATGGGAATGATGTGGGCTTAAAATTGAAACAAATATAGATAATCGTAGTAGATTAATAATGACTCATCCACTAGTAACGCAACGCGGACTCTTTCCTGACCCTGAACAATGTTTATATTTTATTAATTTTAAAGATTGTTCTACAGCATTATTTGAAATTAAATTAATATCACCTACAACGTGGCACTATAATACAGAAGACCCTATTAAATCATATTTCGCAAAGATGGGTATTAATAATGAAAATGAGCGATTTAATATTAGTGACTGTGGTTTTCAACGTGTTGATAATAAGTCAATGACAGTTGTTGCTAAGAAAGATCCATATCTTATTATAGGGCTCGCTAGATGTCCTACGGATATTCAGTGTTATACTTCTTTTTCGCAACAATGGTCATCAAATGACGATGATTTGTTAAAACGTAAGAGAGAAAATCAGTTGAAACAAAAAAATACTGATATTGATACTGAGTTCTGATCGCGGTTATGAGTTCTGATCTGGTTATGCTCCATTTAAATAAGCGCGCCTATCTAATATCCAAATAAATTCGGTTATCTTTTCCTTCTTTTTTTTCCGTTTATAATTTGCAATGCCCTTTAATTTATTATATGTTTTATGAACTACGGGTGTTTTTGTTAATGTTCCATATTTTTTCAAAATTTTATCTAATTCATTCAGAGGAATTATACCACCGTTGTTATATGAAATTAGAATAAATTTTGCTCGGGTATTCTGTATTAAATTTTCAAATGCGGTTTGTGCTCTCACAAAACTATTATATGATGATTTATACCACGTTTTCGGCTGACCGCGATATGTTTTAGGTATTTCTATCGCTGTATCCCAATCGTTTATGATATCAAGAAGGAAATAGTATATTGAATAAGGGTGTTTATTATAAGGCGGATCATAATATATTATATCAACTTCTGGTATTTTTTTTATCCATTCATTCGTATCTTGTTGAGAGATATGTATATCACACTTATGATCCGTTAGAATAGGAAGCTCTGGCAAAGTGATATGTCCCGTGATTCTTTTAATCTCAGTACCCGTTTTTCCACCAAACATACCTCTTTCTTTTTGTTCATCTTTAAAATACGCTGAAAATTGTCCACTTGTATTGGTATGAATACTACATTCTACTAATAGTAATGCCAGTAGAAAGGGTTGAAACTTCTTTGGTATTGTTTCAATGATAGTTCGGTAACGATCAATAAGACGGGCATTTTTTTGGGTAAAATATGCACGTTCCGCAATTTTAATATCATTATCATCTTTCGGTGCCCAATGTTTTTCAATCCAATGTACTTGGTCGTTTGATTTAGAATGTGCATATGTATTCGCTTTTTTGATATACATCTTAAGTTGTGCCTTCTCTTTTTGGGTTAGAGTTGAGAGAAAACATTGATTAAATGTCTTTGAATAACGCGCAATATCATTGGTATAAAGAGTTGAAGAATGTAATTTTAATAAACGTGATACAATACCTGTACCAGAAAAACCATCCGCAGATATAATAGTTTGTTTATTCAGTTTATATTTAATATCATTAATACATTTTTCTATCTCCGGTAATAATTTTCTCTTGTTTCCAAGATAGGTAGGGATTTGTTTTGTTAAAAAATCCATCTCTCCTTTATTACCTATAAAAAAATATATTTAATCAATTTTAATTATTATTAATTTATTATTAATTTAATAATTAATTTAATAATTAATTATCGGGAATATCTGTGTTTTGCCATACTGGACATTTATTCAGTGTAATAAATCCGTTTTTTTTATCATAGTGAATATCA
>Ga0114999_10007322_pt1 | contig 12540 bp, 8 predicted proteins | sample ArcticOcean_MG_C_3_FD_89820 | JGI IMG/M metagenome (GOLD analysis project Ga0114999, IMG submission 89820) | Marine microbial communities from western Arctic Ocean - ArcticOcean_MG_CB8_126 | ecosystem: Environmental > Aquatic > Marine > Oceanic | place: Arctic Ocean: Canada Basin | collected...
AACAATAGATGAACCGCCCCATGCCTATTATGGGAAGCATATTGTGCATTGGTATTTGTCTGGTTTTGAAGAAGACGATTTTCTCAATGCAGGGAATATGCTTTTTTATGGCGGTTTGTTTGATACGCTGGTTCACCCTCTTACAGTGATCTCTCCTTTTGATATTCACGATACGAGACACTTGTGCAATGCCTTGGTTGGGCTTTTAGGCATTGTTGCTACGTATAAATTGGGTGCTTATTTGGGGTCCCCCTTAACAGGGTTGTTGGCTGCTTTGTTTTTGATTTTCACGCCTCGATTTTATGGTCACAGTTTTAACAATCCCAAAGATATTCCTTTTGCCGTGTGCTACATTTGGGGTTTGTATTATCTGATTCAAAGTGTAGCAGAATTACCCGATTTATCAGGTAAGACCCTGTTGAAGACTGCTGTGGCCATTGGATTGACAATGGCCGTTCGTGTGGGTGGGTTTATTTTATTGTTTTATATGGGGTTGGTGTTTTTTGTTCGGTATGTTCAGTTGGGTTGGCAAACAAAACCAATTCGACATCAAGTGTTGGTTTGGGGTAAGCAGTATGTGTTTCAGGTGTTGAGTATTGCTCTTATTGCTTATGTGCTGATGCTTTTGTTTTGGCCACGGGCACTGATAGATCCTTTTGTGTATCCCTTCCATGTGCTGCGTGTGTTTTCTAACTTCACTTATTATGTGACCACATTTTTTGAAGGTGCTGAGATCACGTGGATCGAGATACCGTGGTATTATGTGCCCAAGTGGTTGTCGATGATTGTACCAGAGTTTGTGTTTGTGGGGTTGTTGTTGGGTGTCGTATGGTGTGTGATGCGCAGGGAGCGGATGGGATTTAATGGGGTGAGTTTGAAGTGGTATTTGCTTGTGTTTGCCAGCTTATTCCCGCCTATGTATGCTGTTGCAATAGGGTCTCCCCTTGGAGACGGTTTACGTCATTTCCTGTTTATTTATCCCTCGGTTGCTATTTTGTCTTCTTCTGGTGTAACAGCATTCGTTAGATATGTTGAAAGTATTTGGATACGGCGATGTGTGGTGGGTGTGATGGGTATGTTGATGTTGATGGTTGTGTGGGATATGGTTCGTTTACATCCCAATCAGTATATTTATTTTAATCGTTTGGTGGCAGGTGGTCTGGCAGAAGCGTCAAAGGGTTATCAGACGGATTATTGGGAAAACAGTTACAAGCAAGGTGTGAAGTGGTTGGATATACATTATCAGCCCAAGCTGGGGAGGCGCTTGCGTGTGGGAGGTGCCAGTGACAATGTGCAGTATTTGTTGGATGCGTCCCGTTATGAATTTGTACCTGTTCCTGAGCCTGAGTTGATGGATGTGTATATGAGTACGACGCGTGCCGATGGTCATCGGATGGTGCCTGGTGAGATTATTAAGACGATAGATCAAGATGGTGTGCCTTTGCTTTATATGATTCGGCCCGATTCTACGTATAATGGCGATCTTTTCTTTGCATCCGTTTTTGATCGTAATTTTCGATTGGGATGGTATGCAAATAAAGCAAACGACTTACAAATGGCCATTCGGGCATATCGAAGAATTGTTGCTGCTGGAGAGGCTGATGCTGTGGTTTACAACAATCTTGCTGGGTCTTTGGTGATGTCTCAAGAATTTGAAGAGGCCGCGAAAATTTATAAGAAAGCGGTTGCGGTTCAACCCAATTATTTGAAAGCAAAGATTAACTATGCAAGCGTGTTAATGGAATTGCGGCAGTTTGAGGCTTCGCGTGAAATTTTGGAAGCAGTCGTTTTACAGCATCCAACCCATTTTCAAGCATTGAGAAACTTAGGGTTGGCGCTTTATGAAGGTGGGCATTCTCAAGATGCGGTTTCCATCTTTGAACAGGCTATTCAGATACAACCTCAAGTATCCGATGTGTACAGTCATTTGGGGTTGGCTTTCCTAGCTCAAAGAGATACAACGGCTGCGTTGCAAGCATTTGAAAAAGTAGAGATGGGACAAGAAAATTGGTACTTTGCACATATTCATTTGGCAAGCTTGTTGCAAGAACGCGGCGATTTTGAAGCGGCAGAAAAAACCTATCGACACCTCATACAATTTTCAGCAGGTCAGATAGATGCGTATGAAAAATTAGGGAGCTTGTTGTTGGTCCAAAAACGGTTGATAGATGCCACATGTTTATTGGAACGGGCAACATATGTGGATGGGAAACGGGCGGGTGTTTGGTATTTGATGGGGCAGGTTCATCTGTTACAAGGTCAAATACCGCTTGCAACAACAACGCTATTGAAAGCTGTAGAATTAGCTCCAGAAGATCCTTTGTATCGGGAGGCACTCTTTCGGGTAGGAGGGATGTGCCATGAAAACGGCCTGCCAGGCCTGGCACGCGAGGTGTATGATCGGATTCTTACGGTAGAACCTGATTATGTACTGGCATCTATCAATTTAGGTATTCTGAATTTTTCTGAAAAAAGGTATGAAGAGGCCGTTGAGAATTTCTCACGTGCAGTGGTCTTACAACCCCAGGATGTTGAGGCTTTATTGGGTTTGGCGCAGACATATGAGAAGACGGGTCATGTGACAGACGCGCAACAAACATATCAAAAAATCTTGGTATTGGATGCTGACAATACAATCGCTTTGGAGTTGTTGCAGGCATTGGACATTAAAAATTAGACGCAGAATGCATTTGCCGACTGAACGATATGGTCAACTTCTGCATCTGTGAGTTCGGGAAATATGGGGAGGCTTAATATCTGGTTGACAATGTGTTCTGTGACAGGAAGGGATTGGGTTGGTAAATGGGCGTAGGCAGGTTGTTTGTGAACGGGAGTGGGGTAGTGAATGCCTGTGCCGATGCCGCATTTTTCTAAATGTTGCCGCAGGTGATCGCGGTGAGGCGTTTGGATAACATAGAGGTGGTATGTGTGTGTACCCCATTCTTTTTCGGTTGGGTGTTGAATATCGGGATGCGTTATATTTGTGCGATAGATTTGGGCAATTTCACGGCGGCGTGTGTTGTCGGCGTCTAAATGATGGAGTTTGGTATTGAGGATGGCTGCTTGAATTTCATCCAAGCGGCTGTTTGCACCCAGAATTTCGTGTACATCTCTTGTAATAGAACCATAATTTCGCAACAATTGTAATTGTCGGGCAATATTGGCCTGCTGGGTGATGGCCATACCCGCATCCCCAAATGCCCCTAAGTTTTTACTGGGATAAAAGCTAAAACAGCCGACATTGGCCAAGGTGCCCACCTTTTGATTGCGATATAAAGTACCATGTGCTTGGGCACAATCTTCAACAACATGAAGATTGTGTTTTTGAGCAATGGAAAGAATGGCATCCATATCAGCTGCCTGACCGTAAAGGTGAACTGGGACAATGGCTTTTGTGCGTGGGGTAATGGCGGCTTCGATCAAATTGGGGTTTAAAGTAAAGCTTTGAGGGTCAATGTCGATGAAAGTGGGTATTGCGCCAGATAGAGAGATGCCCGACGCTGTTGGTGTCGCGGTGTGGGCAACGGTAATAACTTCGTCGCCTTCTTGAACGCCACAAGCTTTTAAGCCGAGGTGGAGCGCTTCTGTTCCTGAACCCACTCCGATGCCGTGTGGGGTACCACAATAGCTGGCAAATGCATCTTCAAAGGTGCGGCCTTGTTCTCCCAGGACAAACCAGCCCGCATTGAGAACGGTTTGGATGGCGTGGTCTATAGCGGCTTTTTGGGCCACATATTGCCGTTTAAGATCTCCAAATGGAATGTTCATGACGTCCTCTAGAGGATACGGTGGTGATGGCAAACTATGAACGCGATTAAATTGTTTAAAGATAAAAGAACAATAAAGACTTGACAATTATTGATTTTATAGACTAAATTCTTTCTGGTGTATCACTACAATCGTTCACACCAATATAGCAGATTTGTGGGGTTCTACGGCAGGGGAAACCATATTGGTTGTCGAAGATAATCCGTTGAACATGGAGCTGGTCTCCGACATTCTCGAAGCCCATGGGTATGATGTTCGTCAAGCCATAAATGGCAAAGCCGCTATCGAGGAAGCAGAATCTTATGTTCCAGATTTGATTTTGATGGATATCCAACTTCCTGGTTTAGATGGTTTAACGGTTACGGGCATTATCAAAGACAAGCCTGAAACCGCCAATGTACCTATTATTGCACTTACTGCCCATGCGATGCGTGGCGATGAAGAAAAAGCCCGAGAGGCTGGGTGTGATGGTTATATTTCCAAACCTATTGATACGCGGTTATTGCCACAAACCATTCGTCAATTTTTAGATGCGGCGCCAGAGTCGTCTTCAAAAGAGGGCTAATTACTATGAGTCAGCCAACAATCTTGGTGGTTGATGATATTCCAGAAAATGTCGAATTGTTAGAAGCCTATCTCATTCCTGAGAACTACCACGTCATAACAGCCTATAATGGTATTGAAGCCCTTGAGCGAGCACGGGAAACACCTCCCGACATTGTTTGTTAGATGTGATGATGCCGCAAATGGATGGTTTTGAGGTTTGTCAAACCCTCAAAAATGACCCCAACACCCAATTTGTTCCGGTGGTAATGGTTACGGCGTTAAAAGAGCGTGATGATAAGCTTAGGGGTATTGAAGTTGGTGCAGATGACTTTTTGACCAAGCCGATAGATCGTGTTGAGCTTTTGACGCGCATTAAATCGTTGATTCGGGTCAAGTTTTGCACGATGATTTGGAGAAGAGCTATGTGGAGTTGCAAGAACTCCAAAATGTGAAAGAACGCCTCACCCAAATGATCGTCCACGATTTGAAGAATCCACTGACGGGCGTGAAAGCCAATATTGAGATAGTGGGGATGGATGATTTGGGCGAGACACGAGAGTGTTTGGATGCGGCCCAACGCAGTTGTGATCTGTTGTTTAATATGATACAAGACTTGCTCGACATTTCTAAAATGGAAGAGGGCAAGTTGGTACTTACGCGTGAAACTTTAGACTTGGTTGAAATTGTTTCACCTGCCGTGCGTGAGGCTTCTGTACCTGCGCAGGCCGAAGACAAAGAAGTGGTTTTTGAATTGCCCGAAGATTTAGCACGCGTCAATGTGGATCGCGATTTTATTTATCGGACACTGTCCAATTTGATGCAAAATGCTATTAAGCACAGCGGACGCGGTGGAATCATTACAGTAAGCGCTTCAAATACAGAAGACAAGATGCGTGTCCAAGTAAAAGATACAGGGCAAGGCATTCCTGCAGATTTCCAAGAGAAGATCTTTGAGAAATTTGGTCAGGTCGAGACCCGCCAACGCACAGGCTCTGGTTTGGGTCTTACCTTTTGTAAGATGGCCATTGAAGCACATGATGGGAAAATTTGGGTTGAGAGTGTAGAAGGCGAAGGCAGCACGTTTATTTTTGAAGTGCCTTTAAAACCACCTGTTTCTGCGTATGTGGAAGTCAACATAAACCAAAAGCCTTTCGGTTTAAGCCGAAAGGCTTTTGGTTTTATATAAGGTTTTTAAACCTTTTTTGTTTTCGATCCGTCAAACAAAAGTCGTATAGGGTGAAACCGCGTGATAGTCGGTTATCGCTTGGCCTTATTTACATGATCGAAAACGGTCGTATTATGTCTCTTTTACCACAGGTGTTGATACTAAAAGTTGATTTTCGACTGAATGTTTAATGTGCGGCGGCGCAAATAACCACCTTGGCCGTCTGGTTCATATGTGAATTCTACCTCAGAGAACAGTGTGAGCTGTGGCATCGGTGAGATGCCCAATCGATAGCCAAAGCGTGTGTCAGCCGTGCCGTCAAAGAATGTGCCCAAGTCTAAACTGTTGAAACGCTTTTCATAATAGGCTTCGGCAAGACTGATCTTGGATATATGAGCCAATGCTTTGGGAGATATTTGTGCCCGTCCTTCTAAAATTTGTGCCTCAGTGCCATTTCCGGTCAAAAATTGATAGGTCGCCCCTGCCTGAAGGTAATGGCCCAGGTGCAAGGATGCGTCAGCAAAGATTCCCTGCATAGATTGATCGAGCAAGGCTGCTTCCCGGGTAAGAATTGTGCTGGTTACAGAATCAACCGTGGCCCGATTCAAATCGTAAAGCGCATCGAAATGACCCGGTTGGAATCGACCGGTGACCCAACGGTATTCGCCCTGGATATGTAACCCGCCAAGATCTATTTTGAGGCCAGGGCCGCTTAAGCCCAGGCCACCACCGCTATTAAGGGCACGCGCGATGGCCCCATAGAGTTGGATTTGAAGACTGGGTTTGGATATGAGTGGGTAAATCAAGTCTAAGCTAATGGAACCATACGCATCACGTGGACGATTGTTGCGAACAGAATCAGGTAGGCCATTGAGTTGATCGGTATCAACGACCACCGTGACGCCCATATCCCATTGTTGGGTCGGGTGAAATACCACTCGACTACCGACAATAGGCCCTCCACCATCTAAGTCAAGAAGATCACTGACTATGGTTCTGATTGTGAGGTGTTGATTAAAAAGATGTTGAAGCTGTAAGTCGAGTCCTGTGCGTTTGATGCCTGGGGCATCTTGTGTGTTGCGATAATTTCGCATGAGCAAACCAGACCCCAGTGTTATGGACTCTAATGCCCCCAAACGGAGGTAAACGCGACTGTCACGGTCTGTGGGATGCCCATATTGCACATAATAGATTTTTCGAAATAAGCTTTCAAGACCTTTTTTACGCGTTGAAAAATCCCAACCTAAGTCTTGGATATTGCCTGTTTCATCTAAAAATAACTCAATATCCAAGACAGCTTCTAATGCCCCCAAGCGAATATGGGGTTGCATGTCGAGGCGCTGCCATTGGGTTTGGCCAACGGTGACTGTACCCAACAAGCCTGATAGGGCCCAATTGGGATCTTGTGCAGATGCTTTTTGAGAACCCAACAAAACGAGAAGCATGATCAAGGGTTGTACACGTATCAAGCGCATATTTTCTCCAAACGAAATCAGGTAGGGGTGTGCTTGTTCAACATAAAGCAATAAACAAAAAAAGGTCAAGTTTGTGCGTGAAAAAGAGGAACTTGAGATGCCATCAAGCGTTCACAAATTATGGGCTTGGAGGCTTAGTGGATATTGCCTAACTTCCTGAAATCTATTGACAAAGGATTTCGTGTCTGGTATTATTCTCGTGGTAAAAAAGCGTAGAATTCATCTTACCCAATGTTTTTTGGGGGGAGTGTACAATGAGTGTCTCGTTGAGAGGCTGGTGTGTTGTTTTTTTGGGTTGTTTGTTTATGTTTGCCCCTCTTGCGGCAGAAGAAGTTGTCGTGCTTGATGAAGCACCTAAAACACAGGCTTTTAGAAATACCATGTTGGCTTTGGGTGAGCGCCAATTTAAGGCCGGTGAACTAAATGAATCTTTAGAGACATTTAGAGCGTTGGTGGTTGATTTCCCCGACGATGCGCATCTCCACACCCGATTGGGGTATGTGCTGCTTAAACGAGATGATTTTAAAGAAGCCGAAGCGGCATTTCAGAAGGCGAAAGACTTAGATAAAAACAAGGTTGAAGCCTATGTGGGGTTGGGGCTTACGTATGCCGAGAAACCCACACGTGGAATTGAGTCTTTATACAATTTTAGGCGTGCAATTGCCGAAGCCAAGCGCGCGACCAAAATCAACCCCAAATATGGGCCAGCTTATCGTTTATTGGGTGAGGTTTATGAGCGTTTTGAAGAAGATCACACCCGTGCGTTGGCTTATTATTTAAAATACATTGAATTGGAACCCGACAATCCTGAGGGTTTGTATTATTATGGGTTGGCATCTATACAAGCCAAACAGTTTGACAAAATTGTAACCCATATATCTCCTTATATTCAAGACCATCCCGACATGGTTCATTTGTTACCCATTGTTTCGCAGGGGCATTTTTACAACAATGAGCCTCAAAAAGCCTTGGAATTGTTTGAGCGATTTTTACAAAATATTGAGGGGAGCGAACGTCAACATTATACCGAAATATCGTATATTGCTTCTGATCAAGAATTGGCTGAATATCAGGCTCTGGTTGGACCAGAACGACAGGCTTACCGCGAGCAACTTTGGGCACGTCGTGATCCCGATATTTTAACTAAGATTAATGAACGTGTAATAGAGCACTATCGGCGTGTTTGGTTTGCACGCATCTTTTTCTCGTCCAATGTATACCCCTGGGACAAACGTGGTGAAGTTTATATTCGATATGGCGAACCCGATTATCGCTCGCGTTCCACAGACCTCAATTTTGTACAAAGCCCCGAAGTAGAATCGGTGCGTATGCAAATGGCCGTTGATATTTATGGCCCAGAAGCGGCTTTTTTGACATTTACGGGCCCCGTGTTTCCTATTCGTACAAACCGCCAGCAAAAGGGCTCGTTGTTTGCTCCCAGCTCACCCAATGATCCTGAAAGCGAATTCTTTGACTCTGATGATAGTCAGGTTGTTGATGAAGATATAGCGGCATTGTCGGAAGCAGAAGGTGGCACCGCACAGGGTTTTCAACTTGGTTTTGAACGCGATCCTTTTTCAATTGATGGCACCATTTCCAGTCGAATAGATGACCAGTCAGGGCGTTTGAATACGCGTTTGCAATTTGGTGGATATGCGCCTGTAACCATTGACAATGAAATTGATACGGTGCCCTGGGAAACTTGGACGTTTGTACAATTAAATGGTGGTATTGAAATTACATTTACCGATGAGATGGGCAATGGTCGTTATGATTTTGCTCCTTTGCCTGAAGCGACGATTGAAGATGCCGATGCCATTTCGTATATCACGCGCATGGTAGAGCATACACCCGATGTGGTTTATCAGGCAACTGTTACACGAACACCTGATTTTTATCGACCCGGCCTGCCGGGTGATGTGTTGAACTTTTATTACGATTTGGCCGAATTTCGCGGTGGCGATGGGCAAACCCAAGTTGAAATTTATTATGGGATTCCGCCTGAGCAAATTGAAGCTGTCGAATCGGCCGATTCCAGCTTTATTCATGTGCAATTGGCTGTTGCATTTGCCGATGAAGGACATACCACCATTTATCGCGCTGCTGAAGAATTTTTCTATCAAAGCAACAGCACGCTAGACAAGACCAAGGGCGCATTTGTACCCGAGTTGTTGACCACTCAGGTGCCACCAGGGGCCTATGAAGTACAGGTTCAAATGAAAGACATGATTTCAGGTCGAACAGGCATCTATCGGCAAGATTTAAACATTGACGATTATCGGCCTTCTGAGTTGCAGATCAGTGATATCCAATTGGCTTCTACCATTGCCGATACAGGTGCTACCAAGTTTAAGAAAGAAGATGTGTGGATTATTCCTATGCCCACACGCAGCTATGCGGTCGCGCAAAATGTGTATGCTTATTTTGAAGTTTACAACCTCACCCGTGACTCGTTTGGACAAACGCGCTACAAAAGAGAATATAAAGTGCGGTCCAGTGCCATGCCTTCTGTGGGTGTTTTTGGTGCTGTTGCCACTGGTTTGAGATCGGTTTTTAAATCGAGTAAGGCACAAGTGTCAGTGACCACCGAACAGGTTGGGCGCGAAGTTGATCAGCACGAGTATGTAGAAATCGTTTTAAGCAAAGCAAAGCCAGGCGTAAACGCACTAGAGGTCACCATTACAGATTTGGTTACCGGTAAGAGTGTTGAGCGTGAGGTGCGATTCCGTTACGGAAAATAACAAAAAGTTAAAGAATGATAAAAGAAAGCAGTGGGTAGATTTTTTGCCGGCTGCTTTCTTTTTTGGAGTGTCTGGTATGCGAATTGTCAGTGGGAAGTTAGGTGGGCGACATCTGGACTTTAACAATCGACGTCAGGGGAATGCCCGAGTGACGTCGGGCATGGTAAAAGAAGCTGTGTTTTCTTCATTGGGCGACCTGAATGGTTTGCAGTTTCTCGATCTGTTTTCATGCTCGGGGCAAATAGGGTTAGAGGCATATAGTCGAGGCGCGGTGGTGGTGATGAACGAAAAAGATCGTCGTCGGCATATGTTTATCCGTCAAACATTGAAAGAATGGGAACTGCAAAACGAGATTCGAGTTTACAATCGTCCTGCTGAAAGATTGTTGTCTGAGCTTGCGGCAGAGGGAAAAGTATTTGACGTGGTGTATTTGGATCCACCCTATCACGAGAAAATTGACGGCGTGCCCATGGCGGTTGCATTTTTGGACCGCGTGGTCATATCTGGGTTTTTAAGTGACGATGCGCGGGTGATGGTGCAACATGATGTACGGGTGGTATTGGAGGGTGTTGTAGGGGGTTTGGCGATTGTGCGGCAGAAAAAGTATGGCGATTCGGTGGTGACGATGTATGGGAGGTAGAGAGAAGGGTAAGTAAAAAGTAAAACACAAAAGTCTCAACGCCTAAATCTGGTGATGAGACTTTTGCATTTCCTCGATTTATTTTGAGTAGGGATCTACGGCGTCTCTGAGGCCATCGCCGAGAAAGTTGAAGCAGAGCACTGCCACAACGATGAAGCTGGCAGGTATGAGGAGCCATTGGTAATAATAGAGGGTGGTGAGGCTGCGGCCATCTTGAAGCAATACCCCCCAGCTTGTCATGGGAGGGCGAATGCCTAAGTTAAGGAAAGACAGTGCACTTTCGGCCAAGATCATTTGTGGAACGGCAATGGTGCCAATGACGATGATGTGGCCTAATACGGCGGGTATGAGATGGCGAAAGATAACGCGTGTGTGGCTGGCACCCATCAGTAGGGCACTGATTATAAACTCTTCGTTGCGCAAAGATAACATACGGCCACGTATTTGGCGGGCCAATGAGGTCCACCCGAGGAAGGATAGGATGAGGGTGATCAGAAAGTATGTTTTGAGTTGATCGATGTCGGCAGGAATAGCAGCGGAGAGTGCCATCCAAAGGGGGATTTGTGGAAATGCGCGCAAAATTTCGATGAGACGTTGTAGCAGTTCATCAACCCAACCGCCAAAATAACCCGATATAACGCCCAATACACTGCCTAAAATGATACTGATAAACACGCCAATAAGCCCAATGGTGAGACTCACACGCGCGCCATAAAACACACGTGAGAAAAGATCGCGCCCCTGGCGGTCTGTACCAAACAAGAAAATGCCTTCGGTATTGTGACCCCGAATCCCAAACAGATGAAGTTGTGTTTTAAAGCCGAGAAATGAATGGGTGTCGCCGGTTTCAAAAAGGTAAATGGGATATCGACGTGTGTGGTCTTCTTGATAAATTTTTCGGCCTGAGAGTGGATCAAAATCAATGGTTTGTCCATAGACAAAGGGCCGTGCGTGGAATCCTTCGTCGGAGAAAAAACGGATGGATTGTGGGGAGACAAAATCGCGCCCACCAAACCGGTGATCTGCCTCGTAAGGTGCAATGAAACCTGATAACAAGGTACACAAATACATGGCGCCGAGGATACCCCCGGAGATAAGTGCAAGTTTGTTCTGTTTAAATTTGCGCCAGGCCAAGTGCCATTGACCTGCGGTATATATGCGCTCGGAGTCGTCGGTTGTCTCTGGCGATTGTATTGCTTCTGCCATGTGTACCTGCCTAATTGAAAATGCAATATGAATATAAATTGTTCTGAACGCTATCGATCTGCTAATGGGTGCAGGGCGTAAAGTGCAGAGCGTCTATCCATCGCCAGCTTTGCGCTTTGCTCAAGCCTTATTCCAAGCGGATGCGTGGATCGGCCCAAGCCAAGAGTATGTCGGCTACGAGGTTGCCCAGGAGCAAGAGAATGGCGAGTAGCATTAAAAAGGTGCCTGCTAAGTACATGTCTTGTGTTTCTAATGCACGGAAGAATAGGGGCCCCGTTGTAGGCAGGCCCAAGACGATGGCGACAATGATTGAACCTGATACCAATTGGGGAAGTTGGAGGCCAAGGATACTGATCATGGGGTTGATGGCTACACGAACGGCGTATTTGTAAATGACCCAACGTTCGGCCAAGCCTTTTGCGCGTGCTGTGGTGATGTATTGCTCGTCGAGTACATCCAGCATGCTGGTGCGCATAATACGCATCAGGCCGGCTGTGCCAGCAGCACCAATGACCACAACAGGCACCCAAAGGTGATTGAGCAGATCCCACACTTTGGCCAAGCTCCAAGAGGCATATTTGAATTCGGGAGAAAAAAGCCCGCCCGCACTGCCTCCAAACCAGAAGACGGAGATGTACATCGCCATGAGTGCAATGATGAAGCCCGGAACACACAAACCTATAAAGGCCATAAAAGTCCAAAAATAATCACCAAATGAATACCGATTGCGAGCCGAGTAAATGCCGATGGGCAAAGCAATAAGCCACATGAATATCAGTGCACCTGAGGCCATCAAAAAGGTAAGCCCTAAGCGTTCGGCAATAAGTTCCGATACGGGACGTCGCCACTCAAAGGAATAACCAAAGTCGCCTTGCAGGCAACCCGTGATCCAGTAGATATATTGTTGCCACATGGGTTTGTCTAAGTTGTATTGACGGCGCAAGGCTTCAAAGACTTCTTGATCGGCTTGAGAGTCACTTTCGGCCAATTGGGCCTGTA
>Ga0114999_10007323_pt1 | contig 12539 bp, 10 predicted proteins | sample ArcticOcean_MG_C_3_FD_89820 | JGI IMG/M metagenome (GOLD analysis project Ga0114999, IMG submission 89820) | Marine microbial communities from western Arctic Ocean - ArcticOcean_MG_CB8_126 | ecosystem: Environmental > Aquatic > Marine > Oceanic | place: Arctic Ocean: Canada Basin | collected...
CGCCCCGCATTACTGACGCTTCAGCGGCGCGTGCCGATCCCATGGCCTTATCTGCGACCACCGTGAGGTAGGCGTGCAGAGTGTCGTTGGTCGCTTCGATGCGCCCCAGCGTCCACTCGGTCAGCTCGACCGGGGACACCTCTCGGTCGGCCACCATTCGGATGAGCTCATGGGCTGGGATGAACGCGTAAGACGTTTCGTCAGGCAAGGGTCGTGCTCCGAGCGATGTTCAGGGGATGGTCTGGTTCGTCGGCAAGCTTACAGCCAGCAAGGCGTGTATCTACGGGGACCACGTGATGTATTGATCAAAATCCAGCGCTGGGTTGTGCTTAAGATCTGCCCTCGCACGGCGCGCTCGCACCGTTTGCATTACCCTTGCGCCGCGCCGCAAACGGTCATGACAGGCTATCCATAGCTTTGACAGGAAACTCGCGTTGAAGATCACTTCCGTAGAAGCCATCCCTATCGAGTCGGGCCCGCTGCTCGTTCGAGTCCGTACCGATGAAGGCATAGAGGGCATAGGGGAGACCTCCCCGCGTTACTGGGAGGCGATGAAGCCTTTCATAGAAGGGACGCTCGGCGACATCGTCATCGGGATGGATCCCCGCGACACCCAGCTCATCTGGGACGCCATGTTCCCGCCCACCAAGTGGATCGGCCCCGGCGGAATGCAATCCATCTGCATGGGCCTCATTGACGTGGCTTGCTGGGACATCGCAGCCAAGTCCGCTGGCCTGCCCCTGTATCGCTACATGAACGGTGCGGCCCGGACCCATCTTCCCGTCTACTGGAGCACCGGCGTCAACTGGGCGGACGGGTTATCCAGTGTGGGCGGTCCTAGCACTCCCAGCGCTCCGCTGGAAAGCATGCGTCAGGGTAGGGAGGCTGGCTTCACGGCCTTTAAATTGAGGCTTGAGTGGATGAATCAGCGGCGGGACGTGGACCCCGTTGGCGATATCGAACGATTCAAGGCCTGCCAGGACGTCATCGGGGACGACTGTCATTTAGCCATCGATATCAACAACGGTTATTCGGTTTCAACCGCCATAGAACAGGGCCTCAAGTTTCAAGACATGGGGGCGACCCACTATGAAGAACCGTTGCCGCAGTATGACTACGCCGGCCTCAAACAGGTTGCTGACGCCCTGGATATGCCGGTCACATCTGGGGAACTTGAACATACCCTCTGGGAGTTCAGGGACCTGATCGAGAGCGGCGGCCCGGACATACTGCAACCTGATCTGATGTACGTAGGCGGCATCACGCCGATGCGCAAGATAATCGCGTTGTGTGAGGCCTTCAGCAAACCGATCCTTCCGCATGGCCCCGGCGCTGGTGTCCAGAACCTGAACAGCCTCCACGTCTACTCGACGCAGGTGAACGCCACTCTGCCACACGAGTACAGCCTGGACTTCAACAACGGACTCATAGAGGAGGCGCACAGAATTTACGAAGAGGCGGCCGTCCCGAAAGATGGGTTTATCGATCTGCCGGATCGCCCCGGCCATGGGCTGGTGGTGGTCGACGAAGCGGTAGAGGCGTACCGAATCGACAAATAGCGGACATTCGTCCGCTGCATTTTGGCGGGACAGTACCTCTTTCAGAAAGATTCCTCTCTCATGAAAATCACATCAGTCACAGCCACACCGATCAGGTTCAGCTCGGACAATGTTTCCAGCTCATCGGTACCCCTGATAGTCCGCGTCCAGACCGACGAAGGCATAGAGGGCATCGGCGAGTGCAGCGGCCGCTACTGGCAGTCGCTCAAACCCTTTATCGAAGACATCGCCGGTCCGCTGATCATCGGGTTGGACCCGCGCGACACGCAAACTGCCTGGGACGCCGTTTGGACCGAGACAAAATCGCTCGGCCCGGGTGGCCTGCAAAGTACCGGCATGGGTGCGATAGACGTCGCCCTGTGGGACATCGCAGGCAAGGCGGCGAAACTGCCGATCTACAAGCTACTGGGTGGGGCGGCCCGAACGCACATCCCGGTCTACTGGAGTTCAGGACTGGGATGGCAGAAGACGCCCGACCAGATGCTGGACCGCGTAAAAGAGGGCTGGGACCTCGGGTACCGAGCCTTCAAAATTCGGATGGACTGGTACAACAACCGGCTCGACTCCGATCCCGCAAAGGACATGCGTCTCTTCGATGCCTGCCGCAACTTCCTGCCGGATGACGCTGCGCTCAGCTTCGACGCCAACAACGGCTATACCGTGTCTACGGCCATCCAGCAGGGTCGGTACATGGAGAGCCAGGGTTTGACGCACTTTGAGGAGCCGCTTCCGCAGTACGACTATCTGGGCCTGAAGCAGGTGGTGGATGCGCTCAACGTGCCGGTATCGTCCGGCGAGAATGAGCGATCGATCTACAACTTCCGGGACATGATCACGATCGGCGACCCTGACATCGTACAGCCGGATATCGCTATGGCGGGTGGCATAACGGGTCTGCGCAAGGTGTATACGTTGTGCGAGGCGTACAACAAGCCGATGATGCCGCACTGCCCGTCTGCGGGCATCTCAAGCGCCGCCAGCCTGAACCTGTATGCGACTTACCAACACGCAGTACGGCCGCACGAATACTCGTACGAGTTCAGCGGATCGCTTGATGCAGTAATGAGCCTGTTTCAGGAACCGATAACTCCCGAGAACGGTTTCGTAGACCTCCCGGATCGACCCGGCCACGGCCTGGTCCTGGATCAAGACGCATTCAAAGCAGCAGAGGCCGCTTTTTAGCCACGAGCAAGGCCCCCGAACATTCCCCCTCTCCCAGCGGGAGAGGGCCAGGGGTGAGGGAGAAGTCTTGAAAACTTTCACGCTTTATAAGCGCAAACACGACACGACACAACTCAAACAATCCAGCCAGACAGGAACAGCATTGAAGATCACAGATGTCAAAACCTACGTCCTCAATACCACCAGCGTTTTCGTCCGAATCTACACGGATGAGGGCATCGAGGGCGTCGGCGAATGTAGCCCGGTGGTGCAGTCGGACGTGACCGCCGTTTACGTTCAGAAAGCCCTCAAGCCCAGGTTGATCGGCAAGGACCCGCGGGACACCGATCGACTCTGGGACGACATGTTCTTCGGCACCTTCAAAATTGGCGGCATGGGCGCTGGCCCGAACGCTATCTCGGGAGTCGACATCGCCCTCTGGGACATCAAGGCCAAGGCCGCCAACATGCCGCTCTACCAGTTGATGGGCGGGGCCACGAAAAAGACCTTCAAGATGTACAAGAGCATCGGCGGTGGGGCACGTGACACGCCCGAAGAGATGCGCCAGAAGGTCGAAGATGGTTGGAACCAGGGCTTCCGTGCTTTCAAAATTCGCATGGACTGGCAATACCACCAGGACAGGCGACTCAGGACGGACCTCGAGATGTTCCGGGTCTGCCGGGAGTGGCTGCCGGACGAAATTCCCTTGAGCTTTGACGTCAACAACGGGTACTCGGTAAGCGCCGCCATCTCGCAGGGCCGCGAGTTCGAAAAGATGGGCATCTATCACTACGAAGAGCCCGTACTGCCGTACAACTACAAGGGCATGCGAGAGGTCGCAGATGCGCTGGACGTGCCGGTATCGGCAGGCGAGCAGGAGTACACACGCTGGCAGTTCCGTGACCTGATCGAGGTCGCACGGCCAGACCTGCTCCAGCCGGACGTGACCAAGTGCTGCGGCATCACGGAGATTATGCGGATTGGCGCGATGGCCGAGGTGGCCGACATGCAGATCATCCCGCACATGACCCAGCCGTCCATCGGTAACGCAGCGTCGCTGGCGTTCTGCTCAACGCTTCGACACCCGGAGCGACCGCACGAGTACACGGGACCTCGCTCCGACCTTGAGGCCCTGTTTCAGGACCCGATCAAGTTCGATGGAGCGACCGGAACGATCACGCTGAAGGACGACCCGGGCCACGGGCTAATTATCGACGAAGACGCATTCAAGGCCGCCATCGTGACGGCGTACGAGTAGGGGCTAAAAGTCGTGCCTGAGTCCGGCCTCGGCCCTAACCAGGGCAAAGGGTTTTTCAACGTCATGCGGATTGCCAAAGCTGCGCGCTACACAGCGCGCGGCTTTCGGCACGCGTTGGCTAACGACACGTCGTTCCGGCAGGAGTTCGTTGGAGCGTTGATCCTGGCGCCAATCGGCATATGGCTGGGCGACAACGGGGTTGAGCGCGCCCTGCTCATGCTGCCGCTCCTGCTGGTCTTGCTGGTGGAGCTACTGAACGGCGCGGTTGAAACGGTCGTGGATCGCATCGGGACCGAGCACAATGAGCTGTCAGGTCGCGCCAAGGACCTTGCGTCTGCGGCGGTATTCGTGGCACTGGTGAGTGTGCCGGTTGTGTGGGGACTGGTGCTGTTGGGCTAGGTGGTCTGATCACAGCTACCTGATCGCCCATCAAACAACCTGTCATCCTGAACTCGATTCAGGATCCGCTTGAATGCGTCCGCGCCCGGAACCGGCGGTGACCGTTGTTGCTGGACGCTCTAGATGTCGTCGAGTCAGTGGCCGATCCTGAATCGAGTTCAGGATGACAAATATGGGGTTATCTCCGGTAATGCTTGCGGTCTAGAGACGCACGTTCCCTTCTCCCAGTCGGGAGAAGGGGCAGGATGAGGGGGTCCTTCGGCAGAAGGATTATTCGCTAGCGCGCTGTTGCACTGGACACTTATATCGACGCCCGGGCACTCTGGATTTCCGGACGGGAATACTGAGCTGAGGCTATTTCGTTGCCTTGAATGATGGCAGTCGCGCTAGCGTACCGACCGCCTGTGGCGGTCCCCCTCTTTGTAATTACTTAGTCGAAGACTAGCTGGACTCTCGTGCCCAGATCGTCTCGTACTGGCCTCCACGGATCAGCGCCGTCAGCTCCTGGCTCTCGATAGCCCGGAGCTCCGTTAGCGCCGACTCTGCGGCAGCTACGGCGTCCTCCGAGCCTGTCGACTCAATCCGCTGGATTACCCGTGCCCATACGCCGGACCGGACCATGTTTTCGACATAGATCGGCCACGGTATAACTACGATCTCCGTCGCCTTCGGGAGATGGGGTCGTGCGCGCTTCAGGCTGCGGAGTCGCTCGTGCAACCCGCGTGCCATCGGCAGCACCCTGATGAACGGGCCGTCTTCTGGGCCCTGCCTCATGTCGAGGATGAGTGATCGACTCAGTCGAGGGAAAAAGAACGAAAGGGTCGGAGCGCCGTCGATGTGTCCGACGATGGCATCAATATCCAAACCGAATTCGCTGTCCAAATCGCCACCCTGCCTTTCGAGTGTCTTCGGAGAGAAGACCTGGGGAAGTTAACTCGCCGTAGTTGGGGGTTGTTGATTAACTAAAGGTCCGGCGGTGCCTAACCGGCGAGATCCCGAACGGTGGCCGTAAACGCTGGGAGAATCTTCGCCCAGTCGCCGATGACCCCGAACCTGGCTGATTTAAAGATGTTGGCGTCGCCGTCCTTGTTGATGGCCACGATGTTGCGTGCGCCGGACAGACCTGCCATGTGTTGCGATGCACCGGAAATACCGATGCTCAGGTAAACGGTCGGCTTGACGCTCTTGCCGGTCAATCCGATCTGGTAACTGTGGTCGACCCATCCAGCGTCGCAGGCCGCACGTGATGCGCCAACCGCTCCGCCAAGGATGTCCGCAAGTTCCTGTAGCTGTTCAAACGGCTCCGGGCCGCCAAGACCACGTCCGCCGGAGATGATGACATCGGCATCTTCAAGCCGAACGCCTTCACTCGCTTGCACAACAGTCTCGACAAGCACAGAGCGTGCTGCGGCGACCGCTCCAGAAACGTCGAACTCTTCGACCGATCCAGAGCCTTCACCTTCTACTGCGTCGAATACGCCCGGCCTGATGGTCGCAATCTGCGTTCCATCGCCGGTAAATCCATATACGGCCATGGCGTTGCCGCCAAACACCGGCCTCGTGACCGCAACACGTCCGCTTCCGGAGTCCAGTGCCACGTCCATGCAGTCCTGCGCCACCGGCACACCCAGCTTGAAAGCCAGTCTTGGGCCTACGACGGCGCCAAAGTCGGTCTTAGCAAACAGGATTACGTAGGGGGAGGTACTTTCGTTGAGTGCGGCAATCGATAGCACGGGCGCATCGTAGCCGCCTGTGCCGCCGTCTTTGAGGGCGGGGTCAGACATCAGGATCAAGCGGTCTGCGCCCGGTGCCTGTGCGGCCGTGACACCTGACAGGTCGTCGCCCATAACGGCGAGGCTGATGCCTCCGCTCACGCCCTCGCCTGCAAGCTTGCTGGCCGCAGCCAGTAGCTCACCAGACGCGGCCGAGATCACACCGTTTTCGATTTCTGCGATTACGAGAATTCCAGACATTTAAATCAGATTCAACTCTCGGAGCCGGAGGGCCAGCTTACGGCCAGCGTCCGCCTCATCTTCGCCTTCGATAATTTCGACCTGGCTCTCGCTCTCAGGGATAAACAATCGCTGAAGCTCAAGGGCTGGTTTCAGGTCGTCGGCCGTCAGGCCAAGGTCGTCCAGAGTCAGCCGTTCAGGCTGCTTGCGGGACGCACCCATGATTCCTCGTAGCGTCGGGTAACGCGCTTCACCAAGCTCGTTACTGACGGTGATTACGGCCGGAGTCGGTGCTTCGACGACCTGGTAGCCGTCGGTTAACGCACGTTCGATCCGTACCTTGCCGTCCTGAGGCTCGACATTTCGGGCCAGCGTAACGGACGGTAGTCCAAGTCTTTCTGCCAGACCCAGCGGCACATGTGCCTGGTCCCAGTCAGAGGCCTGTCGGCCGGCCAGGATCAGGTCAAACGGCCCGGACTTCTCGATCATGGCCGCGAGCACGTTGACCGTGCATACGGCGTCGAGGTCTTCCAGAGCGGGATCTTCCGCAAGGACCAGTACATCTGCGCCCATGGAGAGCGGCTTCTTCATGACATCCATGACGAAGTCATTGCCAACGGCGAGGATTACGACCTCAGCCTCTCCGGCGTCTTTAATTCGTAGAGCTGCCTCAACTGCGTGAAGGTCAAAGCCGTTAACAACAGGTGGGATACCCGGCGCGGGGACGACACGATTGACGGTTTCGTCAACCTTGAACGCCGATGCGGGAGTTTCCGGGTCCGGTACCTGCTTCACGCAAACTGCGATTCGAAGCGCCAACCGCACCTCTCCGTATCGTGTTCAGGGTCATCTCGCCTCGAAGCAAATCGCTCCGGGCGGTCCATTCCGCGACTGCCACGTTAGCGACTTTCGAGTGAATCAAAAATATCACTGGTCAGAGGGTCAGTCAATCGGGAATGGCAAGCTGAGCTGATGCCCATTTGTACCTGACCTACCTGCTACCGGACTCGATTGCGCAAACTACGGTCCTGTTTATGGACGGATCGCGCCCCTCGCGGGCGTATCCTGAAACGCTGAATCCTCTCGTCAATTGCGTCGAGACGGCCGCTAGTACCTTGAATATCTCTTTGGAGAGCACGCTGGAACGCCTAATCGAAAAAGCCGGACGCGCCGGAATTCTTGTCAGCGAAGACCACTGCCGACAGTTCCTGATGTATCACGAATTGCTAGAAGAGCATCGGCAACGTGCAAACCTCACCTCTATCACGGGCCTTGAACGGGTCCGAGATGACCTGTTCCTGCGCTCGTTGGAGATCGCCGCTGCCCTGGATCCAGTTGAGCGCGGGAGGTCCTTTGGTGGGGGCTCCCGTCTACTGGACGTCGGCACCGGTGCAGGATTCCCAGGATTGCCGCTGGCCATCGTTTTCCCGGGAACAAAGGTCACTCTTCTTGACGGAACCCGGAAGAAGACCGATTTCCTGTCGGTCGTCGTCGAAGCACTGGGCCTTGAGGATGTTGAAGTCGTGAACGGTCGTGCGGAAGAACTGGCGCGCAATGCGGAGCATCGTGAGTCGTACGACATAGTCACCTCCCGCGCCCTGGCTGCTCTGCCGGAACTGGCCGAGTTGACGATCCCGTTCTGCAAAGTCGGCGGTATGTCGGTGGCGTTGAAAGGATCGGACATCAGGGGAGAGGCGAAGAGCGCTGCATCTGCGGCCGCTCAGATGGGTGCATCGACCGGGCTGTTACGAACGGTCAACCTGGGGATGCGTCCGCAGTATGACACCGTAGTCGTGTGGCGCAAGACGACCCCGACTCCGAGCCAATTCCCACGCCGCACGGGTATTCCGCACAAACGACCGTTGGGCGTCCCGGAGACTACCCGGGTGAAGAGGCCGCCTTCTACAGAAGGCCGCGCTTGAGCAATCCCTCTGGCCAGGCCGGGAATGCTGCCCAGACTCCTGGGAATGGGAGCAACGGGTACAGGCCCCGGCTAAGCGACCGGATGTTCTCCCGGAAGACATTGGCGGTCAGCATCGTGGCGATCGCTGTGCTTGCCGTGACGTCGTTCCGGGTGTTCGACATCGACTGGGGAGATATGTGGGACCAGGTGAAGGGGGTCGACCCGCTCACCTACCTGCTGGCCGCTGTTCTTTACTACGCAAGCTTCTGGTTCAGGGGCATCCGCTGGCGATTGATCGTCAGGGCATCCGGCCTAAACGACAACCCGGACGTGGTCGAGATCGGCAACGCGAAGTACGCTGCGATCATCCTCATGGGCTGGTTCGCAAACTCGGTCGCCTTCTTCCGGCTCGGCGATGCGTACCGTGCCTACGCCCTGCGTCGAGAAACAGGCATCCCGATGGCGAGCAGCCTGGGAACGCTGATCGGCGAGCGCGCTCAGGACGTTCTTATCGTGCTTGGGTTGTTGGTGGTCGGCGCGGTCGGATTGTTGATCACGGGCGAGGTCACGCTACCCATCTACGTCCTTGTTGCTGCCGCCGTTGTTTCTGGCGCTACGCTTCTCGGGCTGATCGTGATGCGCAACTACGGCGAGCGACTGGCGCATCACCTCCCGGGTCGACTTGAAGAGATGTACCGCCCATTGCAGGTCGGGGCACTCGGCAGCTTCAAGGCACACCAACTGCCGCTTCAGTTGACACTGGGCATTATCGGGTGGGGCCTCGAGATAGGCCGCGTCTACTTTGTTGCCGAGAGCCTGGGGCTGGATATCGGCTTCTTCGTCATCATGTCCGCCGCTTTGACCATCGCAGTTCTCTCGACGATCCCCACTCCTGGTGGCTTCGGCTTCGTGGAGGGCGGTCTCACCGGCGTCCTGATCTTCCTCGGCCTTGGCGATACGCAGGCGCTAACCCTGATCATCGTGGATCGGTCGATCAGCTGGATCAGCATCATCATCACGGGCGGAACCCTGTTCGCCGCATGGCAGACATTTGTGGTCCGAGGTGGTCGTAATTCGAACGGATTGCCTGATGCGGCTGACGGCGTCGGGGCCGGGGTGACAGACTCCGAGTGAGCAACCCTGAATGAGCAACACAGGGACGGAAACAGGCTCCCCGATAAAGCCCGAAGTGACCGGGAATGTGATTACGCGCTCGGCGCGATTCGTTCGCGAAAACCGGGCGATGACCGCTATCGCGCTGGCGACGACGATCTCGATGATGGGGCAGGGCGTGGTTGCGCCGGTGCTCCCGCAGTACGCCCGTGACTACGACGTGGGGACAACCTCCATCGGTTTCGTGGTCGCCGCATTTGGCTTCTCACGCCTGTTCCTAAACATCCCGTCCGGAGTCCTGGGGGCGAAGTACGGCCGTACCGTCCTGATGTCCGTCGGCCTGGCGATCACCGCTTTTGGGAACGTCGGCAGTGGATTCGCGCCTGACATCGTCCAGCTGATCTTGTGGCGCGTGCTGGCCGGTGCGGGTTCTGCCATGTTCATGACCGGTGCGATGGCCTACGTAGCTGACATATCGACCCCGCAAAACCGGGGCCGACTCATGAGCATCCAGCAGGGAGCGCTTTTGTTGGGGGTCGACATCGGACCGCCGATGGGCGGCTTTGTTGCCGATACATGGGGGCTCGACTGGCCCTTCTTCCTGGCGGGCTGTTTTGCGGCCGCAGCGGCTGTATGGACGGCGTTTCGACTTCCGAATCGACCGCCTGGATGGACACGCGAGGGTGCGCGGGCGGTTTCCGTCACCGCGTCTCAGACAACAAGCCAGCCCGGGGCGCGGTCCGGCACGATGACGATGCTGAGCAACCCGACCTTCATCGTGGTGGGGCTGTTTACGCTGATGGTGTTTCTGACGCGTACAGGCTCCCGGCAGACGCTTGTGCCGATCATCGCCGTCGACGAAATCGAGATGAGCCTGACGCTGCTGGGGGTGATGCTCTTTGTGATGACCACCATCAACTTCTTCATCGTCTTCCCGGCCGGTTGGCTTGCAGACAAGTTCGGCAGGAAGCCCGTCATGGTGCCCGGCATTCTCCTTGCCGGTGTTGGGCTGCTCCTGTTCACCTTCGCCACAAACGTGCCGATGATGTTCCTGGCGGCCATCGTTATGGGCATCGGAACCGGCGTCGCAGGGCCAGCTCCCGCCGCATATATCGCAGACTTGGCTCCGCCCGGGCAGACCAGCCTCGCAATGGGCCTCTACCGGACCTTCGGCGACCTCGGCTTCATCATCGGACCTATAGCGCTCGGCTTCATAGCTGAGCGATCAGGCATGGCCGCGGCGCTCAACATCAACGTCGTACTTCTTGTCGGTATCGGGATCGTCCTAGCGTTCGTCGCGAAAGAAACTGCAGGCCGAAAAGGCCGAGCCAATACCAATAAGGGCGAAGCTGGGTCTGCGAAAACGCCGTAGGGGCGAGTTGGGGGCTGACGGGGGCGCACTTTGTGATGCGTCGGGCAAGTGCATCAATAAATGCGCGAGAGCCAGATGCATAGTTAGAAAGCATGAAGAAACGCGGATAACGGCTATCTGTCATCCTGAGCCGAAAACGAAGAGCCTGTCCTGAGCTTGACTCAGTAAACTCCCGGCTCATCACTTCCCAACGGCTCGAATCTGCGGTCCAGCACTTCTTATACCGTCGTGCTGATGCTTACCTGGAAGGACGAGGGGCCTTCACCAACACACCATCGTCCAGAACCGGCGGACGCCATCAAACACGCCCATCTACCGGTAATCCGCTGTGAACACGCGTCCCAAGACCCCAACCCCCGTGATACGATTTCGTGACGCAGTGCGCTGACCAACGTCGAGCGCCGCTAAATGGGGCTGTAGCTCACTCGGGAGAGCGCTTCAATGGCATTGAAGAGGTAGCGGGTTCGAATCCCGCCAGCTCCACCAAATACTCCTGATCGTTCCCTGTATCATCCCGCCTGTTGTGGTTAGCGGATTTACAGATCACTTGATCGATCCCGTCTAAGTTGAGATCGTCCAATCCCGGCTCGAAGCTCCTTTCCTAGAAGCTATTCCGGGCGCTTAACTTCCAGAGCTATTTGTTAGCGTGAACACCCATGAAAATCACTGCAATCGAGACTTATCCCGTCGGAGCCGGTTGGAAAAATTGGCTTTTTGTACGTGTCATGACCGACGAAGATGGACTTTACGGGGTCAGTGAGGCCACGATTAACGGGTTCATCAAAACAACAGAAGCGGCAATTTCAGAACTTGCTCATCTAGCTATCGGTCGTGACCCGCGTAACGTCAACGCCATCGCCGAGGAAGTGATCGGTACCGTGCAGGACGCCGGACACATTCACCGCCTCGCTATGTCAGCGATTGAGGTGGCTTGCTGGGACATACTCGGAAAGTCACTTGGTGTTCCGGTATATCAACTGTTAGGCGGTAAACACCGTGATTCCGTTCTCGGCTACGCCAATGGTTGGTACAGAGCAGAGCGAACGCCTGAGGCGTTTGTCGCGGCAGCGAACACTGTTTCCGAGTTAGGTTTCAAAGCGGTGAAGCTGGACCCGTTCGGGCAGGCATTTGGGACGATCGACGAGGCTGGGTTACAGGAAACGTATGCAATCCTCGCCGCTATCCGGGAGTTCTTTGGCCCCGAGTTCAAAATTCTTATCGATGTGCATAGTCGCTTCATGCCGTCCGAGGCGTTAAGGGTTGCCAGGTTCCTTGCGCCTCTGGATCTGTACTGGTGGGAAGAACCGACCAAAGACGAGCGGGAAGAGATCACAAACGAGATAGCGCTCCAAAGCCCGATTCCGGTCGCTACGGGCGAGCAGTTCGACAAGATCGGGCAGTTCGAGACATTGGCCCGTGGAGGTGGCGTCAGCATCTGGCAGCCCGAGCCGATGTCACTCGGAGGTATCACAAATACCATCGCCGTGGCCAACATCGCTCGAGCCAACAATGCGTGGATCGCACCGCATCAGAGTGGCGGCCCGGTTGCAACTGCCACATGTCTGCAACTTGCTGCTTGCGTCCCCAACTTCCTTATTCAGGAGCACTTTGATGCCACCAATGAGGCCTGGACCCGGGATTTGGTCACGTGGCACCCAAACATCAACAAAGACAATGGCCATCTCAGCTTGCCAGACCAGCCTGGACTAGGTATTGATCTAAACCTGCCAGCCATCAAAGAACACCCTTATGATCCCAATGCTTTCTTCAACCTTCATGAAGAAGGTTGGGAGAAAAGGATCGGGGTCAGGGGGCGGAAGTA
>Ga0114999_10007324_pt1 | contig 12539 bp, 11 predicted proteins | sample ArcticOcean_MG_C_3_FD_89820 | JGI IMG/M metagenome (GOLD analysis project Ga0114999, IMG submission 89820) | Marine microbial communities from western Arctic Ocean - ArcticOcean_MG_CB8_126 | ecosystem: Environmental > Aquatic > Marine > Oceanic | place: Arctic Ocean: Canada Basin | collected...
CCGTGATGATCTGCTCCGGCGTGTGTCGTCTCCTGCTCATTGCTGACCTCCTCGCTGAATCTCCGACCAGCTCAGATCCTAACATCCGCTCTGGTCTCCTTTCAGGGGGTCACGCCAGGGGCCTCGTGGCCCTACGCTCCAGGGGTCACTCGTGGACCGACCAGGGATTTGTCCACCCGCTCAGCCGCACGTTGTGGACCGGCGATATTTTCCACGTTGGCAGTCTGTTCGACTCCGTCCACGGCGGTTCGATGGACGAGGCGATCGCGACGTATTCGTCTTTTCTCGAGCGGGACGATTGGGAGAATGCCGCCCAGCCACTCTGGGACTTCACGAAGGCGCCCGATCCCGCTGAAGAGGAATTCCTCGTTCCTCGCAGCACGGTCGAGCGGCACTACGAGGAGTTATTGGCGATCCGGGCTGGCTCTGTGTAACCCTTCGCGTCGCTGATCAACCGACCGCTAATCCCTCACTTCGAAGTCGCATTTTAATCCGGGGGGAAGCTGGGACCCGTGGTGGTGAACACGCTTTTCTTCATTCTGCCGTTGAATTCGGATTGGGCGCCATCGAGACGAGTACCACCAGTTTTACATCGGAGCGGTTTTCCACCCCGTGCGGCTCATCGGGCGCGGACCAGGCGATCCGGCCGGCTCCCAGGGTGCGTGTGTCGTCGCCGACAGTGAAGGTGCCCTGGCCCTCGATCACGTAGTAGAATTTCGTGGCCCCTGCGTGCGTATGCACTTTCTGCGCTTGGCCGGGCTCGAGGCAATAGACATCACAAAACATCTGCGGTGTCTCGAACAGGTTCACCTTTTGCATCTTGTCCGCCGCAAAACGACGGAAATCGGCAGTGTCCAGAAATCCCATGATGAGGAGCGTCGCGCCCTTACGGGATGAGGTCCGCCCTGATCTCGAGGGTATCCATGCGATTCACCTCGTCGATGATCTTGGCGAATGCCTGAGTGGCACTCTGCAGACCCGATGCCGGCACGAGTTCCGCGGTGTCCATGGTGGTGTGGTAGAACGTGTGATCAATGATGTGGACGGTCGGGGCCACGGGCCGGAATGCGCCCAACTCTCCGCCAGGGTTCTGCTCTGGCGCGGCGTAGATCGCTACCCCGAAGTCTTGGAAGGTCTTCTTCGTGAGGTTCTCGAGGTCGTCCGACCCGCCCACGAACCAGCGACGCGCGCTGACCGAGTTCGAGTACACCAACCCGTCGGGCTCCGCGTAACCTCTGCCCCCCCGGGACGCTGCGTAGGTCTGCGTCTGGGAGAGGTGCTCCATGTTGATCACGAGCGCCGCTCGGTCGAGGGTGGAGGCCATGTTCTGGATCATCCAGAGGTTGCCGGTGGGGGCGCCGTTGAGTCCCTCACCTCCGTGATGGCAGCACGTGCCGGCAAAAAGAATCGTCCTTCGCCTCTCGCTCTGAGGCTTCGCGGCGAAGTATTCGGCCAAAGCGACCATCCCGGCCACCCCGGACGCGTTGTCGAGCCCTCCGTCGAAGAACCAGTCGAAGTGGGCCACGATCACGATGGTCTCGTCGGTGGTGCCCGGAAGCACTCCGAACACGTCGCCGGCTCGGAGCCCCGGCACGTTTTCTACATCGGCTCGAATGCGCACTCTGAGGTTCTGGCCCTGGCCGATCATCTCCTCAACCGCATCGCCATCGTTGAGGCCGATCATCAAGGTCGGCACGTCGAAGACGGCGCCCATCGGTTGCACCGAGGGATTCCCTTGCAACCCGAACACCCAGACGACGGCCGCCGCGCCGCGCTCCACGGCTCTTTGCCCGCCGGCCCGACCCGAGTGACCACGTGCGGTCGGCCGGGGCTGCGCGACGATGAACGCTGCTTTCCCCCTGACGTCACGGCCGATGAAGTCGCTCTCGGCCCCGAGGCCCAACCAAACCGGCTCCAAGTCGAGGCCGTCGGGCGTCGTCCCGGGCGAATCGTACACCATGTGCGCCGACTCCAGACGCATCGTGTTCCCGCCGTTGGACACGGAAACGTCCCAAGACAACGGTACCCATTGCGGATTCAAATCGTGGACTTGATGACGCACTTGGTCGAGTCCGATGCGCTCGAACTGGCTGCCGATCCACTGCCGAACCTCATCGTGGGTGGGCTGGCCCGCGATCGAGCCCCAGTGTTGGGTTCCGTCCGACTTACTCGCGCGCGCGATCGCGGTGAGTTCCTCGACGTGACCCTTGATCCGATACCCGTCGATGCGCGCATACTGTTGCTCGGAAGCAGGCAGACGCCACCACAGATAGTCCTCGTCCTGAGGCGGGCGGTTGAGGTTTTCGCGAGTCTGGGCGCTGAGGAGAACCGTTCCGTTCAACAGGAGCGCCAGCGTCAGTAGCATCAGGCGGGCAATGCCTCGGTCGGATCCGTTTCGGCGGCTCATCTCAATCTCCTGGATCGAATTGATTTTCCGGCGTCTATAATCAGTATGAGTGTTGATCAGTGTTGATGAGTGTTGATTAGTGTTGCTGTAATCTGTGGGTCCACTCCTCTGCGTCCACTCATTTGAGAAGCTCGCGCGACTCTCCCTCTGACGGCGATGAGCCTAGCACGCAGTATAGGATTGGGGAGCGTTGCAGCAAGGTCCCGATCTTGACGCCGTGGTCTCGTGGAACTCATCTTGCTCGTCGGGGAACCGAGGGCGCCGATCCGAGAAGCATGAAGCTGGCGCCCTTCTTGCCTACCGATCTTGTCTTCTCTTCCGATATTGACCATGGTCAACAGCCTGAAGTCGCGCTCTGCCGGTCCCCCTTCCTGGATCATCTTACTCGTCTGTGCGGTGATCACGGTTGCCGCGGGGGTTCTCCGGAGCCCGGACGTCGATGAGGATCTGGAGGGGGACCTTCCCGAGAAGACGACAGGGCAAGGGTTCGCGACCTCGGCCACGTGCCAGTCATGCCATCCGGCTCAATACGACGCTTGGCACCGTTCTTACCATCGGACGATGACCCAAGTGGCGACGCCTTCCACTGTGCTGGCAACGTTCGATGATGTCGTCCTAGAGGACCGCGGTTTCCGGTATCAATTCGTTGTCCGGGACGACGAAATCTGGGTTGAGATCCCCGACCCGCTCTGGTTCGAGCAACCGCTGTGGCTCATGGAGATCCTCGACCCCAGCTGGCCCGGGACGCCACCGCGGATCGAGGGGCGGGTGGTGATGGCCACGGGCTCCCATCACATGCAAAACTACTGGATACGCAGACCGGACGAGGGAGAGGGAGCCCTGGACTCTGATGATGGAGCACTCATTCAGGTTCCCTGGATCTGGATGATCCAAGAGGAGAGGTGGGTTCCGAATCAGGATTCGTTTATCAGTCCGCCGAGCGACTCTCCTCAGGGGCCCCTTCGTTGGAACGCGACCTGCTCTCAGTGCCACTCGGTCGGGACCGAGCCACGGACTTCGGAGAGCTTCGACAGTTTCGACACGCGGACCGTGGAGCTGGGCATCGCGTGTGAGGCCTGCCACGGTCCGGGCGAGCAACACGTCCGCTTCTATCAATCGCCGGTGCGGCGTTACCTGCGGCACTTTCGCAAGTTGCGGGGGGAGGATCCCCCCGATCCGACGATCGCCAACCCGGCGAAGCTCGAACCACGGCGTTCCGTCGAGACGTGCGCCCAATGTCACAGTTTCGGAAAGTGGCGAGACCAGGAAGGCTTCAGGAGGAATGGAGTCCCGTTCCGTCCGGGGGATGAGCTGGACGAGCACATGTCGGTGTTCCTCTACACGGAGGATCCCCAAGATCCACTGTTGCTGGAAGAGTTGGAGACCGAACCCACCGCCCTCGAAAGCAGGTTTTGGCGCGATGGAACCATTCGGGTCACGGGGCGGGAGTACAACGGGCTCCTCGAATCCCCGGGTCACACCGATGATATGACGTGCCTATCGTGCCATTCGATGCATGATTATGAGGCTCCGGACAGCCAGCTCGATCCCGATTTCACCGGGAACCGATCGTGTCTGGGCTGTCATACGGACTATGCGGAGGAGATCTCGGAGCACACTCGTCACCTTCCGGAGTCCTCCGGTAGCGAGTGTATGAATTGTCACATGCCGCATACGACATATGGCCTCTTTTCAGCGATCCGCAGTCACAGAATCGACAGTCCCAGCGCTCAGGTTTCGCTGGAGACTGGGCGCCCCAACGCATGCAATCTCTGCCACCTCGACAAGACGATGGAGTGGACCAACCAGTCTCTCAACGAATGGTACGGGCAGCCTCTCGTGGAGATGGGCGAGGATGAGCGATCGATAGCCGCCTCAATTCTCTGGGCTATGAAGGGGGACGTGGCCCAGCGGACGATCCTCGCATGGCACATGGGCTGGGATGCGGCTCGAGAGGTGTCTGGTCAGACCTGGATGGCTCCGTATCTAGCACAGCTTCTCATGGATTCATATTCCGCGACCCGGCAGGTGGCGTATCGATCCATCGGCGCCTTCCCGGGGTTTCAAAACTTCGAATTCGACTTTATCGCCTCGGGTCCGGAACGTGAGGAAAAGGCCAGGGAAGCATTCCAGCGCTGGATTCAGGCCGGCGGACCAGGGAGGGCCGGGGCCCATCTTCTCATCGACGAGAACGCTGCGATCGACTTTGCCGAGTGGGCCCGACTCCTCGCGGAACAGGACCAGAGGCCATTGAAGATCATCGAATGAGTGGCCGCTCCGGCGTCTCGCAGCAAGGCTCCTCGGACCTTGCGGATACTTCCCGATTGCATCTCCGGGTGGGATGGTGGTCCCTCCTCGTGTTCCTCACGCTGGGGTTGGTCCTGGAGATCCTGCATGGGTTCAAGGTCGGCCTCTACCTCGACGTCCCCAATAGCACGCGCCGCCTGGTGTGGACCCTAGCGCACACTCACGGCACCCTCCTCTCCGTTCTCAATTTGGTCTTCGCGATGTCGATCCGCCTGACGCCCGACTGGAAGGGGTCCAGCCGAACTCTCGCGTCGAGGTGTCTCTTGGGTGCGCTGGTTCTCATCCCCCTCGGCTTCTTTCTCGGAGGAGTGTTCATCTTCGGAGGCGATCCCGGCATCGGCGTCATTCTGGTGCCGCCCGGATCCTTGCTCCTGTTCATCTCCGTGCTCCTGACCGCGAGGGCTTTCAGGGAGTCGGCCGAATAGAAAAATCCCGCCCGTCGGTGTCTCCGACGGGCGGGCTATCGCTAGCCGTCGCCAACTTCCCGGTCGACCGTCGCGATCCTCCGCATCCGATCTAGCACCCGCTTCCTCTCCTTGTGCACCTGCGCCAGGCGGTTGGCCGGGCATGATTGGCGCGGCTCACACGAGCAATATAGTATGCTCAAGCAGCAGGATGCTGAAACAGAGGTGGCGGGTCTTCTTCGCTGGACCGCTGAGGGCTCGCGACGTAGGCCGGGCCTTTACATCAGGGAGGGGCGTTATGGAAGTCGACCGCAGAGCCTTCTTTGCCACGGTGGGCGTTGGGACGCTGAGCCTCATGGATCCGGAGGAAAAGGCGGAGGAGCTCGAGCACTACATGCTGGATGTCCTCGAGAAGCCTGAGACTCCATCTGAAACGGCCGAAGAGGACGAGGAGGAGCAGCAGCAGGCGAGGGACCAGCCCCGGGGCACGGGCAACCTTCTCCTTCCCAGGGATACGCCGCTCGAGCCCATGCCGGATAGACCGACCTTTCTCGACTTCTTCCGGCTTCGGCTTTCAGGCAGCAACCATTGCCTCCAGAGCGCCACTCACGCGCTCGAGACTGGTCAGCCGGAACGTACGGTGATGGCTTGTCTCCTGCACGATGGGGTCCAGGGACTGATAAAGGCCGACCACGGCTGGTGGGGTGCCCAGCTCTACGAACCCTACGTCGACGAGCGAATCAGCTGGGGCATCCGTTACCACGGGGCGCTCCGCTTCTACCCTGATGATTCTGTGGGCTATGAGTATCCATACGACCTCTACAACCGGATCTTCGGCGAGGATTACCAGCCGCCGGATTACATCGTGCGGGCCTACGAGGAAGCGCGTGCCCATCGGTGGTACATGGAGTCTCGTCTGGTCACGGTGAACGATCTGTATGCCTTCGAGGAGGGCGTGAATCCCTCGATCGACGATTTCGTAGATATTATCGGGCGGAACTTCAGGAATCCGCCGGAGGGCCTCGGATATGACAATAGTCCCTCCGCACACATGTGGCGCACGATCGCCAACCCGGACACGCCTCTCTGAGCGCAGCCGGCGGCCATGGGGGAAGCAGAGCGGCCGCCCTGATTTCAGGCCCGTCGGCATCTCTTCGCCGCGAGGCGAGAGGTGCCGCCCCTTCGGTGCCGCCGGGGCTTCGGACGGCCACGCACGTGACCGCTCTAGCCGTCTGGGCTCTGACATTGCTTGTGCCGGTCTCGTCCTCGGCGCAGGACACATCCGAGGAGTGGCTATCCTTGCTTGAGGGGGTGGTGCCTGCTGCCGATCGGTTTACGGACCGGCAGGGCCAACCACCCGTCTTCGAGGCCTACCGCGTTGACCCCTCGACCGGGCGGGAGACCCTGGCCGGTTACGCTTTCCTCACCTCTGATCTGCCGCCAGAACAGATGGGATTCAACGGGCCCATTGAGGTACTCGTCGGGATGGACCTAGGAGGTGTGCTCACGGGGATCGTCGTCGTCCGCTATAACGAGTCGCTACAAACAAGCCGCGGTGACTTCCTCGCAAGGGATGGATTCCAGGAGCAGTTCTCCGGGAAGAGCATCGTCGACGCCTTCCAGGTGCGGCGGGATGTGGATGGCATCACGGGCGCTACGATCACCGTGGATGCCACGTCCCGAGGGATACGTAACGCGGCCCGGGAGGTGGCTCTGGCGTACCGTCTTGGATCGGTGTCCTCCGCGACTGAGGCCCCACTTTTGGATCCGGTCTCGGTTCCGCTAGCTGAACTCGAAGGGCTGTCGTGGACGCAGATGCTCCTCCGGGGGATGGCCCAGCGGATCCTCGTGCTCGACGAGGATCGGACCGCCGTCGATCTCACACTGGTCTATCTTCGCGACGACGCGGTCGCCGAGCTCCTCATTGGCCCGGAGATGTTGAGTGAAGTGCTCGAGCAGGCGGGGGCCCTCGCTCATGAGCGGCATCTCGTTCTTGCCGGCGTGGATGGGCCCTCGGCGGGCTCTCTCAATCTCGGGCGGGCAAGCTTGACGGTCAGGTTCGGATGCTGAGGGTTCTTCTGCTCGATCCGGCGGTGGACATGGCGCAACCCTTCGCTTTCGTATTGGACCTCCGCCCCGGTTTCGGCGTGTTCACTGCCGATTACCCTGGAGTCAGACCACGCGTCGTAAGCTCGTCCACGCTGAGTACGGAGGATGACGCACGGAAAAGCGACGAAGCCCAGAGGGTGGTCTCGCCGCGTAGCTCAAGTTCGGAACGTGCAGTACTGCTCCTTGTCCTCATCTTTGCGATCGCCATGTTTTGGTTTGAGCGACGACGGGAATCTCGTTAGGTTGGTGGCCGCCCGAGGCCACCCGCTACGCCCTCGGGTGGTGCGGTTCGTCGTTACTTACGCTTTTGAGGAGGTTGAGATGTCGTACGCCAATCGAGTCGGATGCACCCTCGTAGTGTCGGTCGCGGCGGTTCTCTTGATGTCGGCCGGCGGGCTAGATGCCCAAGCCGCCAACAATCCGTATCACGCCGAGGACGGGTGGGAAAACCTTCCTGATGGGAGGGTTTTCGGTGCTCTCACCGGGGCCTTCCCCGATCCGGACGGTCGGCACCTTTGGTTGTTGGCCCGCTGCGGCGCGAACACGTGCGCGGATAGTGACTTAGACCCGATCCTCAAGTTCGATATGGACGGGAACGTGGTGGACAGCTTCGGCGCCGGCCTCTTCGGATTCCCACACGGTTTTTATCTGGACCACGAAGGCTACCTGTGGGTGACCGAAGGCGCGCCCGACGGGGATAATCGGGCAGAACCCGGTTACCGGCGAGGCCTGGGTCACCAGGTCCTCAAGCTCAAGCAGCAGGGAGAGGTCGTGATGGCCTTGGGTGAGGCTGGGGTCTTTGGTGACGATCAGACCCACTTTAATGGACCCGCCGACGTACTGGTGGCTCCGAACGGCGAAATTTGGGTGGCGGACGGGCATCGCGGGGGCAACAACCGCATCGTGAAATTCTCGGCCGAGGGCAAATTTCTCCTCGAGGTGGGCGGCGGGGTCGGTTCGGAGAGCAAAGAAGCGGGCAGGTTCGATGACCCGCACGGCCTCGCGATGGACGCAGCCGGACGGCTTTTCGTAGCGGATCGAGGGAACAGTCGCATACAGATTTTTGACCAACAGGGTACTCTTCTCTCGATCTGGACTCAGTTTGGAAAACCGAGTGGTCTGTTCATCGATCGCGACGATGTTCTCTACGTCGTCGATGGTCTTTCAGGGTTGGAAAGACCAGCGTGGCGGGACAACCCGGGATGGGAACAAGGAATCCGCATCGGCGACGCCAACACGGGGTGGGTGACCGCCTTCATTCCCAACTTTGCGTCGGTGGGGGGCGCCGGTATCGAGTTCCTCGGCGTGGATTTCGACGGCAATTTATACGCCAACGATCTTTCGCGGCAGAGTGTGATGAAGTATAGGCGGTTCAGACCGTAGAGTTGGCATTCGACCGGGTTTAGCCATGACTCCGACACGTAGAGGGTTTCTCTTCGGCACGGTGGCGGCCAGCATCTCCGCGGCGGGCCGCCGCGCCGCGGGCCTCCTGGCCGGCAAGCCGCTTGTGGCCGTGCGGGCCGACGAGACCACTGATGCCGCCCAACTCAGCCTTACCCTCGGCCCGTTCCTTGGCGACCTCACGGCCACCTCGGTCCGAGTGTGGGCCAAGTGTACAACCCCGGGGTCCTACCTTCTGACGGTCCGCGGGGTCGACGGACAGGAAACGTTCGGCACGACGGCGGAGGCAACAGCCGAGAACGATCGCTGCGTCGTTTGGCAGGCGACCGGCCTCCGGGAAGAAACGAGATACAGGTACGAGATCACCTTCGAGGGACAGTCGATTCTGGGTGACGACGACACCTTCTTCGTGACGCCCCCGAGCCGGGACGCGGCGACGCTCACCCGGCTGGCAGTCGGATCGTGTGCCCGTGAGGATGCCGGAACGGCCGAGGTGTGGCGTCGAATGTCGGGTTTGGATCCCCACGCGGTCGTGCTCTTGGGCGACACGCCCTACATCGATTCGACGGTGCTCGACGTTCAACGCACCCGATACAGTGAATTTGCCGCGGTCCGAGATTTCGCGAGTCTGTTGCGGACCAAGCCACTCTATGCGACGTGGGACGACCACGATTTCGGCGCGAACGACACCGATGGGAGACTCGAGGGCAAGGACGACGCGCGTCGCGCCTTCATCGAGTACCACGCGAATCCGTCGTACGGAGAAGACGACCAGGGGGTGTACACGAAGTTTCGGTGGGGTGGAGTCGAAGTTTTCCTGCTCGACACTCGATATTTTGCCGGGACGGAGCCGTCGCCGGTGGCTGCGGACCAACCGACGCTGCTTGGCAGGCGACAGTGGGAGTGGCTACGCCGTGAGCTTTCGGCATCGACCGCACCCTTCAAGTTGTTGGCCTCCGGGATGATATGGAACGAGGCTGTACGACCCGGAAAACTCGATCACTGGGGAACGTATCCTCACGAGCGGGAGGCACTTTTTCGCTTCATTGGAGAGGAGAACATCTCGGGGGTCGTACTGGCCGGCGGCGATATTCATCGCACGCGAGTCCTGCGGTATGACACCACCGAGACGGCGGGGTATCCACTCACGGAACTCGTCACGTCGCCCATGCACGGGGGTGTGATCGACAACGCGAACACGCCGCACCCAGCGTTGATCCACGACTCCGGAGAACCGCACGCGCTTCTCCTCATCACTGTGGACACGACGTTGACGCCCGCGACGCTCGTCGCCCAGTTTCAGAACTCTGCAGGACGAGAGCTTTATTCCGTGACGCTGACCAGCACGACTTTGTCGGCGACCTGAGACCCCAGCACGAGGTGTAACCCCATGAGGGAGTATAGCCGGAGTTCGATCGACCGAAGGGCGTTTCTGAAGGAATCGAGTGGATCCCTGCTTGCCGCCCGCTCAGGAATGTTCGCCCCTCTGTTGGGCCTCGATCACCGCGACAACTGGCCCGAGGACCGGAAGGTCCTGTTTGTTTGTGTCGACGGCTTTGGCCCCGAGTATTTGCAGCGGAGTGACATGCCGAACCTGAAGCAGATGATACGAGCCGGGCTGTACGTCGAAGGGGCCGGCGTCATCCCTTCGGTGACCAACGTGAACAATACGTCCATCGTGACGGAGTCCCTGCCGGAAGACCACGGCATTACCGGGAACTACTTCTACGATCGCGCCTCCCGCGTCGGGACCTTCATGGAATCGGAGGAGTTCCTACTCCGCCCCACGATCTTTGATAAGGCCAAAGCACAGGGGATCAAGACCGGATTCGTAACCTCCAAAGAGAAGTTGATGTTCTTGTCGCGAAGCGCCGACATGGCGGTCGCCGCCGAGAGCCCGAGCCGCGCGCTGGTCGACACGATCGGCCCGGAGCAAGAAGTCTACTCGCCTGACATCAATTTCTGGTCCGCTCGGGCCGCGCGTCATTTCCTGAACGAGGGTGAGTGTCAACTGGTCTACTTGGTGACGACGGACTACATGATGCACACCTACCCGCCCTCGGATGAACGTTCTCTGGCCCACCTCCACACGCTTGATCAATTGCTCGGCCAGATTTTGAACGACCACGAAAACCTGGAGGTCTACCTCACGGCGGATCATGGCATGTCGGCCAAAACCACCGCGATCGACATCGGCTTCCTTCTCGCCTCGAACGGCATCGAAGCTGAGGTTGTACCGATTATCAGGGATCGCTACGTCGTGCACCACCAGAACCTCGGGGGCGCGGGCTACGTATACTTGGAGCACGAAAATACGATCGAGGACGCGTTCAGCATTTTGGGGGAAGTTGCCGGAGTGGAAGAGATTTACGCCAAGCGTGAGGCCGCTGCCGAGTTCAACCTCCACCCCGATCGTATCGGCGACATTTTTCTCCTTGGCGAGCAAGATATGGTCTTTGGCGATCTGGGAGGACAGCTGCGAGACGGGGTGGATATCCGGTCTCATGGATCGAGGCACGAAGCAACGGTCCCCGTCGTCTGCTATGGGAGAGACGTGGATGAGAGCCTCTATCGGCGGAGCATCGACCTTACGCGTAACTTCGTGTGGGACGTTTGATATGTTCGAGATCACAATAAACCGTTTTCTGAGAACGGTCGTGCTGAGCAGCGCGATATGGGGAGTCCCGGTGGTTTCGGGATTGCGGCCGCTTCCGCTGAAGGCTCAAGCGCCCGGGGTCACGACCGCGCGTATTGACTCTTTGCTAGCCGAGGCGGAGCGGGGCGACGTGGATGCCCAGCACGAGTACGGACGACTTCACGTCGTGGGTGAAGGCGTCCCGGTCGACTACCAGGTCGCGATGGAGTGGTATGCGCGTGCGGCGGAGAGGGATCACACGCCTTCCATACTCTTACTCTCGACACTGCTGATCGCCTCGGACCCCGTTGAAGCCATTCGATTGGTCGTGAGGGCAGCGGAGCTCGGAGTTGCCGAAGCACAGTGGCGAGCGGGTCAGGTTTACGCCGGAAGGATTTTTTTCCCTGGCTCCGAGATCGACATGGATCAAGTAGCAGCGCTTCGTTGGTTCGAAATGGGTGCGGCGCAAGGACACCATCCTTCGGAAGAAGCACTTGCCGATATGTACACGAACACGGACGATCCGTCGCGTTACGGTGACGCCGTCGCCTTGTATCGGCGGGCCGCTGGAGGTGGGGAGAGCTCCTGGGCGGTCATGAGGCTCGGAATGATCTTCGCCACCGGAGAGGGCGCGGAGGAGAGCGACGACAACGCTCGGGGGTGGTTCGCGACCCTCGCCTCGGGATACGAACTGGATCCCGAGTTCTTCTCCAACGCGGAGCTGGACGTGCTGGGCGGCCTCCAGGCCTACTACGGTCTCGACTTCGTCGGCGGAGACGCCAGCCCGGATCCAGGGGTCGCGATCGAGTCCTTCAACAGCGCGCTCGATGCCGCTCGAAGCGAGCCGGTCAACCCCTTTATCCATTCCTCGTTTCCGCGCACCTCCGAGCGCATGCTTCGGAAGCTTCTGAACTAACGAGCGTGGGGCCGCGGGCCGTGACGTGGGAGCCTTTGGTCGACCTAGGTACAGGTCGGAAAAATCGCAAATTTGGTTCTTGCTTCGACGAAGGAGATTCGTGTACCTTTGTCAGTAGACGCCTCAACATATGCCATCAGCAGGACGGGAGGATCGGGCGTTTTTTTCTATAAACATTTGGTCCATACTGGGGGGCGTATTATGCGTCGTTTTGTGGTTATTTTAGGTGCGGTCCTGGGTGACGTGCCCCCAGATGTGGTACCACTTTCTATGTTAGGCTTTGAGGCCCCGGCGGTCCAAGAAGTTGGGGCATTCTAAGGAACCAAGGTGATGGTTTTATCGTCTCTGGAGCCGGGGGTA
>Ga0114999_10007325_pt1 | contig 12538 bp, 12 predicted proteins | sample ArcticOcean_MG_C_3_FD_89820 | JGI IMG/M metagenome (GOLD analysis project Ga0114999, IMG submission 89820) | Marine microbial communities from western Arctic Ocean - ArcticOcean_MG_CB8_126 | ecosystem: Environmental > Aquatic > Marine > Oceanic | place: Arctic Ocean: Canada Basin | collected...
TGGCGAATCTTTTTAAGCGCCGCTGCGGAGTGGGTCTGGATATATCCCTTCTACGCCCAGAGAACGCTCCCGTAAATAATTCAGCTGGTACCACTACTGGGGCATGGTCGTTTGCAGACTTCTTTTCGTATGTGTGCAGGATGGTGGGGCAAAACGGGCGACGCGGAGCGTTGATGATTACTATGGACGTCCGACACCCAGACATCGAACAATTTGTGATGATGAAACGTGACTTGAAGAAGGTCACTGGCGCGAATGTCTCTGTCAAATTGAGCGACGACTTCATGAACGCTGTTGATAATGATTCAGAGTTCTTGTTGCGTTTTCCGGTCGACGCAAACCCAGATGAAGAAGTAAAATACACGAAGTTGATTCAGGCTCGCGAGCTATGGCAAACAATTGTTGATAGCGCAACGAAAACAGCGGAACCAGGCTTGTTGATGTGGGACAACATAAAGAAAAATTTACCTGCTGATTGCTATGCCGATGTGGGGTTTGAGACTATCTCTACAAACCCCTGTGCGGAGATTCCTTTATCCGCTAATGATAGTTGTAGGCTGATATCGATAAATTTAAAAAACTTTGTAAAAAAGCCGTTCACATCAAAGGCTTATTTTGATTATGAACATTTTACAAAAATAGTATCTATGGCATCCCGCCTTTCTGATGATTTAGTAGAGTTGGAGGGAGAACAACTTTCCAAGATTATTAAATTTGCAGATACCAAGGATGAAAAAAGGTTATGGTCCAAGCTTCGCAAGGCGTGTCTGGATGGAAGGCGCACAGGTTTGGGCACCCATGGACTTGCAGATGCTATAGCTCGGATGCGGATTCGATATGATTCCCCGAAGGGTATTAAAATAATTGATAAAATCTATAACACCTTGAAAGAGGGTGCCTATGAGGAAAGCGTGCGTCTTGCCGAAGAGCGAGGAGCTTTTCCGGTGTTTGATTGGGACAAAGAAAAAAACAATGCTTTCATCAAGCGCCTTCCAGAGCGTTTGCAGAATTTAATTTCTTCCCACGGACGAAGAAATATTTCTATTTTAACAAATGCTCCGACCGGCAGTGTATCGATATTATCTCAAACCAGTTCAGGGCTGGAACCAGTTTTTCGTAACGCATATATACGTCGACGCAAGTTGAGTCACAATGACAAGAACGTTGAAGCAGATTTCGTCGATGACGTAGGGGACCGATGGGTTGAGTATAGCGTGTATCACCACAACGTGAATGAATATTTTAAGATTAGTGGAAACGACTTTGATGGTCCTGAATCTATACCAAAATATTTTGTTGAAAGTGATCAAATTAATTGGAACAAAAGAGTTGACATCCAAGCAACAATCCAACAACATATCGACCACGCAATCAGCTCCACCATCAACCTGCCAAGAGAAACTAAACCGGAAGTTGTGGGCGAGTTATATATGCGTGGCTGGAGGGAGGGGCTAAAAGGGATTACTGTTTATGTTGATGGTAGCCGTTCGGGCGTACTTGTCGCAGATAAAGAAGATTCCTATTCTTTCCCAGAAAATGGCGCACCCCTTCGCCCTGATACCCTGGATTGTGATATACACCACACCACCATCAAAGGAGAAAGGTGGACAGTCCTCGTGGGTCGCCTTGAGAGTAGACCATATGAGGTATTAGGCGGTTTGTCAAACCTTATTGAGATCCCGACACGTCACACCAAAGGTCGCCTAACAAAACATAGTTTTAAAACAAAAACTAATAGATATGACTTGACTTTTGGTGTGGATGATGATACAACTGTAGTAAGAGATATTGTTAGAGTGTTTGATAACCCAAATGAATCAGCATTTACAAGGATGCTTTCCTTGTCCTTGCGCCACGGAGCATGCCCGAGGTTGTTGGTTGAACAGTTGATGAAGGATAAAGATAGCGATATGTTCAGTTTCGCAAGGTGTGTGGCTAGAATTTTAAAGAATTACATCATCGATGGGGAACCGGCGTTCTCTGGGGATAAGGCGTGTGCTGTGTGTAATGCCGAAGATTCGCTCGTCTATCAGGATGGGTGTGTTACCTGTAGCCAATGTGGCTACGCAAAATGTGGTTAAACAATCACAAATTTTATGTTATCTTTCTTAAAGGAGAAAATAATGTCAGAAGAAGTTCATGAAAAAGAAAAACGAATCACTGATTATATCAAATCAATGGTGACAATTGAAGAGTCTATGGAGCCTTACAAAGAGCAAAAACGCGCCCTTAAAGGCAACTATGTTGAGAATGGGTGGCTTTCAAAAGAAGAGATCAGCTTGGCTGTCAAAGCTTACCGAATGGTAAAGGGCGACGTCGACGTCGAACAGCTGATGGATTTTTATGACCACGTTACCAAGACGATAAAATGAATATCATACCTAAAAATAAATACTTACTAATTGAAATGGTGGAAGAGCCAAAGGAGGAAGAGGTGACAATCTTACTTCCTGATGATTACCATGCCAGCTTATCTAAGGAGTATGAGCTGGTTAGGATATTAGCTTCCGCGACTGAAAGCGCAGACTACCTACCTTCATACAAGCAGGGGCAGTATGCTCTGGTCGAGGGTCACATGGTTAAAAATGTTCCTGTACTGGGCGAGAATTTTCACCTTGTCCAAGAGAACTATGTGATAGCAGTGGTAGGAGATATTGAGGTTTGACGAAGTTGTCGTCGGAGGTGGGCTGAACGCCCTTGTATATGCCTACTGTAAAGATGCGATACTAATAAGGGCTCCAGAAACGGGTCCACCTCCGTTTGATTTTTTCGAACCTACTTTGGACCTATCTTCGTTCTTGCTTCCTTACGCCACCTATGAATTAAAAACAAACGTAGGTGCTAAAACTGTGGGGATTCCCAAGTTGGACCTTTGGGACAGGCTTTCATATATAATGTCTCTGTCTGGGCACGTGCCCTTTTCCGACAAGGTTAAATCAATTAGGGTTGACTCGGAACAAAAAACGATATCCGTTGCAACTGGTAACACCTCTACTATGCTAAAGTATGGTAAGTTGAGAGTGTTCGGCACTTCCCAACTTTATGGTCTAGAATCTCATATTTTAAGTGATTATGAAGAAAGGCAATCTGCAAATTTTTTGTCGCCCAAAAAATTCAAGATTTTGGACTGGTACAATGTGAGATCTGGGTGTAAACACAAATTTGATTATTTTTGCACGGATGATGATTTCGTAAAAGAGATTTATTTTTACCCAACAGAGAGAATGGACGGAAAGCACAATCTTAAGGATCTCGTGGCTATATCATATCTCACAAAAGAACAACTGAACGACGTTGAGTATTCAGACACCTATGCTCGGTTCAAAATACTTGCACTGATGAAAGAGAATGGAATTCGCGGCAGTCGTAACGGTCGCGACCAAAAATACCCAGAAAGACACAAATATTATGCCGTGCGTATAGAAGCAACAACCAGGGATGTATTCGAGCCGGAAAAAAACATATTTTCTACAGACCCGGCGGAAAAAGATATAATTTTTGACAACCGCCCGGTAGAAGATATAATAGTTTCCACGCACCCTGAAAAATCTTATACGCACCAACTTCACGAGCGCTTATGTTTCTAGAACAAAAGCCAATCAGCAAAATGTCATTTCATCTGGCTGGGATTGTCCCGGTTGCAGGACAACCGCTGGATTATAAACTTCCGTGGCATGATTGTTTAATGCCAATCGCTCCCGATTATTTGGCAGTGGAGCGTGCGGTGGTTGAGTGTGCATATGCGGGCTGTGAAACGATATGGATTGTCTGTAATGATGATATGCAGCCATTGATTCGGCACAGGCTGGGTGACGTTATATATGATCCAGTGTTCATGGGACGAAAATTTTCTGCTGTGCCTGCTGACGAGCGGAAACCCATCACTATCTATTATGTCCCCATTCATCCCAAAGACCGCGACAAAAGAGATTGCTTGGCCTGGAGTGTGCTTTATGGAGCTTTGAGTGCTTATAGTATCTCCAACTTCATCAGCAAGTGGGTCATCCCAGATAGGTATTACGCAGCCTTTCCATATGGGGTATATGAGCCGGAAATCTTGCGGAAGCATCGAAAAGATATATCTGCTCGTCGAGATTTTTTTCTTTCGTACAAAAATAAAACCGTTCGAGATGGAGAGTATTTGGGATTTACATTTGATGCTGATGGGTTTTTCCGGTACCGAGACACCGTTAGACAGGAGGGCACTGGCGTCCGCGTACCAGGTCAGGCAGGTATGCCCACGGAAAACCTGCCCTTAGAAAAAAGATGGTCTGCAAGGCATTTTTCTCTTGACAAAGTTTTCAAATATGCTAAGATAGAAGATGCAGTAAAAATTGAATTGCCGTGGTATAAAAAAATTGATAGTTGGGAAACATTTTGTGTATATGCAGGCTCAAGCGATTCTAAAAAAATATTTAGACCAGCGAAGTGTATTTTGTCATATCAAGAGTGGAATCCTATAGGGGTTGATAATGAGTGAACGTAAAAAATCTGAAATCTCTTTTGTGGGGCTTCATGCCCATAGCGGATTGTCACTGTTTGACGGTTTAGGGTATCCCCAAGAGCATATGGATTTCGCCTATGAGAACGGCTGTAATGCCCTTGCTTTGACTGATCACGGACATATGAATGGGTTACCCTACCAAGTTTTGCACGCAAAACAAATGAAAGCGGATGGGAAGCAGTTTAAGCCCATCTTTGGGGTCGAAGCGTACTTCACGCCCTCAATCGAAGAATGGTGTCAGGCATACGAATCCTCGAAAGAAAATAAAAAGAAAAATAAATCTAGTGGGCTGGTTATAGAGGATGAAAACGCCAGTAAACGCGGTAATTTACAAGATGCGACGAACAATCTCCTTAAAAAAAGGAATCACCTTATCCTGTTGGCACAAGACCAAACAGGATTGAACAACATATTTAAGCTCATATCGGAGAGCTACAAAGGTGAGAATTTTTATCGATACCCTCGGGTTGATTATCAGCTTCTTAATTTATTTAACGCTGGAATTATTGCCACTAGCGCTTGTCTTGGCGGTGTTTATGCTGGTGATTATTGGGATTATAATGGGGATGGTAGTGATGCTGTTTTAGACGCTATGCGCCGCACGACAGAACGGATGCAGGCGATCTTTGGGGACCGGTGGTATGGAGAGCTTCAGTGGAACAATGTCCCAGAGCAACACATACTCAACAAACACATTATTCAAATGGCGAAAGAGTATAACGTTAAATTAATTTCTACGGCTGACAGTCATTACCCCAACCCTGATGCTTGGCGCGACCGGGAGCTTTATAGGAGGCTTGGCTGGCTCGGCAAGGGCGGACTACCGGAGTGGATGGGCTCAGAGCTTCCAAAAGGCGTAGAAGAAATCGGTTATGAGCTTTACCCCAAGAACGGCGACCAGATGTGGGAGAGTTATCAGAAGTATTCAGAGCTTTGCGGTGAAGAGTATGATGATGACTTGGTTATGGACTCAATCACAAATACTCATACAATCGCTACGGAGCGCATTGAAAACTTTATGCCCGACGATGTGGTGCGCCTTCCAGATTTTGTTGTACCGGAGGGAAAGACTGCAATACAAACCCTGGTCGAATTCTGTAAGGAGGCACTCCACAATTATGAGATAAATGCTCACGATGACGCATCAGCAGTTGCTCGCCGTGCCAGAGACGAACTTAAGGTCATTGAAGAACGAGGTTTCGCCGAGTACTTTTTAACTATGAAGGCGATTGCAGACCGCGCCTCTGAGGTACAGCTCGTGGGCGCTGGTAGGGGTTCCGCTGCGGGCTCTCTCGTAGCTTATCTAATCGGTATCACACAAGTGGACCCCCTTAAGTATGATCTCTTGTTTGAGAGGTTTATGCGGAAGGACCAAACTGACTACCCTGATATTGATTATGATGTTTCGGACCCGATGGTGCTCAAAGAAAAATTAATTGAAGAGTGGGGCGAATCAACCGTTGTTCCTATTTCAAATTTCAATACGCTTAAGCTGCGCTCTTTGATTAAAGACATCGCCAAGCTATACGAGATTCCGTTCAAAGAGGTCAACCCGGTCACTTCTCGTATGTTCCAAGAAGCGACACCGATGGCGAAAAAGAAACATGGTATCAAGGCAGGTGTATATACTCCAACCTTTGAAGAGGTGGTAGAGTTCTCGCCAACCGTGCAAGCGTTTTTTGCGAAGTACCCAAGTGTGAAAACACATATTGAATCCCTACACGGGCAGGTAAGGAGCGTCAGTCGGCACGCTGGCGGTGTTGTTGTTGGTAAAAACCTGGACCAGTGGATGCCATTAATCAACAGTGGCGGGGTTTGCCAGACACCCTGGTCTGAAGGTCAGAATGTGCGCCACTTGGAACCGTTGGGGTTTATTAAGTTTGATATTTTAGGGTTGGCTTCGCTGCGTATGATGGAGGGTGCCATCAGGCACATCCTCAAGCGGCATCATGGAGTTGCTGACCCTACGTTTGGAGACGTGAAGGGTTATTATGACCAGTATCTTCATCCAGACAAAATTGATTTCAACGATGACCAAGTGTATTCTGTATTCACCGAGGGGCGATGGGCAGGAATATTCCAGTTTACGGAGAAGGGCGCGCAACAGTTTTGTCAAAAGGCGAAACCAGCTAGTATCATTGACATATCAGCGGTTACTTCAATCTATCGCCCTGGTCCTTTGAGCGCGAAAGTCCACGAATCATATGTAAATGCAAAGAACAATCCAGACGATATTGAGTATGCTGGCACAGGATATGCTCAGACATTGGTTCAGCAGGTAACAGAAGAAACATACGGGTTCTTAATCTTCCAAGAACAAATTGCTTTGCTGGCGCACAAGCTAGGAAAGGACTTGTCTCTTGATGAGGGCAACCTGCTAAGAAAGCTTCTGACGAAGAAGGGTACTGGCGAGGTCGAAGCGAAGAAACAGAAGATTCATGATAAGTTTGTTGACGGCTGTGTTGACAAGGGGCTCACGATAGCCGAGGCTGAGATCCTTTGGGGCAAGTTTGAATACTTCTCTGGTTATGGCTTCAATAAGTCGCACGCAGTTAGTTATTCTATTCTTAGTTACCAATGCGCTCACCTTTTTAATTACTATCCGTCCGAGTGGATGGCGGCGTTTCTGGACAAGGAACCTGAAGCTCGAAAGGAGCAGGCAATCAATATTGCAAAATCTATGGGCTTCGAGCTGGCTCCCTTAGATATTAATACTTCCGGCAGGGTGTGGGAGATTTCGGAAGATGGAAAGACATTAATTCCTCCGCTGAATTCTATCAAGGGGCTCGGTGATGCCGCCATTGACCAGATTATTGAACATAGACCGTTTAACAACGTAGAGGAATTGCTTTTTAGTAAAGAGATAGTTTACTCTAAGCTAAACAAGAGAGCGCTGGATGTATTGATACGCGGGCAAGCGTTGAATAGCTTCGTTGATGATAGGTTTACGGGGCTCAAACATTTCTGGTCTGTTGTTGCTGTTGACCGTCCGAAATCCACCAAGAAGATGAAGGACAATATTGAACTTTACGCGCCAGAAGGAGAATTTACGACAGAGGAAGTGATTGAGCATTTGGTTAGTCTCACAGGCGTGTTTCCTTTTGAGCTTGTGATGAACCGAAATGTTGTGGCTGGTCTTGATAAGAACCAAGTGCCGCCAATTGGAGAATGGGACACCGAGTTGGGCGTGGCTTGGTTTATTCCTCGCGAGGTTATAGAAAAGAAAACTAAAAATGGACGGCTTTATTGGCTTATAAAAGTTATTGACTCGACGAATAAAAACACAGCCATTAAGTGTTGGGCGGTCAAGGCGGGCATCGACCGAGTTTTTATAAACCGTCCATACTTGGCTAAACTAGATTACAATGAGCAGTGGGGATTCAGTACTCGTTCGATTAGATACAACTTTAAGTTATTGGCATAGGAGAAGGTATGAATCTGAAAGTAAAACTATTGAGAGAAGGGGCTAAGTTGCCAGAGAGGGCATACGCGACAGATGCCGGGGCAGATGTTTTTTATTGTCACAGACCGGACGACGACGGCGTGAGCGATGGATGTGATAATGAATATTGGATTGGACCGGGCTCGTCTTGTATTATACCGACAGGTATAAAAGTGGAAGTACCAGATGGATACATGCTTGAGGTAAAAAACAAATCGGGCATTGCGTCCAAGCGGAGATTGATCGTCGGTGCTTGCGTCATTGATTCTGGCTACGATGGTGAGGTGTTTGTCAACCTGCATAACCTTGGCGGTGAGACACAGAAGATTTATCCTGGTGAAAAACTAGCACAGCTTGTCTTGATACCCATAGAAGGTTGCAACTTTGTAGAGACATCAGATAATATTAATATAAAAACGGAGCGCGGCGCAGGCGGCTTCGGCTCAACGGGAAGATAAATGTCGAGTAAAAAATATGAAGTCAAGGTAGTCAGCAGAGCCATGGCGACCGAACTGGTCCAAGCTAATCATTATAGTCCTGTGATGCCAAAACTCACAGAGCATTGGCTTGGAGTGTTCAAGAGTGAGGAGATGGTGGGTGCTGTGACTCTCGGGTGGGGGACACGTCCTCTTCATACGATTCAGAAGATTATCAATACAGAAATGGAATCTGGACATTATCTTGAGATTGGAAAGATGTGTATGTTAGACAGTGAACCCCACAACTCTGAGACTCAAATGATTTCTCAGCTTATTAAGTGGATTAAGGATAGAAACCTTCTTATAAAAAAATACAAAGCGCCTAACATAAGAAACCGGCAACTCGCGGAGGGAAATATGCTTGGTCCAGTGGAACATATTGCGGACGGGTTTCGCGATATCACCGATGAGGTTCTGTTCTTATATACACTGGCTGATGGCATCATGGGTAAGTGCGGTTACGTCTATCAGGCTGCGAACTTCTACTATGGCGGGGAGTACTGGACTGATAGTTATATGTCAGCAAAGGGAGAAAAAATTCATCCCCGCACAACTCGCACCCTTTGCAAAGATAATTGGAGCTGGCATTGCGATGAAGATTCCGAAGGGTTTAATCAGGAATTTAAAGTGAACCATGAAAGAAAAATTAAAGAGGCGAAGCAAAACGGAGGAAAGCTTCCGAAGGAACAAGTTTTTTGGTTGACCCCGGAGTTTATGAAACACATCGGCTTGCGTAAGATAAAAGGAAAAATGTTCAGATACATATATCCTTTGAACAAGACAGCAAAAAAGATTCTTGCCAACAACTCTAATGTAGAATGGAAACTTGGAGCTGGTGTATACCCGAAAGAAGTTAATGGAGATTTGAGGTGGAAAGAGATGGTCGCGCGAAAGAAATATGAGTTCTTGGATGGCATACCCAACTGGGACTTGCAGACGGTAGAACACAACAAGAGGAATGTAAACGCACATAAAAAATGAGTTCAATAACAAGAAAAATAAAACGGAAAGCGCTGGCTAAGAAGCGAAGTCAATCACAGAAAGATATGTCAGAGAAGATGGGACTTTTCGATAAGATTCCAGAGAGTTGTGTTACTTGTGATAAGGCATTCGATAAAAAGAATCGGGATATGGTAATGTCTTGGAGTGTGGTAGTTCGAAAAGAAGAAGGTGTAGTGCGTTTATATTGCCCCGAGTGTTGGGACAAAGCTAAAGAAATAATTAAGGAGTTTAGTAAAAGATGAAAGAAGCTCTAACTTATGACGATGTGTTATTGGTGCCTCAATATTCTGATATTGAAAGCAGAAAAGAGGTAAATATCGATAACATGTTGGACAAATCTCTCAAGTTGCTCGTCCCGATTATCTCCAGTCCTATGGACACTGTTACAGAAGAGAAGATGGTGATTGCTATGAGCTTTGCTGGCGGGCTTGGTATAATTCATAGATACAACACGATTGAAGACCAGACTGCGATTATTAATAATCTGTACAAAAATCATTTCTGTGCGAAGGCTGGAGCCGCGATAGGGGCTACAGGAGATTATGAAGAGAGAGCAACCGCCTTATATAATGCGGGGGCTCGTATGTTGTGTATCGACGTTGCCCACGGACACCATGGACTTGTCAAGAAGGCGTTGCATAAGCTCCGAGAAATGTTTGGCGATGACGTTCATTTGATGGCTGGGAACGTTGCCACGAAAGAAGGCTTCGAGGCTCTTTCTGATTGGGGAGCTGATTCGGTTCGTTGCAATATCGGCGGCGGCTCTATTTGCTCGACGAGGATTCAAACGGGCCATGGTGTGCCTGGGCTTCAAACTATTATGGACTGCGCCAATTCTGACCGCGCAGCGAAAATTATTGCGGATGGTGGAATTAGAAACTCTGGCGATATGGTGAAAGCGATCGCGGCTGGGGCAGACTTTGTAATGATTGGTTCGTTGCTGGCGGGTGCTATTGAGTCACCAGGCGAAGTTGTTAGGAACAACATGGGCGAAGAATATAAACTTTACCGAGGGATGGCTTCTTTCGGCGCGCAGAAGGAATGGAGAGGGAGAATGACTTCAGCGCCCGAAGGGGTTTCGACCACTGTGCCGTGTAAGGGTTCAGCCAAAGAAATAGTATCTGATTTGGCAATGGGTATTCGCAGTGGGCTTTCATATAGTGGAGCCAGAAGCATTCCAGAGTTTCAGGCAAAGGCAAAGTTCGTGCGCCAAACCAACGCTAGTCAAGTTGAAAGCGCAGCGCATATTTTGAGGTCAAGGTGATGGCTGACGATGCTATGAAGAAAATAGTTTTTCACGATACTGACAAAAGGCATGCAGATTTAAAAATTCGATTGTATTACGATGGTTTCACACAAGCGGGCTTTTTTCGTGCCATGATTTCAGGTTACCTAGACAAAGACCCTGCCGTGATAGACTTCATCCAGCGTGTCAAAGAGGAACGAAACATTCAGAGTATTAAAAAGAGAAAGAATTCGAAGAGATTGTTAGAAGCCGGTGAAGAAGTAAAATCTAAATTTTCTATATTCAAAGATGGAGAAGTAGAAAATATATTTGATATAATTGAAAAGGAGTTTCCAGATCTATGAATGACTATGAATTTTTACTAAAGAGTGACATACCTGATTGCTCAAAAGCGTGCTTAAGGTGTGATGTTACATGTCCAATAAACGACTGTCGACAATGGATTGATTATGAAGAAGATCTTAATTGTACCGCGATCGCAGTTAAAAAAAATGGGAGTATGTCGTTGCGAGAGGTGGCTGATAGAATGCACGTTAGTTTTGTTCGAATCAAACAAATCGAGGACAAAACTCTTATCAAAATTAAAAAACGCTTGGCTAAAAGATTTAGTTTTAGAGGAGAGGAGTTGCGTGAATTTCTTTTAACTGCGTTTGGTGCGTACTCTGGAAAGTCATCAACAAAAGGTCATGACCGAGACGCGAGCAAGGATGATCAAAAACAGGAATAAGCCTAACTGCCTTTAACAAACAAAACGCCTATTTACAGTTAGGACATTCTTTCGATTAAGTGTCTTTAACCTGAAGAAAGAACTATTTATTGGAGAAACCTGATATCATTTTTCAAGGAGATTATAAAATGAGCAAGACCAAAAAGAGTAAATTAGACGAAAACCAAGTTCGTCGCTTCATGGGGTTGGCAAATCTTCATCCCCTGGGTGAAGGATTTCTCGATCGAATTCGCGAAGAAGATGACCTTCCACCCGAAGAAGAAGCCCCAATGGACGAACCGCTTCCAGGTGAAGAGATGCCCCCCGAAGAGCCACTTGAAGCCGATGCAGCCGAAGCTGGACCCCCCACTGAAGAGGCGGCGGGAGTTGCAACAGAAATGGCACAAGACGTGGCTGATGCTGTTGCTGCTGCGTTGAGCGATGCGCTCGGTCAGCACGGAGTTGAAGTAACTTCCGGTGATGCAGACGGCGGCGGTGAAGAGGCATTACCTGTTGAAGAACTTCCTGGTGAAGAACTTCCTGGTGAGGAACTTCCTGGTGAGGAAGAAGAACTTGAAGAGCTTGAATCCGCAGGGATTGAAGTTGTCGATGACGACAGGCTGGTCCAAGAAGTCGCTCGACGGGTTGCCGCTCGGCTACTCAAAGAGAGTAAGGCTACCCCTCGTCGCAAGACTCGTACCAAACGCAGCTAGCCCAAAACTATCTCTCATAGGTTTCGAAAAATAAAGTTATGGGAAGTAATGACATGAATAGGCAGAATGGGAACGAAACGCTTTATAAGAAGTTGGTCAAACATATAAAGACTGAAATCCCTGGATTTGAAATAAAAAGCAAAAAGCAAAGCCGCCTCATGAAGTTCCTTTCCGTGGCTTTGTTTTTTAATAAGGATTTTCTTTCTTCGTATGTGACTACGTTATACCCTCATGTGTATATACCGAAATTTCCATGGAAGAGTAATAATCCAGTTAGTCGAATAGCTATACTAGCTCACGAGTATGTTCATTTGAAAGATAGGCGACGGTTTGGGTGGTGGTTTAATATTTTATACTTATCCCCGCAAATATTTGCTCTCCTTGCGATTGGAGCTTTTTGGAATTTATCGTGGCTTTGGGCTCTCTTGTTTTTACTTCCGTTACCA
>Ga0114999_10007327_pt1 | contig 12536 bp, 9 predicted proteins | sample ArcticOcean_MG_C_3_FD_89820 | JGI IMG/M metagenome (GOLD analysis project Ga0114999, IMG submission 89820) | Marine microbial communities from western Arctic Ocean - ArcticOcean_MG_CB8_126 | ecosystem: Environmental > Aquatic > Marine > Oceanic | place: Arctic Ocean: Canada Basin | collected...
ATATTGACAATATCGCCGCCCTTGGTAATGATGGGATGTACGCGCACCCAGTCCTGGTCGCGAAAGGTTGAACGCTGAGCATCTATGGCGTTGAGGGCCAATTGCGCCGCGCTCAGAGCGTTGACCCCCTTTTCAGGCGATACGCCTGCGTGGGTTGCCCTGCCGAGAAAACGAATCGTCTTAGCCAAAAATCCATTGGAGGAAACGCCCACGCCCATACTGCCGTCGCTCATTTCTGGGCTGCTGGTATGGATCATTACCGCCATATCCACATCCTCAAAATGCCCCAGTTTAACTAACTCGGGTTTGCCGCCAAGAAACGTCGTCTTTCCCTCTTTTACCAGGCTGGCGCGGTAATCAATCTCGACATATTCTTCGGCCGGTATGGCAAAAAAGACAATATTGCCGGACAGATGTTCGGCCACGCCGGCCTTGGTCAAGCCGATGGCCGCGCCCATTAGGCCGGCAATTTGAGCGTTGTGGCCGCAGGCATGGGCAGCGCCGGTAGCAGCATTGGCTCGGGGGTGATCCGGCAGAATTAGCGAATCCAATTCCCCCATTAAAGCGATGGTCGGCCCTGGTTTTTTGCCCCGCAACACCGCCTTTACTCCGGTAAGCGCCAACTCATCCTCAAAAGACAGGCCCAATTCATTCAGCTCGTCTTTTACGCGCTGGGCCGTCTTGTGCTCTTTAAAACCGAGCTCTGGATTGTCCATGATGGTTTCACCCAGCCCAACGATGCGCTCGCCGTGCTGGGCTATGACCTCACAAACTTTATTTTTTAATGTTTCCCTGTCTGCCATAAACGCTTATCTCCTTGTATTCAGCCGCACAATATCGACAAAATGCCTCTAGCAAGCAACCATTCGATTAGGTTGGCAAAACGCCGATATCTTCCCCTCTCTGCAGACTCAGCGCATCGACAATCATGCGCACGATATCGTAGGTGGGGTGAAAACTCAATAAACGCCTAGCTTTGTCGAGATCAAATTCGTAGTAAGTCGGCGTGCCAGCTACTTCGGCTTCGACATGGGGGATGCGGAGAATTTCGCTAAGCCGGTAGACCGCCTCATCCCAGGTAAAGGCAGCGGGACCTCCTAGTTGAAAAGTTTCTCCAAACGCCTTTTCCTTGCCCAACGCACTGAGACAACCGTGCACAATGTCGCGCACATCGGCTATGTGTTTTTTGAAATAGCGTCCCTGCCTATCCTTGAGTATGACCAAGCGTTCCTCCCCTTGCCACAGGGCCGCCAGTTCCGGGTGCCCGTCCTTCATCCGACTCAAATAGAACTGGGGGAAACTCAATACTTCGTCCCCTCCCATTACCATAGCAAAACGCAAGACGGTAGTAGGCAGGGCGTGCCCCAACCAGTACCCCGAACACATTTCTTCGCCCAATGCCTTGGTCAGCGCATAGGCACCGCGCGCCCTCCTGGGCGTTTCTTCTGTAATGGGCGCTGTCATGCCCCCGGGAATATACTTCTCGTAAAGCGCGTCGCTGCTGGCAAAGATGAATTGCGCTATTTTCTGCGCCCGCGCCGCCTCCAACATATTGAAGGTGCCGCGCACATTGATCTCAAAGTATTCCTCTTCGCTAAACGGCCCACCGCCCTGAAACGCCGCCCCCAAGTGGTAGACCACTTCCATGCTATCTACCGCTTGCTGCACATCCCCCATTTCCGTCAGCGAACCTTCGAGCAATTCCACTGCCAAACCCTCCAACTTTTCCACTCTGCGGTCTCTTGCCCAAACCAAGCCGCGCACCTGGTGCCCCCGCTCAACCAATGCAGCGGCCAGATTAGCCCCTATACGCCCCGTGATTCCGGTTATCAATATCTTCATTTTAACCATTTTACTCCTTGAATAATCTCTTCGCCTATCATAACAAATGCGTCGCCAGAGCCGCAGCCCCTAAAAGCACTGAATTATCCTTGCGTTGGGCCGGCACAATAGCCGGCATTGGCATCATTTTCAACCACAGCCGGCACACCCAATTTATCTTCGACTACAGCGGCCAGGGCCACATTCTCCCAACCAGGCACATGCGTAGACGACAATACCTGATTAAAAACCCCGTCTTGCCATCCGGCGAACAGCTACTCAACAGCCACTTTGCCACTTAATTGGTCGAGCGGGTTGGCAACACTGGATGCCACATTGGATAGGTGGGCACTGACTCGCCTCAGAAAGCGAGATGCCAACGCCTGGAGCACGGCGTCCTGGCCCGTCTCATCCTGCATAGTTGCGGCAACGACTTTGTCACTGATCTTCTTCACCTCTTCATGCCGCTGCATCACCTGGCGAGCAAGGTCGGCATTGCTGTCTTGCAAGGCTTCCCTAGTCTGAGCAAAGAGCGGAGTTACCATGCTGTGGAGTTCGCCGCAGGTGGCCGCTCCCACTCCCTGACACAGACTACCCCACTGCTTTAACTCGAGCAAGCTCTTGGCGTAATCGCCAATGCGCTCCACATCGTGCACAATGCTTAGCAGCGCCAAACTGGCCGGTAGGTCCTGTTGGGGATTGACCATTAGGTGCTGAAAAATCAGTCGTCGCACCAGGCGCTCACCGGCGTTGATATCGCGGTCAGCTTGGTCGACATTGATATCCCCTTTCTCTTCGGCAAGCAGCGTGCTACACACTTCGTCGAACATTTTCTCCGCCAGCCCCAGCATGCGCAATACTTCGTCTACAGCCTCGTAGACCAGAGCAGTCCGCTTCTGTTGTTCGATGATTTCTTTAAACATGCCTACCTCCAGATGAAAATCAAAAGTATGGGAATCAAATAAAACATCGCCACCACATAAACTATCGCATATACCCTAGATTTACTGGTTAAATTAGCCAATCCCCGTGCCATTTTGAGCGGTATTCGTCGTATCGGCGGCCAAGGATAGACGAGGCCAATACCGCTGAGATTAAAAAATAGATGGGCGAAAGCCACCGTCACTGCAGCTATATTGCCGGTGGATAATGAGGCCAGCATGGCGGTCACCGTAGTGCCTATATTAGCCCCTAACGTAAAGGGGAACACCTGTTCCAGGGTGAGAATGCCCGCCCCGATCAACGGCACGATAATAGATGTGGTGATTGAACTACTTTGCACCATCACCGTGAGCACCGCACCAAAAAGCATGGCCACTGGCGCCGCTCCAAAAAGATATTGATTGATGAAACGCCCCGAACGCTGCACCACCAATCCACGCGCCAGCGTCACCAGAAATTTTAGCGACATATACATCAGCACCAGGGCAACAATAAGCGCCAGTGTGCCATTCTTATCCATCAGGTCTATCAGCAAAACTACAGCCGGTTTCACCACTAACTTGATTGGGCTTGCGAACTTCATGCCGCCCACACCGGCAAAGGCGGTGGCTACGTTTTCTGAGAGCCATTGCAGGTAACCAAAAGCGATCTCCAAGGGCAGCAATATTATAACTGCGATAACGTTGAAAAAATCGTGTACTGTCGCCCCAGCCAGCGCCCGCTTAAATTCCTCTTTGCGCGTTATATGCCCCATCGCCACCAGCGTATTGGTGACACTGGTGCCAATATTGGCCCCCATGACAACCGGAATGGCCCCCTGAATCGTCAAGCCACCGGCGGCGACCAACCCCACGACGATAGACGTTGTAGACGACGAGCTCTGCATCAATGTCGTGGCCAGGATGCCGATGAAAAACCCTATCAGCGGATTTGAAGTCGTTTCGATGAGTTGCTTGGCCAGATCCTTGCCAAAGAGCTTAAAAGCGCCCCCCATCAAGCCTATACTGACCAGAAATACATAGAGCACAAGGATGAGCAGGATAACCTGCCCCCATACCTGGAGCCGCTCTCGATTCATATCGTTCCCTTTAACAAATTGAACGGACTATTGCAGGCCCATGCACTACAGTGGACCAGAAATATTTTATTAATGCCGTACCAATGCCCAAATCCCTCCCAACGCCACCAATGCAAAAGCCAATTTGCGAAATTGTTCTTGTTCCAAGCGATCTTTGGCGCGTATCCCCCCAGCGTATCCCAAAAAAATCCCCGGCAAGGCGCTGGCGCCCAATACTGCAGTCGCCGCATCCAGCATACCATAACTGCGAAATATAATTAAAGTAAGGAGGTTCAAAGCGGCAATATAACCGATAATATTGGCGCGAAAACGCTCCTTATCCCAGCCCTGGTTTATGCCAAACAAAACGACGGCCGGTCCCGACATGCCGCTGGCTCCACCCATAATCCCACTGATAATTCCGGCACCTACCGACGGTAAGATTTCTTTTTTAAATGCTTGTCTGGGTTTTAACCATAAGACTAGAGCGACCAGCAGCGTAAGCGCGCCAATCAGCTCCCGCATCGTTACCTGATCTATGCGAGCCAGGCCGTATATCCCCAATGGCAGGCCTATAATGCCTCCTGCCAACCAATACGCTATCTGTTTACCAGACAGGCCTCTACGGGCTTCCCATGTGAGCAAAACAGATAGGGGCAACCAGCTGATCATAATCATGGGCACTGCTATATTTGGAGGAAATAGTAAGACCAAAAAAGGGATTCCGACTAGCGCATAACCAAATCCCGTCAGGGAAGCAATAAACGCAGCCCCTCCTAGAATCGCATTAATAGCAAGGAAGGTCTCTATATTCCAACTCGCCATTGCTTCGTGCATTTAGATCCCCAACTTGACAAGACCGCGTCGCGGTTTTGAAATTAAAGCGTTCTCCTCAGCATTTCAAGCAATACAACCAAGCGAGGCAGCTTTATGAAAATTGCACAGATTGACCTCTTTGAAGTAGAAATTCCGCTCATTGCGCCCATCACCAAATACTTTCCCAAAATCTATGACCTAACTCTTTGTCGGGTGCAAACCGACGAGGGCCTGCAAGGCTGGGGCGAATACCAGGGCCAGCCCCCCCTGCACCAGGCCAGGGCCGCCGAGCTTGTGGGCCAGGACCCACTGGCTCTAGATCCCTTTGCTTTGCCCGATGTCTTTACTTGCGCTTTGCTCGATATTGCCGGCCAGGCCTACAAGCTGCCCCTGCACCGCTTTTTCGGTTCCAAGGTTCGCGATCTCGTACCTGTTTCTTACTGGTCTTGCCATATGGAACCCGAAGAAACCGCCGCCGAGGCCGAAGTAGGAGCCAAACTGGGCTTTACCAACCACAAGCTCAAAGCGCGCTCATGGGATATCGTCGAGACTGTGCGCCTGATGAAAGAGGCTGCCGGCGCTGATTATACCGTGGGGGTCGATCCCAATACCACCTTCGAATACGTGCCGGCCGCCACCCGCCTGGCCGAGCAATTAGAACCTTTTGGCACGGTCTCCGTCTTTGAAGATCCGGTGCGCAAAGACAACCTCGACTGGTACCGCCTATTGCGCGAGAAAACCCACATTCCACAGGCTCTGCACTTGGGAGCGCCCGCCGATGTGCTCAAAGCCCTCAAAGCCGAATGTATCGACTACGTCAATTTGGGCGGCCCAGCGCTGCAGATCCGCAAAGCCGCCGCCCTAGCCGAAGCCGCCGACGTGCCTTGCTGGGTCCAGATGGGGGGCTTGTGCCTGGGCGTGATGGCGGCTTATTCCGTCCATCTCCAATGCACTATCCCCAATGCCACACTGCCCTGCGACGAACTGCCATTTACTCGGATCGCCGATGTCGTTGAAGAAGGTTTACTGCTCGACAAAGGACACTTCCACGTGCCCGAAGGCCCCGGCCTGGGCGTGAAAATTGATATGGATGTCGTGGAGAAATACCGCATAGGTTAGCCTGGAACTAGCGGCAGGAGCAAACGCGACGAAAATTCGCCTCCATGGAAAACACTTTGTTGAGCTATTGCTAAATCTACGTTCTGCAAATCGTTGCCACCGGTATTGTGATTGCGATCGTGGTTGGGAAAATCACTGCTGGTTATTTCTAGGCGGATGCGATGGCCACGGCGAAAACAACAAGCCGTCGGTGCCAATTTGACGCTGAATGTTACAATCTCTCCAGGGCTGGGCAATTCTTCGCGATCCAGCCCATTGCGGTGCCGAGCCCGCACCATGCCATAACTCATCTCCAAGGCCAGTCCGTCGGGGTACTCATCGATTAGACGCACGAAAAAATCCGTATCCACAGCCGAAGACGAGGCAAATAAGATCGCTTCGGGGTACCCCGTCACTTCAATTTCTTCATCCAAGGGCAGGGTGCGGTAATAGAGAATGTCGGAACGATGCTCGAGCGCGCGCCGGTCCGTCGGTCCAGAAAACAGATCGCGCGTCCACAAAGTGGGCACCGGGTCGCGCGCATCATAGATATAGCTATCATGCGCCCCCTTCGTCTCCCCCTGGCTAACCAACTGCCCCGTTCCCTGAACCTGATCGGCATCGCCTTGACTGGTAAAATAAAAAGCCTGTTCCCGTCCGCTGGGAGGCCAGGTAAGGGCACTTTTCCACACCCCCGTTCCCATGACAAAATAACGCACCGGCGCTTCCCGTTCCATGCCATTGTCCACCCCCTTCAGCCAATGATCGAACCAACGAATAGTGATACTAGTCAGATCGACTGCGGCTTGTGGACCAAAATCAATGCCACACACCTCGCGCTGCCCCAAACAAGGATGGTTCCACGGCCCGATGACCAGCTTCGTATGCTCTCTGGCCGCTTGCGTGCGCCCATTCTCCTGCATGAGGCCCAGATGTCGCATCGTCCCGCCACAGTGGTCGTACCAACCGGTGAAATCGAGATTGGGCACCTCCACTTCCTGGTGAATCCGCTCAAATTGCCACGGCCGTCGATTGGGATGGCGCAACCAATCCTCGGCGTATTGAGCCAGACCGGGCGGCAGGAACTGCGGCAATTCCAACCACGGCAAAAAACCAAGCCAACGGCCGTGTTCCACTTCGTCCCATAATTTCCTGGCCTCGAGCGGTGTATGGGGACCAGGTAAACCCTGACGACGGCGCAAATCGGGCGCCATCGAAGTCATCCACCACTTTACCCGCCGCCCGGCCTTAAATCCTCCAGGCCAATCAACCTCAGTCAACTCCAGCGGGATGGTCTGGGCCGACATGGCCACCAAATGCGGCGGGCGCAGACGCGCCAGTTCCCATTGCATCCAACCGTTGTACGAAGCCCCCATAGTGCCGACTTTGCCGTTGCAGTACGGCTGCTGCGCCAACCACTCAACCGTGTCGTAGCCATCTTCGGCATCGCCGGTGTGTTCGACTGTAAATGGAACATAATCCCCGTCGGAATCGTAGCGTCCACGGCTGTCCTGAGCCACAACGACGTAGCCGGCCTCGACATAACGCTCCATGCCCTCTTGCGCCTTGCCATACGGCGTGCGCTCCAACAAAGCTGGAAAACGGCCTTGAACATCAGGCCGAAATACATTAGCTCGTAGAATGGTAGCATCGCGCATGGAAATTTCGACATTTCTTTCTACTTTAAATCCAAAATGATCATCCATTTTTTAATTCTCGCATGCCTTTCTCTACATGTATTACTTGGATGGCAAGAATAGCTTATTTCCGCAATGACCTCAAGGTCACTTTCAGGCAAAAAAAAACCATCTCTAGCGAGATGGCTGGCCGGACTTATAAATGGGGTAGTTCGCAAATTAAATGATAAACTATCCTTCGGCCCGAGTTGGGCGTATTAGTTTTCCACGCATAGTATCATTTAACTTTTGGCGGTGATCCGCATCATCTGTAAGTTCTTTCATATCCTTTTGCAAGCGCGCAATCTTCTTGCTCATCTTGGTTTTCTTTTGTTCCAGGCTGCCCTTATTTTTGAGCAGGACTGCTTTTTGGGCTTTGATCATTTTTAACTGGCCGAGCGCTTTTTGTTTCTCCTGATTTACATTATCGATGCGCCTCTGCATTTTATTAATCAACTGAGTAAGCATCACCTTGCAAATGACCGCACTAAACATGATGGCCATGGCGACGATCATTGATATGACTGCTAGTGATTCCACGGCGGAAACTCTTTTAAATTGACCTGTTAAAAATTTTAAATGCCTGTAGTACAATAATGACTATTGTCTCCAATATATGGATTTACACCTTTTATCTCAAGTACACTCCTCTAAGACTTGCTGCGCCGCCGCTTTGCCCAATACAGCAATAACCACAGCACAACGCCAAGGGCTAGTACGACCGGACCAAGACCAATAGCCAAAGCAATGACTCCCTGTAAAGCTTGCGCCAACCCCTTAACCCCTTTGGGAAATCCTTGACCGACCACTTCCCAAAACCTTTTACCATGAGTGCCACTTCCTAGGGGATACGGCTCGTGCCAATTCACCACAATCGAGGCTAATTCAATGCGGTTATCAAAAAAACGCTGGCGACCTTCAAGCCGTTCAATCTCTCCGCGCACCCTGGACAATTCTCGTTCCACTGCCAGCACGTCCTCGACCCGTTTGGCAGTTTTCAATATCTCCTGGAAACGCTTTTCTGTCTTGCGTTTGTTCTCCAAACGCATGTCCAGATCAAAATACTCCTCAGTCACGTCCTGCCCCCCCCGGTGCTCGCGTTCGATCTTGCTGGCTCGCTTCTTGAATTCAGCTAAAACCGCATCGAGTTTTTGCTGCGGCACCCGCCCTGTCAACTTGCCATGTTTGACATTCTCGTATGCCTGCTGTACCGACGAGTCGACAATATAGCCGCCGTCTTGCTCTATCAATTTGCGCGCGAATTCCAACCAGACCTTGTGGTCCTCTATCTCCACATCGAGACCGGCGCTCTTGATGACCTTGCGCTCGGCAGCAAGATTCGACATCGACGCAGCATCGACTGTGAGAGCAACCCCGCGGCTGGAGGCCTCTTGGGAAAATGCACGCTTCTGTGCTCGTCCTCCCGCAGTTGCCAGTCCCTGAGCAACAGGCGTCGACTCTACAGAAGTTTCCTCAAAAACACAACCGCCGCTGCCCAGGGCCCAAAAGCAGACTAAGCCAAACCGCCAGAATCGTCTCATATTTTCCTCACGTTTAACAGTTTAAGCCCACACATATATTTCGTTGTCATCGGGCGACATGGCAAAAAAAATTGCCAGTACAATACGCGGCTGATCCCCAGCAATATGGGGAACTTCGTGGATATTTTCGGTAAAGAAGAAATACAGATCCCCCGGTTCCAAGTGGACCTGGACGCGCTCGATGCCCTTTTCGTCTACATATTGGCGGAAGGCACCGGGCTCTAGATACAGTTCCATCTCTGGAGTCCAGGGACAATTGTAGCTGTCATTAGAGACCTTCTAATCGATAATTTGTTTCATCGTTCTCTACCAACTTGCCTACCGCATTACCTGAATCGCCTCCACTACCCTACTTGCCCCTGCTTCACTGCTTTGCGCCTGTATTTTGTAAAGATAGACTCCATTGGCCAATCCGTCTGCCAATGCCCAGGCGACCTGATTGTATCCTTGTTTACCCACCAATTTGATCTCATCTACCAATCGCCCCGCCACAGAGAAAATCTGAATGTGTACTTGATCTATCGGCTCGGAAAGAACAAAGGTAAAATGGCCGTTCTCTGTTAAAGGATTGGGATGAAACACCACCTCCGACAATTTAAGACCGCCGCCCTCGGACACCTGGAAGCGAACGTTTTGCTGCGCCCAATTATTGTACGTGTCCCACACTTCCAAAACCAGGGTGTGCTCTCCTGGCTGCAGGGTCGGCAAGGAAAACTGCACAATGCCCTCCTGGTACCCCCCCTGGGCGACGAAGAAGTCGGTGACATCAATGAGTTCCCCGTCCAAACACACCTCGATGCGGTGGCCAATCTCTCCGGTTACATTAATACCGCTCTCATCTCGTATAAGCGCTTGCAAAATGGGTTGGCCAGCGACAAAGTCGCCGTCGATAAAATCTTGGCCAGAAAAACCGATTTCGATTTCCGGCCCCTTTTCATCCACTGCGGCAGACTCATCTGTGCCCAGCAAAACGAGTTCATCCACTGAGCCAAACCCGGTCTGCATTCCATTTGAGACAAAAACGCTGACCCGCCCTTTGCGTCCGTGGTAGGTGATATCTTTGGGAACGCGGAATGCAAACGAAAAAAGCCCCGCTTCGACCGCGACTGCTCCTCTAAATAGCGTTGCTCCCGTTAGGTAATAGATTAGGTCTTCACCTTGCTCAACTTTGCGGCGTTCGGATTGCGAATCAAAAACTTGGATCTCAGCTCGCCCTGAAAAAGCCTCTTGAAACTCCCCCATAATATCCACCACCCGACCGCTCATCTGCACCTCGCTCAGCGCCTTCAGCGTATCGCCCCCATCCAGTTCAACTTTGAGCGGCGGAATGGCCAGGCGCTGGGCCGGGTCACCAAAAAGCGAATAGCGCCTGATGTTCGTGCGGTTGAGAACAGACAACGACTTTGCCTCCATTAGCGCCTGTCCCACCGGCACATGGTTGCGCTCGGTGCGGAACATGCGGTCATAGAAAAAACGAGCCAGTTCTATATTGCTCTGATGAAAGCCGACCCGCGTCGCCGCCACCATGCCGATAACACCTCCAGAAGGCAATTTCAAAAGAGCTTCGGGAATGGAATCGCGCAACGGCTCGTCGAAAATCCCCATCTGGCTGGCCGCTGCATAGAGGAAAGGTAAACGGCGACCGTTGTCGATCTCGGCCAAATCGTCTTCCAGCACAAAAATATGTTCATGAGCAAATACGTTAGAATTTCCGTGTCCAATGTAGGACAGCAGCACCGCTCCCTGATTGAATAGGCGAATGAATTCTTTGCGGGCCTGGGGTTTAAAACGGCCCTCGAGCGGAAATTCCGACAGGTATAGCTTCTCCACATCCACAGCGGCTGGCAGCAGTGAATCGGCTACGCCTTCACTATCAAAGACAAAAAAGGGCTCTACTCTGTCTGGCACATCCGCGTGGAAGGTGTCGTCGGCGACCAATAGGACGCGCCCTTGCCAACTCCCCATTTCCGGCTCTGCATCGTAAGCTATAATCTTGTCCACGACGTTTGCTGCCTCGAGCGCCGTTTGCACCGACAAACGTCCCACCGCCATATCGGGCAAGAAGTCCTTGCCGACAACCTCCACGTACCACTGATCGTATGTACTTTCCTCATCCTCGTAAGGCGGGATCCAGTTTCCCCCGCTGGTGCCCGAGTTATTCTTATAATCATAACTGCCGTCGCCCAGGAGCACGACAAAAAACGGCACTGGACTCCAGTGGTCGGCTGCGTGGCTGAGAAAATTGCGGATCGCCGCCGGATCGAAAAGCCCGCCAGCGAACTCATCATATATATCCTCAACATCCACCACCATCGACTGCAGCGGCACGGCAAAACGGTTATCGCTGGCGCGCCAGCTAGCCAATTGGTCCGCTGCCGACTTAAAGTCGGCATGGGTAATTATGATATACTCTGCTCCATTGCCATCTTGCCGCAATTGACTGGGTTCATCTAGGCGCAAAAATTGTGGCCGTTTCCAACGCGCATCTGTTAACGCTATATACTGCTGTGATGGCGCGGCAGTCTCAGCTTGAAACACCATCTGGCCGGCTGCTGAATCTTCAAAAAAGTCAACGATTTCAACCAGATCTGAGGAGATCTCAAATATGCGCGGCCGCTCGTTGGCAAACCCCTTTAGACGATACTCGACCCTACCCGAATCTAGCGGCGCAGCAAAGAACAAGATGCCATTTTCCGCTGTAAATTCGTAATCGAATTCCAGTTCGTACCAGTCCAGAAACCAGCGCGAGCCCTGCGTGTGGCGCAAATCGAGCCGATTGAGCCCGGCAGTAGGCGCCGGGGCGCTTGGCAAATCGAATTCATGCGGACCAAAGTTGCTCAAACTTAGGTTTTCCACCCGCCGACTGTTCCACCAAACGCCAAAAAGCTGATCTGACTCTGACTGACCGTGAAGCTTCAAGTGAATATGCAACGGTCCTGGACCTGGAAAGCGAATAACGTGCGTAAATTCGGCGCGATCCCCTACTTCGACCCGCTGCCAATACCATTCTTTGCCCGAGCGAATCGTGCCCGGTGCCAGCGGCACAATCTCGGCTTCTTCGTGTAAGCGCCTTCTGAAGTATTGCGGTTTTTGCACCTCGGAATCATCTGCTGCGCCATCGTGTCTTGCTGCGCGTTTGCCATCCCCTTGTCCATCGAGCAGCAGCCAGTATACATTGTCGTGGCTATAGGGATTTTGTACATAGGTGTAGCCCTTTTTCTGAGGATCGTAGACCCAGCGCGACAGTGCTTCGCCATAAAAAACGAGCGCATCAGATGGGTCAAAACGACCGTCTTCCCCGCCCTCGACCAGAATGGCTATTTCGACAAGTTCAGCCGCTGCTGCTACCGTGTCCGGCAACGGCTGCCCGCCGCTGTAAAACATGGCAAAATTGGCAGGATTGAGCTGCTCCAACTCTACTCCGGCCTGCGCTAAATCCGTTCCCGTAATCTGGTACATGCCCGATTCGCGCACCCCGACTTTGAGCATGCGTCCCTCTACTGCCTGCGCTTTGGCGGCACGCCGCTGGTTGCGCGGCCGACGCCAGGAGCGGCCTTGTGCGTAATTCAGCAACAAGCGTCGGTA
>Ga0114999_10007332_pt1 | contig 12532 bp, 10 predicted proteins | sample ArcticOcean_MG_C_3_FD_89820 | JGI IMG/M metagenome (GOLD analysis project Ga0114999, IMG submission 89820) | Marine microbial communities from western Arctic Ocean - ArcticOcean_MG_CB8_126 | ecosystem: Environmental > Aquatic > Marine > Oceanic | place: Arctic Ocean: Canada Basin | collected...
TCGTCCGACACCAGAAGTTTGACCAGGGCAGCGACTTCAGAGGGCTCGCCCATGCGGTTAGCGGGAACTTGGGCAACGGTCGCCTTAATTCCATCCAAGGTCCGCGAATCTTCGTAGTCACCATTGATCGGCCCGGGAGATATGACGTTGGCCGTGACGCCTTGGGCGGCGAATTCTCGCCCTAAGGATTTGGTCAGCCCCCAGACCGCGTGCTTCGATGTTGAAACGTGGGCGCGCCCGACGTAGCCGCGCATTGCGTGCATGCCAGCGAAATTGATAATCCGACCGTAGCCACGTTCAACCATCCCAGGCAGGAAGGCTTTGGACAGGCCATGGACAGAGCCAAAGTTGACATTCATCACGCGTGTCCAGTCTTCATCGCTCATTTCGATGAAGCCGTGAGACGGCCGGATGGCTGCGTTGTTAACCAGGACATCAACACCGCCAAAGGCATCCATGGCGTCCTTGATAAGGCCAGCCAGCGCTTCAGGATAACCAATATCTGCCATAACTCCAAACGCTTCGACCCCAAGGGCTTTAATATCGCTGACGGTCTTCTGGACGGCGGCTTGGTTTGAGACACCATTGACGACAATATTAAACCCGTCTTCAGCAAGGCCGAGGGCAATGCCCCGACCAATATTCTTGCCGGAGCCGGTGATGAGCGCTGTTTTGGACTTAAAATTCATAGTGTTTCCCCTGTGTCATTGCTGGTGATACTAATCGACCACAAGCAACAGACAAGCCTTGGCGTTCATCTCCATTCACAATCTGTTCGCGAAGCATTCAATTGCCTGAAATCTTCGGGTGCTAGAGTTCTTTTTCATCACTGAGTGCTGTTCACCGAAAGGAAACGGAGAAATGGGCTATGGAATAGAAGAGCACTCGCTAATCGACAGTCCAAGCAAAGATTTTTCGCACTTAACAAACGAACGATTTATTGCGGCGTTTAATGAAGTGTTTGAACCGCTCGCAGTGCTTGAGAGATTCGCGCTGCTTGAATTCGCCAAGTACGAAACCTATGCGGACGGCGGCGTTATCATTAATCAGGGTTCAAAAAACCAGGCGATTTATGTCCTCGCCCCTGGTGAAGTATGGGTTGTTCAAGAAGTTGCAGGACAAAAAACAGAAATCGCCCGGCTGGGGATCGATGCCGTGTTTGGCGAAATATCCTTTATTGATTTGGAGGGTGCCAGTGCATCGGTGATTGCAGTGGGCGAGGTCGAAGTCCTTTTATGAATGGGCGCCAAATCAACAATTTGTTCATGACTATTACGGGGTTTGAAGGACGTTTTTTTTAGGTCCCTATCAAATATTCTGTCTCGGCGACTTCGGGTCACTAATATGCAGCTTAGCTGGAAATAATGTTTAGGAGAATTTTGCGATGATCGACGGAACAAGTTTGAATTTTTTTTTGTCATTGATGATGACACAGAATTCCTCAGTATGATCAAGGCCACGTTGGAAGGGCTGGGACATTCTGTTATCACAAGTGTCTCCCCCCTATTTGCTATCCACGAGGTAGCCTTCTCTGAAACCTGACTGTGTTCTAGTTGATCTAATGATGCCCGGCATTGACGGGGCGCAATGCTGTAGCGAACTTCGCGACCGTCGTGAGTTGATAGATACGCGAATCATTATGATTTCTGGAAGGGACCCGGGCCTGTGGCCACAAAATTTTTGGGCAAGCGGTGTTGATGGGTTTATCCAAAAAAAACATATCGGTTGATAAATTTGCAGCCGAACTTACGCGTCTTATCTCGCCGAAAATACCCGAAGATGCGAACCGCACGGACCGTGTGGGGTCCACGATTTAAAATAAAAATGCCCTGAATAAAGCCGCTTGTCTTGACAAATCCGGCCCCCTCTGCCTTTTTGCGCGGGCTTTGATTGGGAGCGGGTTTTCCGCACTTTTCCTACATTCGAGCAATACATTTTCATTTAAACGTTGAGGGCAGAAGTTATGCACCCCTATCGCACACATACTTGCGGCGAATTGCGGTTGGACCAATCAGGGACTGAGGTCCGGATTTCAGGCTGGGTCCACAGAAAACGCGACCACGGAAATCTACTTTTCGTGGACCTTCGCGATCATTATGGCCTTACCCAGTGCGTGATTGATGCTTCGAGTCCGCTGTTTAAGGTGGTTGAGGATGTTCGCCCTGAAAGCGTCATCACCGTGACCGGGCGGGTTGTCGAGCGCACCGAAGATACGGTCAATTCCACTCTGCCAACCGGTGAAGTCGAAGTCACCATGGACGAGGTCATTGTTGAGAACCCGGCAGACGTGCTGCCTATGCAGGTCGCGGTTGACTCAGACATGAACGAGGAAACTCGACTGACGTATCGGTTCTTAGATCTACGCCGCGAAAAATTGCACAGCAATATTCTTCTGCGCAGCCAAGTCATTACATCCATCCGTCAGCGTATGGTGAATTTAGGCTTTACAGAGTTCCAAACCCCAATTTTAACGGCAAGCTCGCCGGAAGGTGCCAGGGATTATTTGGTGCCGTCGCGCAATCATCCAGGCCAGTTTTATGCCTTGCCGCAAGCACCTCAGCAATTCAAGCAGCTGCTGATGGTCTCCGGCTTTGATAAGTACTTCCAAATCGCGCCGTGTTTCCGTGACGAAGACGCGCGAGCGGATCGTTCTCCTGGCGAATTTTATCAGCTGGATATTGAGATGGCGTACGTCACTCAGGACGACGTGCTGCATAATGTTGAGACCTGTGTTGGCGGCGTGTTCGAAGAATTTGCTAAAGATAAAGCTGTAACGTCAACGCCGTTCCCGCGCATTCCTTACGCAGAATCCATGCTCAAATATGGCACGGATAAGCCTGACCTCAGAAACCCATTGATTATGTCTGACGTTACGGAAGAGTTCCGGGACTCGGGCTTTGGTTTGTTCGCGAAGAACGTAGCCAAGGGCTCGGTCGTTCGCGCCATTCCGGCACCTGGTGCAGCCTCAAAACCCCGCAGTTTTTTTGATAAACTCAACGACTGGGCCCGGGAAGAAGGCGCGGGTGGTCTTGGCTACATCGTGTTTGGCGAAGATGGTGAGGTGAAGGGCCCAATTGGCAAAAATCTTGAAGGCGACCGCACAGCGCGGATCAAGGCGGCGACGGGGTCTGTTGATGGTGACGCGGTATTCTTTGTCTGTGGCCAGAAAAAGGACGCTGAAAAGTTTGGCGCCGTGGCGCGCGAGCGTATTTGCGACGAGATCGAGTTCCGCGAAGGGAATTCTTTCCGGTTTTGCTGGATCGTTGATTACCCAATGTACGAACTCAACGAAGACTCCGGTGAGATTGAATTCAGTCACAACCCGTTCTCCATGCCACAAGGCGGCCTAGATGCACTTGAGAACGAGGATCCATTGAGCATCCTCGCGTGGCAGTACGACATCGTTTGCAATGGTGTGGAACTGTCGAGTGGTGCCATTCGAAACCACCGGCCTGATATTATGTATAAGGCCTTCGAAATTGCCGGCTACGGTCCCGACGTCGTCGAAAAAGAATTTGGTGGCATGCTGCGGGCGTTTAAATTTGGCGCACCGCCGCACGGTGGTTCCGCTCCCGGAATTGATCGGATTGTCATGTTATTGGCAGATGAACCCAATATCCGGGAAGTCATTGCTTTTCCGATGAACCAGCAGGCACAGGATTTATTGATGGGGGCGCCGTCTGCCACCGATGACAAACGGCTTAAAGAATTGCATTTAAAACTTGACTTACCCAAAGTTCAGGAAAAATCGTAACGGACTCGTAACATATACCTGAATCACCCCATATATAGGGGTTAATCGGGTTACTTAAGACGAAATTTAGCGAATCGGGGCTAGGGTTTTGATTTTGTTAAGAATCTGTTAACCATAGATATAGTATGTCCTTAGGGCATGAGGAACTTAATCAAAAACGGAGGGACGCTCGTCGTTGCCTCTATGATACTGGGAGGATGTGGTCTACCCGTTGGCGTAACGATCGCATCCTGGGCGGCGGACGGCATTTCCTACGTTGCCACGGATAAAACCTTAACCGAACACGGCATTTCTGCAATCGCGGGCAAAGATTGCTCAGTCTGGCGCATGTTCAAGGGGGGGCAATTCTGTGTTGAATGGAAAGACGACGATAAGGCCGTCATTATCGCTCAAAATGATCACGGGCAAGTGGACGGGCTAGGTTTTGATTTTGAAAACGATGGATCGGCGTATATCGATTCCATTCATTCGGAACCCCAAATTGCTGCGGTAAAGCCTAAGATCGAAAGTTATTCGCAGAATGGTTACGTTGTTGGGAACGAACTTTCGGAAGGCCATCAGGTTGCTGATGCCAAGTGGCCGTATCAAATCACAATTTCTAATGAAAAGATTGGTGCTCCGGCAATTAGACCGTTCCCGGTTCACTATGCGACTCCTCTAAAAACGGCTTTAGTTAAGGCCAAGGCGCCTGTTGTGCCTGTGCAGGCCACAAAGATAAGCGCTGTTGTCGCCAAGCCGTTGAAAAAGGCAACCAGCTCAACGAAGGCCGCAACAAAGACCATGACTAAAAATCCTGCATCTGCCGCGTCTGCGGATCGTTATTTTGTGATCGGAAGCTATTTAGGTTCGGATTATGCTAAGCGTTATGCCGAACGTTACGCTCTGTTGGGAGCATCTGTCGCGAAGGCGAAGGTCGGTCGGAAAGATGTATACCGCGTAATCGTTGGGCCCTTTACGAAAGCTGAGCAACCTGCGATTCAAAAGTTGATCAAGCGGTCGAACATCCGCCAAGCTTGGGTCATTAGCATGGCCGCCCCTGAGCACCGGGGCGGGGCACAGTTGGCCTTGATGTTAGAAGCCTACCAGGACGAGCCTGGGCTGATTCCTGGGCTGGTTCAAGTCGCCGGCGCTCCTGGATAGATCCTCATATTAATGCGTAATAAAAACGGCCCCCATTCTGGAGGGCCGTTTTTCTATGGGCCTTTCGTCGTAGTCGTAATTCGTGTTACGCGGCAAAGTACGGTGGCGGGGCAAGTTTGCGAAGTGCCGCAAGAATATGTTTTGTCCGTCGGATGATATTGCTGTCAGCAGGATTATGACGTTGAGCAAAGGTCATGCGTTCTTCCCACTGAACAATAAAGTCTCGGGGCTCGTCTGGCTTAGCTTTCTGGCCCGTTAGCGCGCCGATGGTCTGATCATAACCGGGCTGAAGCTCTGGCTGGAAGGCGAGCATGGAATATTCTTCCCAGGTGAGAACACCTAAGGCATACAGATAAAGACTGCCTTCCGTCATTTCCCGCGGCGAAAGATTGCGGACATTAATATCACCAAAAATTTCACGGAAGGGAGAGGGTAACTGGTAGGGCTTCGTCTTCTGAGGTGCTTGAGGCTCCAACGACATCGGCGGTACCGGTGGGTCGAACGGAACCAGTTCGCGGCCATGGGCTTCGGAAAACATATCAAGATAATTCAGCGGTTGGTTATTGCTCATAATATCATTTCTTCTTTTCTGCTCTTACCCTCGTTAGAACTTCGATTCTTCGAAATTGCGCTAACGAGTTAGAGTTTTTGGTTTATTTTACGTGTTCGCGAGCAAGTTCCATTCTGGGTATTGCTGTTTATTTTCCTATGCAGTGGCGTGCCTGAGCGGCAATGCGGTGCCAGATTTCTTGGCTTCATACATGGCGGTGTCCGCACGGTTCAGGAGGTCATCTCCCTGATCCTCAGGACCGTAAATTTGTACGCCGATACTGGCGCTCAGGCAGATCAGGCGATCTTCCCAAATCACCAGGGCTTTATTAAGGGATCGGTTAAATTGCTCGATCCGCATAATGCTGTCTTCCCATTTTGTTCGTGTTAGCAGCACGGCAAATTCGTCTCCGCCTAACCTGGCGATCACGTCTGTACCGCGAACACTTTCCAGTAGGATAGCGGTGACTTGGCGCAGTACCTCGTCCCCTGCGGCGTGTCCGAATGTATCGTTGACAGGCTTGAAATCATCTAAATCAATATAAACCAGAACGCCTTGTTCGTTATAGCGCGATGCACTGGAAAGCGCGCGATGGAATTCACCTAGAAAGCCACGGCGGTTCAGGATGCTGGTTAACTCGTCGGTGATGGCCAACTGCTCTAGAACAGAAATTCCTTCCAAGCACTCGGCTAATTGAGTTTCAGCAATGCCAGCGGCAGACTGGGCGGCGTCGATGGCGATCCGATAGGAGACTAATTCATCCGGTCCAGTTGAGTGGATAGCATGCTCCAGACTATCAGTCAGAAGCAACACGGCGGACATAAGTTCGGATGTGCTCGAGGTATCGAAACCGGTGGTGGCTTTTTTCTTCTTCTCGATAAGCGTCACAACTGCTCCTTTCCGATCTGGGGCCACGGCGGAAAAAAAGGGGGAATTACCGCAGAGACATAGAAATAGAAGCAATCATCGTGCCAAAACGAAAATCACGCAGTATCAGGGTGTTAGTGCCATTTTTTCCCAATCAAATTTGCCGGGTGGGCAAAAATTGCCGGGTAGGAGGGACAAAGATTCCGACTTACACGACAAATTTGGAGTGCTAAATTTTGAAGGTTTTAGAAGGAAGGTAGGCAGGATACGAGGATTTTAGGACGCTGTATTTTTTAAGCCACAGACGAAGCCCTAAATTCACCATTGATGAACCTTGCGTTGGGATAGGAATCTGTCTTCTTCCCGGGTTCTTTCCCGTGGGTCTGCTTTCTAATTATCAGAATGGTGTGGCCAGCAAAACGGTATTCGATCAGTTTGCGGGCTTCAGCTTCGGTTTGGGCTGCCAACTCGTTGATAAAAATTTCATCAGATAGTGCGGGGTCAACGTGAAAAACGGTGAAAAGTCCATTCGACCGTTCTGCTACTAGATGCTCATTTAAGCTTTCTTGTATCTTGTCGTCACCGCGCATAAGGCAGATCCCCCCTAATTGCAAATTCTGGTCTCGAAATCTCAAATTAGTGATCTGATTCATAAAAACGAACAAGTATCCCGACTTGTTCGTAAAAACAGAATCTCTATCGATATGATTTCAATCCCAAAATCCCCCAGTGGTTAATTAATATTATGGTTAACAAAAAGTGTCAACTTGTATTTAAAAATTATTAGTAATTATACTAATTGGCGACTATAGAATTTATTTTTGGAGTACTCTTAGAAGTTGAATCGTTAGGATCTAACATCGAGTCCTACAGACTCGTAAAAAGTGCACTCATTATTGGGATTCTTTACAGACTCTTTGCGATTCAATTAAGAGAAAATGTGATTCTTTTCAATGGCTTGTGAATTTTTGAAATTCCAGGTATTCGGAGATTGAGTCTAATTTCCTAGGATGCTGCGGTGACTCGTGAAAGGCGAGCGAACTGAATCAAATTCGGGCAATGTTTTGTTAATTGTTTGCCCCTATCGTGATGCTGCGGTGTTTCGGAATTTTTGATGCTGCTAGAGTTGGTGATTTGGGAAGTTGGTTAATTTTTGAGTGTTTGGACCTTTGTAGACCGATTTGAATCGGTCTTACGTTTCGGGCCTAGAATTTAGATACTTTCTTTCGATTTTTTATCTCACATGATATACTCTGGCCTTAGGCAGGGCCCTGCATTTTATGTGCATTTTATTTGTATTTTATTAAGTAATAGTCGCGGGATACGCGAGATGGATGAGAAGTTAAAGGGCGAGTTCAGTGGTCATGGGGTAACCCAGAATGGCCTTAAAACCGCTTTAAAAATTAAAGAGAGTTACGGCAAAGGCGATCCGTTGGTATTGCCGGATGATCGTTCGCGCATCCTTTTGCCGGAAAATTTCATTAATGTTGAGGTCAATCTTAAGGGTTATGAGGATCCGATCGCCCTGGCGATGGTCGCGGCCCGGGACCCTGAAGCACCAATGGCCTTGGCCGCAGCAACGCGTCTTAGTCCTCTGGCCCGAAATAAAAAGTTAATTTCGGGCGTGTGTGAACTGGTCGGTGATGCCAGCCGACATGAACTGGTGCGGAAATGTATCGAACTGGTCAGGGACGACGACTTCAGCCCGGACTCTATTAATGCGGTGCGGCGACAGACAGCAAAATTTATCATTCACTCGCGCAAGCAATACACGTCAGCCTTGAGAATGAATTTACGATCTTTGATCGAAGGGGATATCGCGCCGCGTAAATTTGTGCAGGAATTCTATGAATTAACCGAAGCCGGCAACATGAGGACTGATATCAGAAAGAAGCTGATATTAAGCCTGCTTCTGTCCGACACCATTCGCCCAAGCATTAAGTTCCTAATGTTAGAAAACTTCCACCGACTGCCAACAGCCGGGCGCCACGCAATTATAATCAGTGTTCTAAAAGCAGATGACTCTCGGCACATTGATGTCATTAAAGAAGAGCTACGCTACATGCTATTACAAGAGCGTGAAGCCGGCGCCATACACTAGGCAATGCTCGCCAGCCAATTAGTAAACTGCTGTTGTTTTCCCGTCTTCTGATGTGTAAGCGAGGGAGACTGATGGCTGACAGTATAACTGATACAGTGTTTCAATGACCGAGCTGACTTCATCGCCTGCCAGGGAATAATAGATCGTCTGCGCGACGCGGCGGGTTTTGACCAAATCATCACGGCGCAAGCGCGCAAGATGCTGCGATAGGGCGGACTGGCTTAGGCCTACGATCTGCTCTAAATCGCCCACGCACTTTTCACTCTCAAGTAAATTTTGAAGGATCAACAAGCGGTGCTCGTTGCTCATGGCTTTGAGCAATTTTCCGGCTCGTTTGACATTTGCCTTAAACAATTCGGTTGTTATTTCTAATCCTTTCGCACCCATTTGTGGGAGTCTTCAAAACATCGTGAAACCCCATATATCCCTATGCGGTTTAATATTCAAGACGACCAAAGCTCGTCTATGCAATATTTTTAATATAATGGATGGCCCCTCCAGATTCTAGAGATAAATAAGATTAAATTACTGCGCCGCGAAATATTTAGAATTACTTTTATCGCTATTAGCTGTTTATTAAGCTTAATTGTACAAGTTCTTATATAGAAAAATAATCTAAATAAAACAATATACTAGTATGTCTATCGATGGCCGGATGGCCTGTGGTTCGGGTTGGGTAATGGGATATCTGGCTTAGGTGAATTAATTCGGAAAAATTGCATTATGAAAGCGATGCAATAAAAATATTGCGTTGCACAATTGATTGTTCTCTAATATGCCCCTATACGAAAACGAACATAAATTAGAGGGGACGGGTAAAATTGTGACGGGCACAACATTGGATTTAAAAGGACTTCTTTGTCCATTACCGGTTTTGCGAGCAAATAAAACACTCCGAAAATTAGCTGCTGGCGCACGTGTTGAAGTGCTGGCGACTGACCCCCAGGCACCTAAGGACTTTCAAGCCTTTTGCGAGACCGCAGGGCATGAATTTATTGAAAGTAAAGAACAGGATGGCACCTATACGATTAGCTTCCGAAAGGCGCTTGAATAGTAGGACCTGAATAGAAGGCCCTACTCAGCAGGCTTGCTTTCTGCTGTAACAGGTAGGGGTTTCCTATTTCTTTCCACAGCGCCCATGAACAGGGTGAGCAGGGGAGGGATAATGGCAAGGGTCAGGACGGCTGATAGGGTCAGCCCACCAAGCACAACTGAGCCCAGTCCGCGGTAAAGCTCTGAGCCGGCACCTGGGACCACCACCAAGGGAAGCATGCCAAATATACTCGTCAGGGTCGACATGAAGATCGGTCGAATGCGGTTGCGGGTTGCCTCTAGGATGGCGTCAGATATTTCCATTCCTTCTTGCCGCACATGATGCAGGCTCTGATGCACCAGCAGGATCGCATTATTGACGACAATCCCGACCAGGATAATGAAGCCCAACAGTGTCAGCATATCCAAGGTCTGGAACGTAAACTGATTGAGTAACGCCAAGCCACCGATCCCGCCTGCCGTCGCCAACGGCACCGACAGCATCACGATGGCTGGGTAAATAAAGCTCTCAAATAAGATCGCCATGACCAGATAAACAATGACGACCGCCATGATCAGTTGCACGACCATGGCGTCCCAGGTTTGTGTCAATTGATCCGCCGTTCCCGCCAACCGCAGTTGAACGTCGGGTGGCAGGCCTTCGTCGCGCAATCGCTTGATTACATCGTTCTTAAGCAAATCCATGGCGGCCTCTAGGGGAATGCGCTCTGGGGGGACGATTTCCAGGGTTACGGTTCGGGCCCGCTCAATGTGGCGAATTTCCGTTGGACCAGAGGTGACCAGTACGTCTGCTAACTGGCTGGCAGAAAGGATCGTGCCGGACCGGGTGACGACAGGCAGGTTGCTGATACCTTGGGTCTCGATAACCTGTTTCATTGGTCCTTTTAAGGTCAGGTCGATGCGCTTGCCGCCAACAGTGATTTCAGCAATTCGAATGCCATCGTTGAATGCATCCAATGTCTCGCCGAGTTCGCGCACAGTCACCCCATTGTCCGCCAATTTGGTGCGGTTGGGGATAATCCTGACTTCTGGCGCACCCAGTTCTAAGCCAGGGTGGGGCCGCATTTGTGTGCCTTCACTGCGGGGCAGGACTTGACCGATGTAGCCGACTGATTTCAAAGCAAGGCCCAAGATCGTCTCCAGGTCAGGGCCTGAGATGTTAAAGTCGATCTTTCGTGACCCGGAGACGGTGCGCCCAAACAACGATCGCTGCCGCACAATGCCAAAGGTTCCAGGTTCACGCCGCGCTGCCTTGGCCAGGATGGGTTGCAGTTCCTTGACCCTGGTCGGGTCTTCAGCCGCGGCACCCAGGAAGGTTGTTCCACGGGATGCGACGAAAAAGAAGCGCTTAATTTTTGGTGGCTTGGAGCGGTCTTCGTTGACGGCTTCGTCAGTATTGCCTTTCTCACTAGACCAGAGTGGCCTGATTTCATCTTCGATGCCTTTGGCGATCTTCGCGGTGGTGCCAAGATTATATCCCGGCGGCGGCACAATCACGCCGAACAATAAATTACGATTGCCGTCTGGCAGATAATCCAATTTTGGCAAGAACGTGATTGAGGCAAATCCGCCTGCCATGACAATACTGACAACAACGGCCATCGCCAGGGTGCGGCTTTTTGAAACCCGCCACGTGAGGCCAAGTACGGTCTTTGAAAATAATCCCGCCAGATCATCAATTACCGGGATGCGGATACTAACCCGGCTGTCCCGTTTGGGGTCGTTCAGCAGGCGCTTTGACAGTGCAGGAACGACGGTAATGGAGACGATCAATGACAAGAGGACCGCCACGGAGAGCGCGACAGCAATATCCCTGAACAATTGGCCAACTTCTAAATTCATCACCAAGATAGGGATAAACACCATCACCGTGGTCAGGGCCGACACCAACACTGCGCCCCAAACCTCTGACGCCCCTTTAAAGGCAGCCTCGGTTCTAGAATAGCCCATTTCTCGCAATCGATATATGTTTTCCAGCACCACAATCGCCGCATCGACTACCATGCCGATGGCGAACGCGATGCCCGCCAATGAAATCACGTTGAGCGACCGACCGAGCGCCGTCATGGCGACGAAGGCACCGATAATGGAGACTGGAATGGCCAGAGACACAACCAATGTTGCGCTCATGGATCGCAGGAACAGCAGCAGAATTATCGCTGCCAGGGTGCCGCCGATCCAGATATTCTGCTTCACCAGTTCGATAGATGATTTGATATAGACGGTTTCGTCATACACCTGGGTCAGGTAAAGCCCCGCCTCCGGGAGTGCTGACTTGTTAAGTTCATTGATTGCTTCGCGGATGCCGTCCATGGTTTCGATCACGTTGGCGCCGGCATCACGTACCGCATTCACCGCGACGGCGGAATCGCCTAGGAAGCGAATGAACCGGATTGATTTCTTGTGGTCGAATTTAACGGTTGCGATATCGCCGACGGTCACGCGTGCGACGCGTCCGGTAACGGCGGCCCTGGTGGACCTCAGGACCACACTACGCACATTTTCCAGGGATTGATATTCACCTTCAACACGCACCACATAGCGGCGCTTTCCTTCGTCTATATCACCGGCAGAGACCGATGCATTACCCTGACGAAGTCGGAGCAGGACTTCGCTTACAGTCAGGCCATAGCGGGCCATTTGGGCAGGCTCCATAACGACCTGCATTTCCCGTTCACTGCCGCCATAGACATTGACGCGGGAAACGCCGGGCACCCGTTCTATGCGGTCCTGAATAACGTCTTCGACGAAGTCACGGTAGTGGTCCATGTTTTTGGTATTGCCGTCGACCCGGCGGAGCACGATCCAGGCAATCGGGTTGTCGTCGGAACTGGATGTTTTGAATGTCGGCTCATCAGCTTCTTCTGGGTAGCCGGTAACCCGATCCAAGCGGTTGGCAACCAGCAACAGGGCTTTGTCCATGTTTTGTTGCAGGCCGAATTCTAAGCGGATCACGGCGCGACCGTCTTGCGCACGAGCAGTGATTTCTTCCAGGCCTTCCAGGCCTTTCAGGTTGTCTTCCTGCTTGTTTACGATTTCGCGTTCGATCTCCGCCGGGGCGGCACCA
>Ga0114999_10007333_pt1 | contig 12532 bp, 10 predicted proteins | sample ArcticOcean_MG_C_3_FD_89820 | JGI IMG/M metagenome (GOLD analysis project Ga0114999, IMG submission 89820) | Marine microbial communities from western Arctic Ocean - ArcticOcean_MG_CB8_126 | ecosystem: Environmental > Aquatic > Marine > Oceanic | place: Arctic Ocean: Canada Basin | collected...
GCGTCAAGCGCCGGTGATCCGCGAACAACTCAGCCACATCGACAAAGTCCTGTCCGGATTTGTCCGTGGCCAGACATTGGTGTCCTTGTCGTTGGGGGTGATTTACGCCATTGGCCTGACTGCGGTGGGCCTGGAATTCGGTTTGGTGATCGGACTAGGCACCGGCATTTTGTCTTTCGTGCCCTTTGTCGGCATGGTGGTGGGACTGGCTACCGCGCTGGTGGTGGGCCTCCTGCAATGGGGAATCGACCCCGGGCATTTGGCGTTGCTGGCGGCGGTGTTTGCGGCGGGCCAGGTGCTAGAATCCGCAGTTCTCCAGCCCAAGCTGTTGGGGGCCAGCGTTGGTCTGCATCCGGTGTGGGTGATTTTTGCCGTGCTCGCCGGGGGTGCCCTGTTCGGCTTCGTCGGGGTGTTGTTGGCGGTGCCGGTGACGGCGGCAGTGGGCGTACTGGTGCGCTTCTTGGTGGAGCAGTACCACGAAAGTGCACTGTATCAAGATGCCCAATATGCCGAGGGTGTTGTCGATGTGATGGAGCCGCCAGCGGAAGAAGAACAACGGCCATCTGAGCTCGTGCAAGAACCAGCAGCACCGCTAAAGCCAGAAGAGTGATCACCCCCCCCGTTCAATTGCCCTTGGATTTGAGTCATCGCCAAGCGTTGGGTCGGGACGATTTTTTAGTGGCCCCGTGCAACACCGACGCCACCGCCTGGATCGATCGCTGGCCCGATTGGCGAACCTTGGTGGTTTACGGTGGAGCTGGGTGCGGAAAATCCCATTTGGCGGCGGTGTGGCAGGCCCGGGCTGGTGCCGCCATACTTTCACCTAAAAATTTGGCCAACAGTCGGCCAGAAGAATTGGTGGGATCCGGTGGGATTATCCTGGATGACGCGGACTGGGGGTTTTCAGCCGACCCGCCCGAATTTGATCAAGCCGCGCTTTTGCATTTGTACAATTTGCGCCTGGATCAGGGTGGCAGTTTGCTGATCATCGCACCCACGCCCGCTGCTCGATGGTCGCTTATCCTGGCCGATTTGGGTTCACGATTGCGGGCGATCCCGGCGGTTGAAATAGGTCCCCCTGATGACGCGCTGCTGGCGGCGGTCATGGTCAAGAATTTTGCCGATCGTCAGCTGAAAGTGGGGGCGGAGGTCATCGCCTTTTTAGTCCCGCGACTGGAACGTTCGTTCGATGCCCATCGCCAAGCGGTGAAAGCCATGGACGCTGCGGCCATGGCGCAGGGCCGGGCTATAACCGTTCCTTTAGCCCGCCAGGTTTTGGCGACGCTGGCTTAGGTTAATGGTCGGATTTGGGCGGATGGTGGAAAGGTCAATCCCACCAAAATTCGTCCCAGCGACGGTCGCGCGAAAAAAGTTTACTGACGGCACCGTGGCGTTGGTGAAATCGGCATCCGTCAGGTTAGCCCCCGAGAAATCGGCGCCGGCCAGGTTCACATCTCGCAAATCTTCCCCACTCAAAATCAAATCTGACAGAACGGCTTGTTGGCCTTGCGCCCCAGAGCTTTCCACCCACGGCAAGTGCAGGCCCATGATTTCGCTGCGTTGGTGTGTAAATTCCGCCGCTTGGGCCTCTGCTTCGGCAAGACGCGCGCGCAGCACCACCATCTCGGTTGCGAGGTCATCCTGGTTCAGTGAGGCTAGTTCCCCTAGGGGCCCAGCTTCCAAAGACGTGCGAACTTTGGTTGGGGCAGACATGATTTCACACAGTTCTTCTTGTTGTGAATATCCTCGTCTGGACTTCCTTAACAAAAGGATAGGATTTGATGGATTCCGACTTAGGCCATCATGATCCGGTATAGTGGGCTGAGCAGTTTTTAAAGGAGGACTGGCATTGAAAGCGCGCATTAAATGGGTCGAGGATAGGACGTTTTTGGCTGAATCCGGCAGTGGTCATGGGTACCTGCTGGGAACCTCCACTGGGATTGACGGTAGCCGCATATCCGCCAGTGCTATGGAGTTTCTGCTGATGGGCACGGGTGGATGCGCCGCCTGGGACGTGGTGGATATCCTCGAAAAGGGCCGTGAGAACATCGACAACGTGGAAGTTGAAATGGAGGCGGAGCGCTCCGACGACTCGCCAAAGGTCTTCACGAAAATCCACTTACTCTTTGTGGTTACGGGACAAAATGTTAATCCTAACAAAGTGGAGCGGGCCATTGCCCTGTCGGCGGACAAATATTGCTCGGCATCGGCGATGATGGCCAAGACTGCCGAAGTCACCCACGATTTCGAGATTAAAGAGCGGATTGCGCCTAAAGGCGCGTGAATCCGATCGTCATTTTAAGAGTGGAAAGCAAGCTAGTTCGCAGGTAACTGCTCTGGCGAGATGAAATCCGTCAGGTCACCGGCGCGCAAGGCGACACCGGTCCAGTCGGGGATGTCGAATGTGAGCGTCGCCAAGGTGCCGGACGAAAACCCCTTGGTGAGGGCGGCCACTAATTGGGGGCTGCCGCCGCCGCACAGGGCGATCGCAAGTTCTTGGATGGCCGGTACGTGTCCGATCATTAGCAGCTGGGCGATCTCGGTGTCGGCCTCCTTAATGCTGGCCAAAATTCCCCCGGCCGTAGTTGTGTACAGGGCGCGTTCTGGCCTGACGGAGATGGCACCGGACAATTGTTTAGCCAGGGCCTCGAAAGTTTCTTCGGCCCGCACGGCTGTAGAGCACAGGGCCTGACCTATTTTTGCGCCGGATTTTTCAAGGTATTGGCCGATGGCGGTGGCGTCGGCGATCCCGGACTCCAACAGCGGGCAGTCATGGTCGCCAGCGTTTGGCGGTGTGGACCCCGCCTTGCAGTGGCGGAGCAAATATAAGGTCTTCATGGCTGCGACCCCTTATTCCCTTGAGCGTTCGAACACCTGCACCCCGGCGCCCAGGCCAGCACCTAGCGCGATTTCGCCGGACACCAAGCGCACGGCGTCGGCGCCGAAAATCTCGTGGCGCCAGCCAGACATGGCCCGGGTGGAAACCCCGTTGCCCTGGGCGATTTGTTCAAGGTCGGAGCCAGAGGCCACCATTTTTGGCGCCACCCCGTGGTTTTCGCATTTCATTTTCAACAGCACCTTGAGCAAGTCGATGGTCGGCCCGACACTGGCGGCCGGGGGCTTGTTGCGCTTGCGCTTGGGCAGTTCGGCATCTGGCAGGGCCAAGGCGTCGGCCACGGCGACCAACAATGATTTTCCGCCCTTGCTGTCCGCGAAGCCCTTGGATACGCCGCGAATGGCGCCGAGCTCCGTGGCATTGCCTGGGGGATGGGCGGCGATCCCCATCAACACTTCGTCCCGCAAAATCCGGTTGCGGGTCAGGTCCCGGGATTGCGCTTCCCTGTCCCGCCAGGCGGCGATTTCCCGGACAAGCCCTAAAAACCGCCGCTCCGATGAGCGGATTTTCAAGCGCTTCCAGGCCTCTTCCGGGTGGCTCGAATAAGTGTCGGGACTGGTCAGCAACGCCATTTCCTCGGTGACCCAGCTTTCCCGACCGGTTTCTTTCAGCTTGGCGGACAGCTTCTCATACACCACCCGCAAATGGATTACGTCGCTCAGCGCATATTTCAATTGGCGGTCGGTCAGGGGGCGTTGCCGCCAATCGGTAAACCTGGAATGTTTGTCCAGGGACTCGCCGGTCAGCTTGGAAACCAAGGTTTCATACCCAGCAGAATCGCCAAATCCGCAGACCATGGCCGCCACCTGGGTGTCGAACATGGGCGAGGGGATTGCGCCGGCCAGGTGATAAAAAATTTCCACATCCTGGCGGCCAGCGTGGAACACCTTCAACGTGTTCGGATCGGCCAACAGCGCGAACAGCGGCGCAAGGTCCAGGCCATCGGCCAAGGCATCCACCGCCAACGCTTCGTCAGGGCCACCCAACTGGGCTAGGCATAACAGGGGCCAATAGGTGGTCTCGCGGATGAATTCGGTGTCGATGGTGACGTAGTCGGCCTCGGCCAAGCGGGTGCAAGCGGCGGCCAAGTTTGTGGTCGTCGTGATGATATCCATTGGCCCCACTGTACCACGACCCAAACAGCCCCAGGAAGGGGCAGGCCCCCGCGCGCCAGCCGCCGCACCCTTGACACTCAGCGGGGTTCCGTGTGCTCTTGCGCGCGCATTTGACCCTGGAGTTCCCGGAGTTTTCGTTCAAAACATGCACCCGTACCGCACTCACAATTGCGGCGCGCTGACGGAAAAACACGTCGGCGAGACCGTACGCCTTTCAGGCTGGATCCATCGCAAGCGCGACCACGGCAATCTCTTGTTCGTGGACCTGCGCGATCAGTACGGGCTCACCCAATGCGTGGTGGAAACCGACGAACCGACCTTCAAGGCCGCGGATGACGCCCGACCAGAAAGTGTGATCACCATCACAGGCCAAGTGGTTGCGCGCAGTGCCGAAACAATCAATCCAGCGTTGCCAACCGGCCAGGTCGAAGTGCGCATCGCAGAGTTGGAGATTCAAGGACCGGCAGACGAATTGCCGATCCAGGTCTTCGGCGACCAGGAGTTTTCCGAAGATTTGCGCCTGCGTTATCGGTTCTTGGACCTGCGTCGGGAAAAGATGCACCGCAATATCATTTTGCGCTCGAATGTCATCACCAGCATCCGCCGACGCATGGTGGACCAAGGCTTCACCGAATTGCAGACGCCGATTTTGACAGCGTCATCGCCGGAAGGCGCTCGGGATTATTTGGTCCCCAGCCGTCTGCATCCCGGGCAATTCTATGCGCTGCCCCAGGCCCCTCAACAATTTAAACAGCTGTATATGGTGTCGGGGTTCGATCGCTATTTCCAGATAGCCCCGTGTTTCCGCGACGAGGATGCCAGGGCCGATCGCTCCCCTGGCGAGTTTTATCAGCTCGATATGGAAATGAGCTTCGTCGTGCAGGAAGACGTGTTCGCCGCCATCGAGCCGGTGATCGCCGGCGTGTTCGAAGAATTCACTGGCAAAGGTGTGGCGCGGCCGTTCCCGCGCATCCCGTTCGCTGAGGCTATGGTGAAATACGGCACGGACAAACCCGATTTGCGAAACCCCATCGACATCGCCGATGTCACCGAAGCGTTCCGGGGTTCAGGCTTTGGCATTTTTGCCAAAGCCATCGAAAAGGGCGCAGTGGTGCGGGCCATACCGGCCCCTGGTGCGGCGACGAGCCGTGCCCGCAGCTTTTTCGACAAAATGAACGATTGGGCCCGGGCCGAAGGCTGGCCGGGATTGGGGTATATCCAGTTCCCAGACGATGGCAACGCAAAAGGCCCCATCGCTAAAAACCTCGACGCTGATCGGGTCACCATGATCCGAGAGGCTGCCGGACTTAATCCCGGCGACGGGGTGTTCTTCGCCTGCGATCAGCCGCACAAAGCTGCCGAACTCGCTGGTCTGGCACGGACTAAAGTTGGGACAGACTTGGAGCTGATCGCCGGCGACGATTTCAAATTCTGCTGGATCGTCGATTACCCCATGTACGAATTTGACGAGACCGCAGGCAAGATTGAATTCAGCCACAATCCGTTTTCCATGCCCCAGGGCGGCTTGGAAGCCCTGAACGAAAAAGACCCGGTGGATGTGCTGGCCTATCAGTACGATATCGTCTGCAACGGCGTGGAATTGTCGTCAGGCGCCATCCGAAACCACCGGGCTGACATCATGGTGAAGGCGTTTGATATCGCGGGGTATTCTTCCGCTGATGTGGAAGAAAAATTCGGCGGCATGCTCAACGCCTTTCGCTTTGGCGCGCCTCCCCACGGCGGCATTGCCCCGGGTATTGATCGCATAGTCATGTTGATTGCCGGGGAGCCCAACCTGCGCGAAATCGTCGCCTTCCCGATGACCCAAAACGCCCAGGACTTGATGATGGCCGCTCCCGCCGTGGTGCCTGAGCAAGCCCTGAAGGACGTCCACATCAAGGTGGTCATGCCACCGAAAAAGATCGAGCCGACGGAGTAGGCGTTACGACTTTTCGTCTCCGCCGCTGGGCTCCCAGCGGAAGGTGCGTACGGCAATGATCGCGGCGACGAAGCCCCAGACCACCATCACCGCAAGATCAGCCCCAATCACGTATGTGCCGGTTCAGCGGTCCACTGGAAACCGCCGCCGGACAAAGCCGGGTTGAACACGCCCGAAAACGCCTCGGCAAAGTGCTTCAATGGGAAAATATCTCCGGCCACCGTCAACCAGGCTGGGGTGTTGTCGGACGGCGGAATAAAGAGCCCTGAGCTGAACGCCAAAGGGAACAACGTTGCGTTTTCCACCAACGCCGCCGCGTTGGAACACGCGGCGAGAGCGGCGAGCAACATTCCCAAAGCGGCGAAACATCCGGCGCCGACCAAGAAAATCAACGCCGCCGCCGCCAGCGTGCCCGGATCGGGACGGATGCCGTAGAGCACGATCCCCACGCCCATCATCAGCGCCACAGCCAAAAACGCCATCCAAGTGGTCGAGGCCAGACGCCCGGCGATATACAGCCAGGGGGGCAGGGGCGTTCCCCGCTCGCGCTTCAGGATTCCCTCTTCGCGCCGGTTTACGGTCATGATGGCAAGGTTCGTTTAGGCTGCGGTGATGGTCCCTTATACGCCCAGGCTGGGTGCGTAGAACTGGGCCATCGGCACCCCCAAGGCGCTGATCATGCCGTTGCCGAAAACGCTGACGAAAACCAGCAGGAACATCAGCGGCAACACCAGCGTGAAAAGCGCTGCCATGGGCGAGCGCCAAAACACCCGGTTCTGGTAAAGCACCTGGTGCACCAATAGCTGCCAATTGGACGGGCGCATGGGTCTGGACGGCGTCATTCACCGACGGCCCCTCGTGGCCGATTAAATCCAAATACACGTCTTCCAGGCTTGGCGATGCCACGGTCAGGCCTTCAAGCTCAAATCCAAGGGCCAGTGCCCAAGCGGTCAAATCGTGGACGATTTCGGTGGCCTTCGAGGATTTTGATCAAGGTGGTCTTGCCGGCACCGTTCGGGCCCAACAAGGCAAACACTTTACCTTCCTTGATCTCCCCAAGCCAACGCCATAGACCGCGGCAGTCCCGGCGTACCGTTTGACCAGGTTGTCGATAACGACCGCGGAGGTCAAAGGAGCGCGCTACCCCTTCAGGGTCTCGGTGAAGAACCCCACTGTGCGGGTCCAGGCCAGGTCAGACGCCGCCTTGTCATACCGTGACGCGTTGGTGTCGTTGTTGAACGCGTGGTTGGCGCCGTCGTACATGTGCACCGTATAGGTGGCTCCGGCGGCATCGAGCGCCGCCGTGTAACCGGCGATCCCGCCATTGATTCTGCTGTCTTGGCCGCCAAAATGCAGCAGCAACGGCACCCGTACGTTTAGCACATCCGCAGCACTTGGCGCCGCCCCGTAATAGGCGACGGCACCGTTCAGGAACCCGGTTTCCGGGTGGATGGCGACTTCGTTGACCATGCCGCCACCCCAACAGAATCCGACGATGCCGTTAGCGCCATTGGTATCGCCCCGGGTGGCGAGATAGGCCAGGCCGGCTTGGACCTCTGCCACCGCTACGCCTGCACCCAATTGGCCGAACATGCCTCGGGCGGTGTTTTCGTCCACCGGTGTGCCACCCACAGCGCTAAGTAAATCCACCGCCAAAGCAACGAAGCCTTCGGTGGCAAAACGCCTGGCGACATCCTGGATGTGCGGATTAAGCCCGCGATTTTCGTGGATGACGATGACCCCGGGCAGGGGGCCGTTGCCCGCAGATGGCTTGGCCTCGTAAAACGCCACGTCCACGCCTGCGCCGGGATAGGATCCGGCGGTCGTAGCGATCCGTGGATCATCCTCAGCGATGATGGCGGCCTGGGCGTAATTGTTTTCCAACAACGGCACCAGGGCCATAGCCGCAGTAGTACTCCCCGCCAGGATGCCCAATTTTTTCAGAAACACCCGGCGCGACATGGCCGGTGTGCCATTCATCCCGGCGTGGGTATAAGCGTCGTAAAGATCGATGATGCGTTGTTCCACTGGCTCCCCCCTTTTTGTTTCCCCCCAAGGACTACCGGACAGATACCAAGTGTCAGCAAATTTTTAAGGTGTAAAGTTTAGCAGATCAGAGGAGACGAGCCAGAGTTTGTGCCCGCGCCTTCCCGTCATAAATGCGTGCACCACCAAGCGCCAGCATGGGATGGCTATCGACGGACCAAGGGATTTCCTGGTAAAAAAATGGACGTGCCACGAACCGTGGGTACGGCTCGCAGCACGCCCAGTTGATCAGGGAGGATCTAAAACTACTGATACTACCCGGTCGAATGCAGGCCGGGCGGCGCATAGGGAACATGCGCTGGCCAGTGCCTGCAACACCGCCATGTAGGCATGGCGGATCTCGAAATTTCTGAAATCGATTTGGCGAGCGCTCATGAGCACCCGCTGGTGGAGCCGCAGGTCATGCACTTCATGCACGTGCCGTTGCGCACCAAGGTAAAGTTTCCGCATTCACCGCAGGCATCACCCTCATAGCCTTTGATGCGGGCCTCGGCGGCAGCACCCACAACCGCGCGGGTAGTGGTGGTGGTCGATGACGTGGCCATGGCCACGTCTGCTCCGCCCGCGACTGCAATCGTGGCTTCGTGTGCCTGTTCGATCGCGGCGGCCATGGCCGCCGATGCCTCGGCCGGGGCACTGCCGTTGACCACATACAGATTGCTGCGGGCATAGCCATTGCTGGCCATAGGCGATGCAGCGGCGGCTTCGGCCAACACCGCGGGTGGGGGGGATTCTTGGTGGCCACCTTCGCCGACGGAATCGCTGCGCAAATCATCGGGGCCAACGTGGGCCAAATCATTGCGGCCCAGGTATGACACCGCCAGTTCGCGGAAAATGTAATCCACCACCGACGTTGCCATTTTAATGGCGGCGTTGCCTTCGACCATTCCCGACGGCTCGAACCGGGTGAAGGTGAAGGCTTCGACGAATTCCTCCATGGGCACGCCGTATTGCAGGGCGATGGAAATGGCGATGGCGAAGTTGTTCATCAGGCTGCGGAAGGCGGCGCCTTCCTTGTGCATGTCGATGAAAATTTCGCCAATCTGGCCGTTGTCGTATTCGCCGGTCCGCAGGTAAACTTTGTGGCCGCCGACGGTGGCCTTTTGGGTGTAGCCCTTGCGCCGTTGGGGCAGGCGGCGGCGCTTTGCCACCATGTCCTGGACCAATTTTTCGGCGACCACTTGAGCCGGTTGGGCCTGGATATGGGGTGCATCGGCCTCCACATCTTCGTTGTCGTCGACGGCGATGTCGACTTCCAATGCAGCGGCGAGCGGCTGCGAAAGTTTGGAGCCATCCCGATACAAGGCGTTGGCTTTCAAGCCCAATTTCCAGGACATCATATAGGCGTCTTTGCAGTCCTGGACCGAGGCCGAGTTAGGCATGTTGATGGTCTTGGAAATCGCCCCCGTCACAAATGGTTGGGCAGCGGCCATGGCCAAAATGTGGCTGCGATAAGCCAGGGCGCGGGTGCCTTTGACACCGCACGGGGTGGCGCAGTCAAAGACGGCCAAGTGCGCTTCGTCTAGGCCTTCGGCACCTTCCAGTGTCATGGTGCCACAGCAAAACTGGTTGGCGGCGCCGATCTCGGTCGCTGTGAATCCCAGGGCAGGGAGCATCTCAAAGCTGGGGTCGTCCAGCGCTGATAGTTCCAACCCCAGAACGTCGGTGCAGAACTTCTCTCCCAGGGTCCACTTATTGAAGACAAAGCTAATGTCGAAGGCGTTGGCCAGGGCCGATTCAACCGCGCGGATGACCTTCTTGGTGAAGCCAAGCTCCATCAGAGTTTCGTGATTCACTCCGGGGGCACCGTCCAAGGTGCCGTGGCCCACCGCGTAGGCGACGATGGATGCGGCCGTGCCTTTTTCATAGCCCAAGGTTTCCAGGGCCATGGGAACGCTGTGATTGATGATGCGGAAATAGCCGCCGCCCGCCAGCTTTTTGAATTTCACCAGCGCATAGTCCGGCTCGATCCCCGTGGTGTCGCAATCCATGATCAGGCCGATGGTCCCGGTGGGGGCAATGGCCGTGGACTGGGCATTGCGAAATCCGTGGATTTGACCCAGCTCCAACGCCTTCAACCAAGCGTCCCGCGCAGCCTTAACCAAGCCTGTGTCGGTGGAGTTGTCGGTGTCCAATCCAACAGGGTTCACGTGCAAGCCTTCGTAGTCGCCGCCCAGGGCGCCGGCGGCGCGGGCATGATTGCGCATGACCCGCATCATGGGTTCGCGGTTGGCTTCGAATTCTGGGAACGCCCCAAGTTCCGCCGCCATTTCGGCGGATGTGGCATAGGCGGTCCCGGTCATCAGCGCGGTAATCGCCCCGCAAATGGCGCGGCCCTGGTCACTGTCATAGGGCACAGCGGAGGCCATCAAATAGCCGCCGAGATTGGCGTAGCCCAACCCCAGGGTGCGATATTTGTAGGACAACGTGGCAATACGTTCCGACGGGAACTGGGCCATCAAAACGGAAATTTCCAGAACGATGGTCCACAAGCGGGTGGCGTGCTCAAAGGACTTTGTGTCCAGGGATCCGTCGTCGCGACGGAACGCCATCAAATTGACGGAAGCCAAATTGCAGGCGGTGTCATTCAGGAACATGTATTCGGAACAGGGATTTGACGCGGTGATTTCGCCACCGGCAGGACAGGTGTGCCAGTCATTGATGGTGGTGTGAAACTGCAGCCCGGGATCGGCGCACGACCACGCCGCCGCGCCAATGCTGTCCCACAGGTCAGCGGCGGGCATGGTTTCGGTGACCTTGCCGTCGGTGCGCTGGCGCAACGACCAATCCTCGCCGTCTTGCACGGCCCGTAAAAAGTCGTCGGTGACCCGCACGGTGTTGTTGGCGTTTTGGCCCGACACGGTGTAATAGGCCTCGCCATCCCAATCGGTGTCATAAACGGGATAGTCCATTTCGGTGACGCCTTGGGCGGCGAATTGGATCACCCGCTGAATGTAATTTTCCGAGACCTGGGCGATGCGCGCGGCGCGGATGGCCTTTTTCAGTTCCGGATTGTCCGATGGGGTGAACCGCCCGTCGCCTTCCATGGCGTGGCAGGCTTTCAGGACCGCGTTCAGGTGCTTGGCGTTGGTTTTAGAGCCAGTCACCAAGTCGGCAACTTTTTGTTCCTCGATCACCTTCCAATTGATGAATTTTTCGATGTCCGGATGGTCCACGTCTACCACCACCATCTTGGCGGCACGGCGGGTGGTGCCGCCGGATTTGATCGCCCCTGCCGCACGGTCGCCGATGCGCAAGAAGCTCATTAGCCCCGATGACTTGCCGCCGCCGGACAGGTTTTCGCCTTCGCCGCGCAGGGATGAAAAATTACTGCCGGTGCCAGAGCCATATTTGAACAGCCGGGCTTCGCGCTGCCACAAATCCATGATGCCGCCTTCGCCGACCAAATTGTCGTCGATACCCTGGATGAAACAGGCATGGGGCTGGGGGTGTTCGTAGGCGTTGGCCGAGCGCACGGTCTCACCGGTCTCAAAATCCACGTAATAGTGCCCTTGAGCCGGGCCGTCGATGCCATAGGCCCAATGCAGCCCGGTGTTGAACCACTGGGGGGAATTGGGGGCGCCCATTTGCGCCGCCAGCATGTACCGCAACTCGTCGAAATAGGCCTCGGCGTCGTCTTCGGAATCGAAATAGCCGCCTTTCCAGCCCCAATAGGTCCAGGTTCCGGCCAGGCGATCGAACACTTGGCGGGCGTCGGTCTCGCCCTCGTTCCGGCGATCTTCGGGCAGTTTGGCCAGAGCAGCCTCGTCGGGGGCGTTGCGCGACAGCCAACTGGGGACCGTAATTTCTTCAACCGGCGTCAGGGCTGTGGGGACACCTGCCCGGCGGAAATATTTCTGCGCCAAAACGTCCCGCGCCACCTGGGACCAATGACTGGGGACCATAAACGCGTCCAAACCAAACACTAACGAGCCGTCAGGATTGCGAATTTCCGTCGACGCCGCCTCGAAAGTAATGTCGCCGTATGGCGTACCGCCAGGTTTCGTGAAGTGCCGCTTGATCCGCATCGTTCCCCCTGAATCCCTTTATTGGGCGCTTGTTCAAGGGATTCACAGGCATTGAATTCCCCCGATGCGCTTGTTTCGGTGTGCGAGACGACACCCCATTAAGCTACAAGATGTAGTTTTGGTGGGCTGTCAAACCGCAATATCTTGTATCGGGAAGGCCTTGGCGGTCAACATATTTTGTGTCGAAAATTGAGGAAAACACATCATATTGTGTTTCACCCTTGATTGGGGCGGGACTCCAGCCAAAGACAACCCTTCACTTGGATTAAATATCCCTTCCCAATTTATGGTTTAATTTTTCCACCTGCGGCGCGCCTTCTGCGCCCTTGGGGAAGGGATTGGAAGAGAATATCGAGCTTCCAGGACTATCTAAAACCGGACCATCACGGCATGGCCCAAAACCACACACGGTTTCGCCGTGCCTTTGCTGAGCAGCGCGAAAACATCGCCGGGGCCGCAGCAGCATTGCACCCGAGCACCGTCGTGTGCTTTGGCGCGGGAATGCTGA
>Ga0114999_10007336_pt1 | contig 12529 bp, 11 predicted proteins | sample ArcticOcean_MG_C_3_FD_89820 | JGI IMG/M metagenome (GOLD analysis project Ga0114999, IMG submission 89820) | Marine microbial communities from western Arctic Ocean - ArcticOcean_MG_CB8_126 | ecosystem: Environmental > Aquatic > Marine > Oceanic | place: Arctic Ocean: Canada Basin | collected...
CCGGCCCCTGCCTCCCGAAGGCAGTGCTCTACCAGGCTGAGCTACACTCCGATACCGGGATTTAAATATATATCCGTTTGTGCCACCCAGTTTCTTCGGCCAAGAGGGGCCAATTGGTGGGGGCGGCGGTTTTATAACGCTATCGCGGGCGCGCGGCAAGCAGATGTCGCGCGCCCCGCCATTTAAATCAATTATTGCGCAGCCAATCCGCATAAGCCCGCACGCCCGCTTCGAGCGACCATTGGGGCTGCCAGCCGAGAACATCGCGCGCCGCTGTCAAATCCATCAGTGCATGATTGAGATCAGCACCCTCGCTGCCTTCATTGACGATATCCGCCGCCGGCACTACCGCGCGCACCGCTGCGATGATATCTTCGAAGCTTGAGCGCCCGCCGCCGGTGATATTGAAGGCGCGCGCGCCGAGATCAGCGCTGTCATAAGCGGCAATGGCGGCATCGACCACATCTTCAATATAGACATATTGGCGGGCGAAATCGGCGCCAAACGCATAGCGGCTTTGGCGCCCTTCTAGGGCATCTGAGAGCAGCTCACGAATCAGGCAATCGGTGCTTCGGCGCGGCCCGTAAACCCAGGAGAAGCGCAAGGCGACACTATCCAGCCCATGCTGGGCGGCATAGGCGCGCGCTAAAATATCGCCGCTCGCCTTGGTCGCACCGTAAATATCAACGGCGTTCAGGGGTGTATCTTCCGTGCATATTTCCAGGCTCTTGGGATGATCGCCGTAAGCCGAGGTCGAGGAGCAATAGACCACACGGTGCAAGTCCCGCTGGCGCGCCGCTTCAAAAATATTGGCACTGCCCATGATATTGGACTGGACGATGGAGCGCGGATTATCGAGCAACAGCATCGGCCCCGATATGGCGCCGCAATGGATGATACCGTGCACATCCTGGTCGAGCGCCTCATAAAGCTTGTGCACATCGCCGAGATCTGCGGCGATGAAGGGGAATTCGAAGGCCCCGGCGGGCGCCGCCAAATCCATGCCGATCACCGGCCTGCCGCTCGCCTGGAGGCGCGCCGCCAGGGTGAAGCCGATCAGACCGGCGGCGCCGGTCACAAGAATTGCACCATCACTCATTTTGTATTCCGATACAGTGGGATGAAGTCTTAACTAGTGGGCGCGGCGAATACAAAAATCGACGACCTCGCGCAAACATTCCCGGGCCGCACAATCGGGGAAGATATCAAGCGAATCCCGCGCCATGGCACCGTAATGCCGTGCCCGCTCTAAGGTATCCCGTATTGCGCCATGACGTTCCATCAAAGCCACGGCATGTTCGAAATCACCCGCGCACTGCTCACCATCTTCCATGGTACGGCGCCAAAATTGCTGTTCTTCCTCGTTGCCGCGGCGGAACGATAACACCACTGGCAGGGTAATCTTACCCTCGCGGAAATCATCGCCAATGGATTTGCCGAGCGTATCTTCGCGAGCGAAGAAATCCAGCGCGTCATCAACAAGCTGATAGGCGATGCCGAGATTGAGGCCATAATTTGTCAACCCCTCTTCCTCGATCAAGGGACGCTCTGCCACCAGCGCGCCAAATTGGCAGGCCGCGGCGAACAGCGTCGCCGTCTTGGCGGTGATCACCTCAAGATAGGCCGCCTCGCTGGTTTCGGTATCGTTGGAGGTCATCAATTGCATGACCTCGCCCTCCGCCAGCACGGCCGAAGTATTGGCAAGAATGGCAAGCACCTTGAGAGAGCCGTCGGCCACCGAAAGCTGGAACGCGCGCGAAAACAGAAAATCGCCGACCAACACGCTCGGCTTGTTGCCCCACACCGCATTGGCCGTGGCCTTGCCGCGCCTGAGATCGCTCTCATCGACCACATCATCATGCAATAATGTGGCGGTATGAATAAATTCGATACAGGCGGCCAGGCTGATTTGCCGGCTGCCCGAATAGCCGCACATGTTCGCCGACGCCAGGGTCAACATGGGGCGCAGACGCTTGCCGCCGGATGCAATGATATGGCCGGCTAACGTGGGGATCAGCGCCACATCGCTGTTCATATGCTCCAAAATGACACGATTGACCTTGCGCAGGTCCTCTGCGACGAGGGCCTGCAAATGATCAAGCGTCGCGTCTTCCTTGGGCGCCGCCTGGGCCTTCGCGTCGAATGCAACAACCTCAGCCAAAACTACCTCTTCTTATTATCTGCCGCGCATTATGACTGCCGCGCCTTATTGTCTGTCGCTCCGTGACGCCGCGCGTACCAGCGCCAAGCATGAATGCCGCGAACCGCCGCAACAATCAAAATTGTGCCGGGTCGACAAACCAACAAATGCTGTAGATATATATACTAATATCGCCTGGGCGCAGCAATGCACCCATTATTTATCCTTGAAGTACTTGAGCTCGACAGTTGGCGGAAGTGCTGTGGTGGAATTGCTGAGACTAAACGATCCGGTCAAATTGTCTTTTTTGGAGGCGCTGTTACGCGATGGCGGCATTCAAACTTTTATCCTCGACCAGCATATGAGCGTGCTGGAGGGCAGTGCCTCGGCCATTCCGCGCCGCCTGATGGTGACGGATGATGATGCCGAGCGCGCGCGCTTTATCTTGCACCAAGCGGAGGAACTGGATGGCCCTGCCTGAACATGTCACCGAAGACGCTCTCCTCGGCGGCCAAGTCACCCTGCGCCAGCACGCTGCTGGGTACCGGGTGGCGATTGATCCGGTATTGCTGGCGGCCTGCGTGCCGGCGCTTGACGGCGAAACGGTACTCGATGTCGGCACCGGTGTCGGCGCGGCGATGTTGTGTCTGGCTTGGCGTGTCGCTCGGGCAAAGATCACTGGCGTCGAAGTGCAGCGCGAGTTGGTGCATCTCGCGATCAAGAATATCGCCGAGAATGGGCTGACTGACCGGGTTGCCGCCATGGTTGGCAATTTGCAGCGCCCGCCGCCCCGCCTGGCACCACGCAGTTTTGACCATGTCATGGCCAACCCGCCCTATTTTGAAGCCGGGCGGGTGCGCGCTTCGGCCAAAGATGAGAGAGCAAGAGCGAATATTGAAGGCGCCGGCGGGCTCGGCGCCTGGGTGAATTATTGCCTCTCCATGGCGCGCCCGGGCGGCACGATTACTATGATCCACCGCACTGACCGTCTGGCCGAGTTACTGACCCTGTTGGGAGATAGAGCCGGTGATGTGGTGATTTTTCCACTATGGCCGCATAATCCCTTTGAAACTGATGACACGGAAGAAGGACAAGCGCCGCAAGCGCCAGTGGCTTCCAAACGAGTGATCGTCCAGGCGTTGGCCGGCACCAAGGGAGCGCTCCGCATGTCGGCCGGCCTGGTGCTGCATAAGGAGAATGGCGATAACACCCGCGCCGCCGATGCCATCCTGCGCCATGGCGGCGCACTTGAATTGTAGCGCCTTCGCGGCGCAGTAAAACTGTAAGACTAAAACTGTAAGAGAGCCTGAGCACATGACGTCGCGCCTTATCGCCCGCCTGACCTTCCGCCGCCCACCGCCTGTGGTCGGTATCATCCGCCTGAGTGGCGTCATCGGTCAGGGCGGCATGCTGCGCAGTGGGCTTAACCTCCAGACCGTTGCGCCCTCTATTGAGCGCGCCTTCCGCCTGCCCGGCCTCGAAGCCATTGCGCTCCTGATAAATTCGCCTGGCGGCTCGCCCGCCCAATCGGCGCTGATTCAACGCCGCATTCGCGACCTGGCGATGGAGCGCGAAGTGCCTATCATGGCCTTTGTCGAGGATGTCGCGGCCTCGGGCGGCTATTGGCTGGCCTGCGCGGCGGATGAGATTTTCGTCAATGACAATTCAATTCTGGGCAGCATCGGCGTAATTTCCGCCGGCTTCGGCTTTACCGATGCCATCGAGAAACTCGGCATCGAGCGCCGCCTGCACACCATGGGCAGCAAAAAATCCCTGCTCGACCCGTTCAAGCCGGAGCGCTCCGAGGATGTTGCCCGGCTGGAAGATGTACAGCGCCAGATTCATGACAATTTCAAAGATCTGGTGCGCACACGGCGTGGTCAGCGCCTCAATCTCGACGAAGAGGAGCTGTTCAGCGGTGATTTCTGGCTCGGCAAGCGCGCCGTGGAGATTGGCCTGGCCGACGGCATCGGCGATCTGCGCGCTGTGCTGCGTGAACGCTATGGCAAGAATGTGCGCATGCGCACCGTCGGCCGCCGCCCGGGATGGCTGCGTCGACGCTTTGGATTTGCCGGCAGCGCCGAGAATAGCGCGCCAATTCTACCGTTCGAAGGCGGCGGCCTGATCGACGGCGTGCTCTCTGCGGTCGAAGCACGCGCCTGGTGGAGCCGATTCGGGCTCTAAATCCGATCAACAAGGCTTGACCCGGGGGCTGGTAAGCATCAAATTGCTATTTGAACTCGGCGGAAGAAGAATCGAATTTGGCGTTAACCATCAATTGGTTGTGCCAGTGAGCGCATTTTTCGGCAATTCGTCGATATAGGAGGAAGAACATGTTTAGCCCAATGAAGCTCATAATCCTGATCGCCGTGATTGCCGTTGTTTGGTACGGCTTTAAGGCGATGGGCCGGATGAAAGCCAAAGCTGCGGCGAAGCTTGACGAGAACAATGATCAGGACAATATCGAGGATCGTAACTAGCCGGTAATGCTCGGTTTTAGCCTTCCCAAACTCCTTATTCTGATCGCAGTTATCGCGATTGTCTGGTACGGCTTCAAAGCCGCCGGACGTATCAATCGAAATCGTCAAAGCGGACCAAAACGGTCGGCGAAGAACGAGGCTTCCGATATCGCCATCGAAAATATGGAACCATGCCCTAAATGCGGGGCCTATAGCGCTTCGCTCGATACCCATATTTGTGAAACCTAGCGTGATGTTTGGCCCGCGCGGCACTTGAGCTGTGCGGCGCAATATTGTTTGACCGTTGACCGCCGCCCACGGGGTGACTAATGGTTGGAATCTAATGGACGCAGAGCAGAAATCCCGTACGTCTTTCCAATCCCTGATTCTCGAGCTTCAGCGCTTCTGGGCCGAGCAGGGTTGTGTCGTTTTGCAGCCCTATGATTTAGAAGTCGGCGCCGGCACCTTTCATCCGGCAACGACCTTGCGCAGCCTCGGGCCAAAGCCCTGGCGCGCGGCCTATGTTCAGCCGTCACGCCGGCCAACGGATGGGCGCTACGGCGAAAACCCCAATCGGCTACAGCATTACTACCAGTTCCAGGTGATCTTGAAGCCCTCACCGCTGAATGTGCAGGAGCTCTATCTCGATTCGCTGGCGCGCCTCGGCATCGATGCGCGCGCCCATGATATTCGCTTTGTTGAAGATGATTGGGAAAGCCCAACGCTCGGCGCCTGGGGATTGGGTTGGGAAGTTTGGTGCGACGGCATGGAAGTCACGCAATTTACCTATTTCCAGCAGGTTGGCGGCTTCGATTGCGACCCGGTCTCCGCCGAGATCACCTATGGGCTCGAGCGCCTCGCCATGTATGTGCAGGGCGTCGATAATGTTTACGATTTGGATTGGAACGGCGCCGAGGGGGACGCCAAGGTCACCTACGGCGATATTTTCAAACAGACCGAACGTGAATTCTCCGCCTATAATTTTGAGCACGCCGATACGGACCGCCTGCTGCGTCATTTTGATGACGTGGAGAAGGCCTGCCAGGAGCTGCTTGCGATCTCTCCCGCCCTGCCGCTACCGGCTTATGATCAATGCATGAAATCGAGCCATTTATTTAATCTCCTCGATGCGCGCGGCGTTATCAGCGTGACCGAGCGCGCCGCCTATATCGGCCGGGTGCGGGCGCTTTCCAAAGCCTGCTGCGAAGCCTGGCTGGCGGCTGAGAGCGCGCAAGAGAGCGGAGCTTAAGCATCATGGCCGAGCTTCTCTTTGAGCTATTGTCCGAAGAAATTCCGGCCCGCATGCAGGCCAAGGCGGCAGCCGACCTTAAGCGCCTGGTGGCGGAGCGCCTGAAAGACGCGCGCCTCAGCTATGACGATGCGCAAAGTTTCGTCACGCCGCGCCGCCTCACCCTGGTGGTCGATGGCCTGCCCGATACCCAGCCCGATATCTCGGTTGAGCGCAAAGGCCCCAAGGTCGACGCGCCGGAAAAAGCGATTGCCGGCTTTCTCAAATCCGCCGGCCTGACGCTCGATCAGTGCGAGCAACGCGATACGCCAAAGGGCAAAGTATGGTTCGCCGTCAGCGAGGAAAAAGGCCGAGCGACCACGCAAGTGCTGGCCGATATCATCCCCGACGCGCTGGAAAAACTGCCTTGGGCCAAATCCATGCGCTGGGGCTCCGGTCGCGCGCGCTGGGTGCGGCCTATCCATTCGCTGCTTTGCCTGCTCGGCGGCGAGATCGTCCCCCTCGCCTTCCACAACACCAAGGCCGACAATGCCACGCGCGGCCACCGTATGTTGGCCGGCGATGAATTCACAGTCACGAATTTTGCCTATTACCGCGACAAACTGCGCGCCGCTTTCGTCATGCTCGATTCCGCCGAGCGCCAACAGATCATCCGCGACGGCGCCGAACGTCTAGCTGCGGCAAAAGGACTTACCGTCATGCCGGACGACGCCCTGATGGCGGAAAATGCCGGGCTGGTGGAATGGCCGCTGCCGCTGCTCGGCAGCATCGATCAGGAATTCATGGAAGTGCCCAGCGAGGTCTTGAGCTCGGCCATGCGCAAACATCAGAAATATTTCAGCTTGGCAGATAAGGCCCGCAAGCTGGCGCCACATTTCGTCATGGTGGCGAATGTCGAGACCGAGGATGAAGGCGGTGCGATTATCGACGGCAATGAGCGCGTGCTGCGCGCCCGTCTGTCGGACGCCAAATTCTTCTGGGATCAGGACCGCAAAAACACCCTCTCAAGCCGTGCCCCGGCGCTGAAACATATCGTCTTCCACGCCAAGCTCGGCACGCTTGATGAAAAGGTCGACCGCATCCAGGCACTGGCGATCGAACTCTGCCAATATATTCCGGGCGCCGAACGTGATCGTGTGCGCTCGGCGGCACGCCTCTGTAAAGCTGATCTCAGCACCGCAATGGTCGGCGAATTCCCGGATTTGCAAGGCCTGATGGGGCGTTACTATGCCCTCGCCGACGGCGAAGCGCCCGAGGTGGCCGAGGCCATAGCCGAGCATTATTCACCGCTCGGCCCCAACGACAAATGCCCGAGCCTGGCCGAAAGCGTCGCCGTAGCACTCGCCGATAAGATCGTGACGCTGATCGGCTTTTGGGCCATCGATGAAAAACCGACCGGCTCGAAAGATCCTTATGCGCTGCGCCGCGCGGCGCTCGGTGTGATCCGGCTGGTGCTTGAAAATAACCTCCGCCTGCCCCTGCTGAACATTTTTCAGACAGCTGCCAGAGAAGCCGACGAAGACCGCTCCCAGGAATTGCTCGATTTCTTCGCCGACCGCCTGAAGGTGCATTTAAAAGCGAAGGGTGTGCGCCATGATTTGGTGAGCGCCGTATTTGCACTGGGCGGCGAGGATGATCTGGTGCGCCTGATGGCCCGGGTTGATGCGCTGGCCGGATTTCTCGCCACTGAAGACGGCGAGCATCTGCTGATTGCCTATAAGCGCGCAGCCAATATTCTTCGCATCGAAGAGAAAAAGGACGGCACCTCTTATGCCACCAAACCGGACGCAGCCCTGTTCGCCGAAGATCAGGAACGCGCACTCTATGGCGCTGTCCAGGATGTTAATGACCGTACCGCCGGAGCAATTGCGCAGGAAAAATATGAGGACGCCATGGCGATCATGTCGGGCTTGCGCCAGGTGATGGACGCCTTCTTTGACCAGGTGACGGTCAATGCCGAGGATGCGGCGCTCCGGCGCAACCGGCTTAATCTACTCTCTGAAATCCGCGATTCTCTCGACCGCATTGCCGACTTCTCGAAAATCGAGGACTGACCCCATCATGACGGAATTATTGAGATGACGCAGTGGCTCTATAATTTTGGTGGCGGCAAGGCCGAGGGTTCGGCGGAGATGCGTGATTTGTTGGGTGGCAAGGGCGCCAATTTGGCCGAGATGGCCAATCTCGGACTGCCGGTACCGCCCGGCTTCACCGTCTCAACGGAACTCTGCGCCGCCTATTACCAAGACAGCAAAAAATTCCCCGGCTCGCTCAGCGCCCAGGTAAATGCCGGCATCAAACAGATTGAGGCGGTCGCCGGCAGGCGCTTCGGCGATCCTGAAAATGCTCTGCTGGTGTCGGTGCGCTCAGGCAGTCGCGCCTCTATGCCAGGCATGATGGATACGGTGCTTAATCTCGGCCTTAATGACAAGACGGCGGCCGGCCTGGCGGCCGGCACGGGTGATGCGCGCTTCGCCTATGACAGTTATCGCCGCTTCATTCAGATGTACGGCGATGTAGTGCTGGGTGTCGGCCATCATGAATTCGAGGATCTGCTCGAGCGCACCAAGCAGGCGCTCGGCATTCAGCTCGATACCGAGATGGCCGCCAATGATTGGCAGGAGCTGATCGAGCAATACAAAAAATTGGTGCAATCGCGCCTCGATGCGCCGTTCCCGCAGGATGTTCACGAACAGCTCTGGGGCGCCATGCGCGCGGTGTTTGATTCATGGATGAATGACCGCGCTGTGACCTATCGGAGACTTTACGATATCCCGGAAAGCTGGGGCACGGCAGTCAATATTCAAGCCATGGTGTTCGGCAACATGGGCGATGATTGTGCAACGGGTGTGGCATTCACGCGCAACCCGTCGAGCGGCGAAAATCTGATCTACGGCGAATATTTGATCAATGCTCAGGGCGAGGATGTGGTCGCCGGTATTCGCACACCGCAAACCCTGGTGGCGAGCCCCGAAGACAGTACAGGAAATCAAAGTGGCGCGCCAGCGCTGGAAACGGCAATGCCGGAGATGTTCGCCCAGCTCGGCGAAATTTCCAACCGCCTGGAAGCCCATTACCGCGACATGCAGGATATTGAATTCACCATCCAGAAGGGTAAATTGTGGGTGCTGCAAACCCGCGCCGGCAAACGCACGGCGGCGGCAGCGCTGAAGATCGCAACCGACATGGTGGCCGAGGGCGTGCTCGATGAAGCCACTGCCGTGAGCCGTATTGAGCCCGAAGCGCTTGAGCAAATGCTGCATCCCCGGCTTGACCCGGATGCGCCGCGCCAACTGCTCGCCCATGGCCTGCCGGCCTCGCCCGGTGCGGCGGCGGGAAAGATCGTGTTTTCCTCCGAACAGGCCGAGGATTTAGCCGCCAAGGGCGAGGACGTGATCCTGGTGCGGCCCGAAACCAGCCCGGAAGATATCCACGGCATGCATGCGGCGCGCGCCATTCTCACCAGCCGCGGCGGCATGACCAGCCACGCCGCCGTTGTGGCGCGCGGCATGGGCCGGCCCTGCATTACCGGCGCACTTGATGTGCGGATTAATTTGGCAGCGAAAAATTTCATCGTCGGCGGACACACCCTGGAGGAAGGCGACATCATCACCGTGGACGGCACGCGCGGCGAAGTACTGGCCGGCAGGGTCCCCACCATCGAGCCCGAAATGACCGGCGCCTTCTCCACCTTGATGGGCTGGGCCGACAAGATCCGCGCCCTTAAGGTGCGGGCCAATGCCGAAACCCCGACCGATGCGGCGACGGCGCGGAAATTCGGCGCCGAGGGCATCGGCCTTTGCCGCACCGAACATATGTTCTTCGAACCGGAGCGCATCGTCGCCATGCGCGAGATGATCCTCGCCGATGATAAATCCGGACGACGCTCGGCGCTGGCCAAGCTGCTACCCATGCAGCGCCAGGATTTCGTCGAACTGTTTCAGATCATGGTCGGGCTACCGGTGACGATCCGTCTGCTCGACCCGCCCCTGCATGAATTCCTACCGCACGGCGAAGCGGAGATTCGCGATGTTGCGGCGGCGGCGGGGGTCAAATACGAGGATGTCAGCAGCCGTGTCGCCCTGTTGCGCGAAAACAATCCCATGCTCGGCCACCGCGGCTGCCGGCTCGGCATCTCGCACCCTGAGATCTATGAAATGCAGGCGCGCGCCATTTTTGAGGCCGCCATGGAAGTGCAAAAGACGGACGGCGGTGAGGCGGTCATCCTCGAAATTATGATTCCCCTGGTGATGGGCGGCAAAGAGTTGCGCATCTTGAAGGATTTGATCGATTCCGTAGCGGCGGAGATCGCCACAGAGCATGGCGCGGCACCGGAATATTTAGTCGGCACCATGATTGAATTGCCGCGCGCCGCCCTTCGCGCCGGTGATATCGCCAAAACCGCCGCGTTCTGCAGCTTCGGCACCAATGACCTCACTCAGACGGCGCTCGGCATCAGCCGCGACGATGCTGCGAGCTTCATGGACAGTTATGTGCGCCACGGCATGTTTGCCCAGGACCCATTCACCAGCCTCGATCAGGAAGGTGTCGGCGAATTGATCGAAACCGCCTGCAAACGGGGCCGCGAATCGCGCCCTGGCATTAAACTCGGTATTTGCGGCGAACATGGCGGCGATCCGGCTTCCATTCACTTTTTCCAAAAATGTGGCCTGGATTATGTGTCCTGCTCGCCCTACCGCGTGCCGATTGCCCGTCTCGCAGCGGCACAAGCCAAATTAAAGCAGGAATAGTGGGATATTTTCGGCTGCGACACGGGGATATGCGCGGGTGCGACTTGTTGTTTTGCGCGGGTGCGACAATGCGCCAGGATGATTTTCCCGTGATGTTGCGATAAATCATACCCACAAGTTTCGTTTGGGTTTACAGACTCTTAATAAAGTATGTTTAAAGTCCCTGGCGTTTGGGCAATACTAGGACAGGCGTTAAGTGCCTTGTGGGTGGAAGATCAGCCAATGAATCACGAGCATATTGATTATGATGCTTTCTTTGCCGAGAAAATCTCGGAACTGAAGGACGAAGGAAATTATCGCGAGTTCGCCGAACTGGCGCGCCATGCCGGGAACTACCCGCATGCGCGGCGCTATACTGGCAGCGGCGAGGAAATTGGCGATGTTGCCATCTGGTGCAGCAACGATTATCTCGGCATGGGCCAAAACGCCGATGTGCTGAAGGCGATGACCGAGGCGATCAAAGCCTATGGCGCCGGCGCCGGCGGCACGCGCAATATCTCCGGCACCTCCCACCCGGTCGTGACGCTTGAGCGCGAGCTTGCCGATCTGCACGGCAAAGAATCCTCGCTTGTGTTCACCTCCGGCTATATTTCCAACGAAGCGACGCTCAGCACGCTGGCCCAGGTTCTGCCCAATTGCCATGTCTATTCGGATGAGCTCAATCACGCTTCGATGATCCAGGGCATCCGCCACAGCCGCGCCAGCAAGACCATCTTCAAACATAACGATCCGGCCGACCTGGAACGTCTGTTGCGTGACGCCGACCCGTCGGTGCCCAAGCTGGTGGCGTTCGAATCGGTTTATTCCATGGACGGCGATATCGCGCCGATCAAAGAAATTTGCGATGTGGCCGAACTCTACGGCGCCATGACCTATCTCGACGAAGTCCACGCGGTTGGCCTCTATGGCCCGCGCGGTGGCGGCATCGCCGAGCAGGAAGGTTTGATGGATCGCCTGACGGTGATTGAGGGCACGCTTGCCAAAGCATTCGGCATCATGGGCGGCTATATCAGCGGCTCGGCAGCGCTCATCGATGTTGTGCGCAGCTTTGCCCCCGGTTTCATCTTCACCACCGCATTACCGCCGGCCATCGCCGCCGGGGCGCTCGCCAGTGTGCGCCACCTGAAGGCAAGCGGCACCGAGCGTACCCGCCATCAGGACCGCGCAGCACGCTGCAAGACCGAGCTTAGAAAAGCCGGCCTGCCGGTAATGGACAGCGAAAGCCATATCGTCCCCGTATTGGTCGGCGATCCGGTGCGCTGCAAAGAAGCCAGCGATCTGCTGCTTGCCGAATACGGCATCTATATTCAGCCGATCAATTATCCCACCGTGCCGAAAGGCACGGAGCGCCTCCGCATCACGCCGAGCCCGCTGCATGACGATGCCATGATGGATAAGCTGGTCACAGCGCTCGCCGATGTATGGCGCCGCTTGGGGCTCGATTTCATCAGCTAGGGCACTGCCGCTCGACCCTTTAGAAATCACCGATGCAAAAGGCTGATTCCACCCGTTAAGAGTGGGACGCGACCTGCGCCGCTGTTTGTGCTACTTTCGTCGGCACATAACCTCGATTGAAGGGAGCGCGCGATGACGATGGACGCAGCCAGTAATGTCAATCTTGAGCAAATGGACGTCGACGCCACGATCCACGCCGGTACCGCCTAGACCACGATGCATATCGAGGCCAAAGGCGCTCAGATTTGACGCCACTAGATCCGACGTACGCTTTTCATCAAAGGCCGTCTCGGGATGGGCATGAATATCGTGGCGCAAGGCCACCAGATCGTCCCGCACCCCACTGAGGTCTAACAATGCTGACATTTAAGATAACTCAGCTGTTGCGCGCCTTCTTATGGGCGACGCCAATTATATTTTTTCAACCCTGCCCGACCTTGCATCCAACAGCCTATTAAAACTCCTGACGCATTTC
>Ga0114999_10007339_pt1 | contig 12527 bp, 6 predicted proteins | sample ArcticOcean_MG_C_3_FD_89820 | JGI IMG/M metagenome (GOLD analysis project Ga0114999, IMG submission 89820) | Marine microbial communities from western Arctic Ocean - ArcticOcean_MG_CB8_126 | ecosystem: Environmental > Aquatic > Marine > Oceanic | place: Arctic Ocean: Canada Basin | collected...
ACCTGCAAGGATACATACTGCTCATCCATCAGGTTAAAAACAATGGTCGTGGTGCTGTTAAATGGATTAGGGAAGTTAGACATCAGGCTCCATTTTACTTTTTCCCAGGGCTGCTCTTCAATTGAGTTCGGAATATCCCATTCCTCAGGAAAATTATATGCTACTAGAGATCTACCATCATAGATAACTGCTTGTAGCCTATTACCTCTTTCAAAATATCCTACCCTGAACATCCAACTCACAATATTAGGGATTTCGACATCACTGCTCATAATAAGCTCCATCGATTGGGAATCTATTATCCTGATTGGCTGACCTTGAATAGCAAGAAGTAACTCCCAAACCCCATCTTGATTAATGTCAATAGCCGATACTCCGAGTATTGGAATCGGCCATTGTCCTATGCCAGGGACTTCTATATCTTCCACATCTTCAATATACTCACCTCTAACCAGAAGGCTATCAGGATCATACTTTACCAGATGAATAGCGAAGTCATTTTCGCCCTCACGAGTCCAATGAGCCTGTATCCAATCAATGTGTCCGTCATTGTCAACATCCTCAACCGCGCTCTGTTCGCTGAACCCAAATAATTGACCCGGACGCCCAGCTTCATTGTCAGCATCCAGTTCAATGATAGTAACACTGTCAGGGTGTTCAAACTCTCGTGTGTAAGATGAGTAAAGTGAAAACCTTGTAAACGGGCGGTCAATCTGTACGCTGTCACTATGTATTTGTAAATCTACTTCATGATATCCCGCAGAAAAAAAGTCACTGCCTGTATCACCGTTGTCACGTAAAATGAAGCTTACTGGCTTACATATTACACCTAAATCCTCTGGTCTCTCATTTATCCAGGTTCCCTGCCAGATTTTCCCTTCAAATACATGCTCTGTATATAAGGAGTCCTCATCTTCATACATTGTACTCCTAAAATAGCTTGTAGCGGCTAATGGCTTTGTATCACCATCTGGTAGAATTCTCTCGCCTCCAGTTGAGATGCGCTCCATATAGTATGCTGGCTCATTTAGTGAAAGCTCGTAATCAGGTCCATAGTAAACCTCAAGGTATTGGTCAGGTAAAGTTTCAAGTACAATATCATCGTTACCATCTGAATTAAAATCACAAAAAAATATTGTTTTGACCTGTGCTCCCATTTGGTCTGATAATTGAATTCTTTCCGCTCCGTGGAAGATTCCAATTCTGTGATCCAAGTCACGATCTATAAGGCTAACGATCAGTTCTTCACGATAATTATTATCCAAATCAAATTTATATACTTTACTAATGAAAGTATTCTCTAAAGGATTTATTGTAAATGCTTCTGTAAGTAAAAATGTAGAATCCTGAGCAATGGAAATGACACTTATGCTGGTAAGAATAGCATAAATAATAAGAGACCGGTTTTTAATTGTCATCACAATATGTCTCATTTCAAATAGTTCAGTTTAATAACACTTTGTGAATTCGGATCTGTCAATTTGGCAAAATATAATCCTGAAACATTGGATTCTGGCTTCCATAAGACTCTATGCTCACCAATTTGGAAAAATCCTTGTTCGAGCGTTTTTACCAATCTGCCTGATGTATCGAATATCTCAACTACTGCAATTCCAGGTAATTTTGAAGTGAAGGCAATATTTGTAGTTCCATTAAACGGATTGGGAAATGCTTCATGAAGGTGTATGGATTTCGGTTGCAATGCTTGATCATCACCAACAACATCCAAGTCAATCGGTGCCAACCGGACTAGTTGGTTACGACTTACCCACCACGGTCTATTGGGGTTGTCGCTTATGTTGACTGATACGCCGCTTAGGATGATAGCACCACCGTCTCCTGTGCTAACAATATCTAGAACTCCACCGCTAAGTAGCCCGAGGGTATCAAGTGGGGGGATGTAACTATCTATGGAATCACCATCGGAAGTGTAAAGTGTCAAGATGTGGTCTTGCCATAACCGGCGAGTGACTGGATGTACAAAATTATATCTCGATTTGAACAGAAAATTATCATCACTTATCTTTTCAACCACTGGAGACTGATAGTAATCATAATTTGTAGTAGTATAGTTTAGTAATTCACCTTCATAATCGAATGATGAAAAAAATGATTTACCACCGTATTCGCCAACGATAAGCATTTTGTCATCATCATAGCTTATTACTCCTCTAACCCTTCTGACTCCAATTTCGCTTTGCCTGCTCCAAATTATGTCTCCATCTTCACCGATTTTTAAGACATAAACTGTTGTTCCACTATCCCTATGATAGGCTTCGCCACCTACATAGTAATCACCATCCCTTGACTCAAACATCCTATTTAGCACATACCCGTTAATTGGTCGCTGAATCATCGAATCCCAGACAATCTCCCAATCTGTTGAAATCTTGATCAAGTGGTATTCCCAATATCGATTTCTAAAATTAGTCAGCAACAATAAACCCCCATCTTCACACTGAATTATGTCAATTAGCCCACCACGTGGTCCAACTTCAAATGTGTCGAACCTGAGTGAATCACCCTCATCATTGAACTCAAAGAGTATAATATTTGTATCTCGCCTTCCGGCAGTCAGGTAGCTGTTATTACCAATTGGCAAAACTTTAGTTATCCAGACATCTTCATTTAATAGCCACTCACTATCCCATAATTCGTTAAACTCGGAATCCAACCGAAAAACATCAACACCATTTGTAATGAGGTATCCACCATCTTCGAGCAGAATTAGTTGAGATCTGTGTCTAGAGCTGGAATGAACATGGAATTCTAAAACCTGATCCCATTCAAATTCGAGTGCATATGCGGATGATGACAGCATCATTACGATAACAACCGTTTTTAGATATTTCATAAATAATTTAATATTCTGATCAGCCCGAGCCAAACAATCCGGGCTGATCAGACAATCTCCTATTAGTTACTTCAATAACACAACTTTGGTTGCCTTCTTGAAGGAAGGCGTATTCAGTTCAATCATGTAAACACCCGAGGGAACATCTTTAGCATTCCAAGCTGCCTCAAATACACCACCAGACCTCTCCCCACTATACAATGTAGCGATACGGCTGCCCCTGATGTCGTACACAGCCAAATCAACCTGCATCTCAGCATTGAGGTCATAGAGAACCTTGGTCATGCTGTTGAACGGATTGGGAAATGCTGCGTGAAGCTGTATCGTTACTGGTATTAATACACCGATGTCGCCACCATCATCTGCTGCCGCAATCTGTTCTTGCAGTAAGTCCATTTGATCCAAAAATGACATTTCAATTTCATCATCCGAGTCAATTTCATTCATACCACGCAAGTTTTCAGCAGCAATTAATAGCTCAACCTCATTTTGCAGTGAGTCCACACGATTGTTGACGCGTTCTCGCCGGCCTTCAAAGCCACGCAAAGCATCTTCATGCCTGCCCATGCGGGATAGTGTCCAAATATACTGACTTCTTGCTTCAAATCCAAGCCTACTGCCCGCAAGCTCTTGTGAAGCTTCCAGATAGAACTCTCGCAACTCGCTCAGTTCTGCCCCAGCCTGCCTATAACATCCCGCAAGCCAGCGCAAAGCCGTGAATCGATTTCCATCACAGGCTTCAGCGTATACCGCTCGTTTGAAGTAGCGGATTGCCTCGCCATAATCACCGGCAGCTTTGCTCGCCTTGCCCCGGTCGAAATCAGTTACTTCATTAATACTATTATCAGCGGGATCAACATCTATCTTTGCTGGTAATTCAAACAGATCATCAGATGGGTCAGATTCACCCCACCAATTGTCCTCGGCATCTAAAATAAGTGAAGGAGTTCCACCGAATTCAACGCAGTAATCATCTCCAGCCTCTATTATGTTATGATGACCGCCACTTATTACCGGATAAGACTCGCTGGCGAGATAAATTTCTGAATCTGTATTCTGATCAATCGCAATATTTCCATTCCCGTTATTCATATTTGGGCTAGAGCCTGAACATCTGAGACCATTAACATCATTGTCATCCAAATCTGTCTCAGGAGTGCCATCATCATCGATAGTAACATCAGCATTGATCAACTCAATACCATGTTCGTTGTGATGGCTGTTTAACCCTTTAATCAACATTTGGTCGGTGTCCGAAGATATGACGACTACTCCACCACTTGGATTGTGATCAACCTCAGTTCTAGTCAAAACTACAGGACAATTTAAATTAACAAGTATTCCTATTGAATTATAAGTTAGATGACAATTCGTTATTACAATATCGTCTCCAGTTGGGGCAACGTCATTAATCCTGATTCCTTCGTCGCCAGCATTATCCGCTCCTCCAACCAATACATAATCCATGGTCGTACCGGCTGCTTCATCGCCACTTATGGTAATTCCGTTCCAGCCATCGCCATCAGAGTTGTATCCAGAGCTTTCACCCGTTGTGCCGTCTATGAACTGAACACTATTTGATTCCGATGCTGAGGTACCGTTTGCCTCGAGCACACCATAAACTTTGAAATCAATAGTAGCTCCTCGAGCAGAAATGCGTGTTCCGACATCAATTTTTAACGAATCTCCAGACGTTACTGTGAAATCTTCAAACATATAGTAATCAGTGTTTATAAACGTGGCATCACCATCAGTACTGCCTCCAAGATAGATATAAAATGGATTATAATTACGATTTGCTCCGTTCTGTGACCATGTTCCGTTATTAATACCTCCCGGGTGAAAACCATTCTCTACTCTGCCAATACCGCCGTCTCCATAAGCACCGCCGTAGCAGCCTACATCTGCATCTGAACCGTCAGGATCATTACCCGCTCCCTCATCGGAAACGTCAATCAGACTGTTGTTGCCATCCCATTTGATGTGAAAGTCCCAGTTCTCCGGATCAAATTCGTTATAGGCAGCGGGTGCAACTTCATCGGTTAAGGTTATGACCACACCATTAACCCCCTCAACCAGGCAAATTGCATCACTGGCGTTAAATACATCGTCATCACCAACCAGTGCATTAGAGGCGGGGATTTGTGCATCCGGATTACCCCCGGTCTCATATTGAACCGCGTGTTTTATGGCTCCTTCAACTTCGTCAAATAGATTTAATTCAAATTCCATAAACTCGACAGGCCAATCAGCAGAATTCGACGCAAAACCAGCAATATATATGCCTTCATTTCTAATCTGCCAGAAAACATTGTGATATACTTTCATGAAGAGTGCATCATCTCCATTTGCAAAGTCTAAATCATCAATATATATACCAGTACCCACTCTGCAAAAGACATTATTATATACTACCCATTCTTCTCCCTCTGGACAATAGGTTTCATCTAAGAAAAAAATTCCTACAGCATCACCGATAAAGTAGTTGTTTGCTATTATTCCATGGCTTTCATCAGAAATGGTAATATGTTCGTCATCATTTCTCCCCCAGTCATGCTGATAATATCCATTTACCATATTGTGAAAGTTTAGAATTTGATCTCCAGAAGGGGGGAGCTCCACTGCACCAGCATTATTTTCAACAAAGCTACAATGATCGGCTTTAACCACTCCCTCGTCTCCTGCAGTCTTTGACCATGTGATCCCATTCTGATCGCAGGAATCAATTTCGCAGGTGTCCAGTGTGGCTATACCGCCAAGATCTTCAAAATATACACCGTGGTTGTCACTGTGTCTGATGCTGGAGTTATCGAGATCGAGCACACCGTCCTCTCCTATTCGGATCAGACCGTCCGTATGGCCGCCGTATATCAGGTCAACATATTGACCCTTCAGGACACCTTCATAATCATGTACGAGAACAATCTCCTCACCATTTAGAAATAATCCCTCGAACTCACCTTTGTTGGTACCGCTTGAATTTGTAAACGTGATATGGCTCGAACTAATTCCGTTACATATAATAGTTCCCTTCACTTCAATCGTTGGCCACTTTGGTGTACCATAATCTGCTCCATAAAAAAAATCAAATTCAACAGTTACACCTGCACCGATTATAAGGGTATCGTCATCATCGACATAGCAGTCACCAGCAATGATGTATGTGTCTAAATTGGTCCAACTACTGCTGTAATTGGTCAAATCTTTAACCAAACCGTCTTCTCCGAAGATGTAGGTTGTCGCAATTGATGCGGGAACTATGCCTAAAACACAGATCGAACAAATTGCTATGATACTAAAAATACTTCTCTTCACTTTCTTCTTTCCTCAAATTAAATGTGGTAAATTTTTAATTCTCACCAAACCGACCTTACCTCGATAGGTGAGTCATTACATTTGCATGACCGGTTGAAGCATCTGTTTACTTAAGCAGTAAATCACCAATTCCGACCGGATCTTCTCTCGCAACTACTTTCTTAAGCGGGTATCAGATCCTTTTTATTGTAGCTAAGGGACATTCATACTATATTTGAGGGGAGAGCCGTCCCTTGGGACTCTCTCGACAATCGGCGAGGGCGTGTCAGTTTTACTTTGGTAGAGTGCTGACGCGCCCCTGCGCTTTTATTCGCTTATTCTTTTGCCTTTTCTGTCACTCCCGCGAAAGGGGGAGTCCATGAAGAACTTATTAATACTGGATTCCCGTTTTCACGGGAATGACAATTATGTGTATTTTCCGTATTCCCGCACAACCTGATAAAGGTCGGGGCTACGTGCTCCAAAAACCGGGTGGGGCGGGCGTCCCTGCCCGCCATTAGTTATAATTAGTCCAAATCGCAGGCAGGGACGCCTGCGCCACCCTCTTAGGAGCCTACGCTACTTCAGCAACACCACCTTCATAGAGCGAACATCACCACCCGTTTCCAACCGCAAAAGATACACCCCCGCAGGAAGTTCCGCACCCTGAACGGTTGCACTATGTTCGCCGGAAGTCGCAAATCCTTCGCTAAGCCGTTGCACCAACCGCCCTGCCGAGTCGTAAACAGTCAGGCTTACATCCGCCGAGCGTGGTAGGAAGTAACGGATCGTGGTGGTGCTGTTGAACGGATTGGGAGCTGCCGGGTAGAGCGTGACTTCGGTCGGGAGCAGGCTCGTTATATCCTCGTCCACAGCATTGGGGTTGACCGTAATCGTCCAAACAACCGTATCAACCTCCACACCGTCATGCACGATTGGAGTGACGTGGTGCTCGCCTACTTCGTTGAACCTCGCAAATATCCCGTCTTCAATATCGCCATCATCCTCGCCATCAATCAACCAGAGATATTCGAGTGAGTCAGAGTCGGGATTGAACGGGATTACAGAGAACTCAATCTCTTGACGAATATTTGCCTCAAGCTGCCTCTCATGTGGTCGCCACCAATAGAGCACGGAGTTGACTGCGACTTGCCAAATAACCGAGTGCTCGGTGTCCTCGTAAAAAGCACGTCCTTCGAGGGAGTAATTGCCTTGTATATCAAAGGTGTAATTCAACTCGGCTTCGTTTCCAACATCAACCTGCCGGTGTTCGCGGTCGGTCAGTATCCAGCGGAAACGGGGTTCAACGCCTTCGATTGCCCTAATACCGAGACTGAAGTCAGCCTCATACGGTCGGCGGACTGTCCAAGTAAGACTGTCGGGGGAGTAGCTGTCGATGTAGAACTCTTCTACATGAACTAACCATTGTACCGAGTCAGCCAACTCACCATCTGAAACTACACACTTTACGTTTATATCACCAAGGTCATCGAAAATAATGGTTGTGGAAGTGTCACTCGCGATGGAATCTTCATCCACTGTCCAAACGAACATTAAGCTATCATCTTGTAAATCAGTAGCATAAACAGCAAATAGCATTGAATCACCTGATAATACACTGAATTCATGCTCAGTTGGAATAAAAGATAAAATCCGCGGTGGTGAGGAATCCGGGACTATTTTTACCACTACACCAGACCTACGGTTGCCAACAACGCAAGCACCGACAACGTAAGCATATCCCTCATCACCTATTACAATAGAACTGTATAATCGTCCAGACCTACCCCAACTGTCTGTTCTTTGCCAAGACTCATTTCCTTGCCTGTCTGTATGCAATATAAATGAACTATTCCGACTATTTCTAAAACCCACCAAGGTGAATCCACCGTCAGTTGCTCGTGCTATTCCCGTTGCTGCATTAAATCGCCCTCCGCCTCCCTCAAGCTCATAGGATTGTACCCAGCTCTGGCGTCCATCATCTCTAATTCTAAGAAGTGCGAATTGATCATCAACGTACCGATTGTTCACTATAGGAAGCCCACACAATGCAAATCCCCATTCGGGGCAAGATATCATATCATAAATAAATGTATCATACTGCCTTTCCCATATTATATCTCCATCATGATCAACTTTCAAAGCGTGATTTCCCCCTGCAAAAATGTATCCGCCCTCGGTCTCCCTAATAACATCAATAAACACAATACTATTATTGTAATTTTGCTCCCATATCACATCTCCGTCTTGATCTAATTTTACGGCATATCCCCCGTCTGCATACCCAGCTGCAAGTATTTCACCACTCTTAAGCTCAATTACAGCACGACAAAAACTATTAGCACCCCCATAATTTCGCCACCATTCTACTTCTCTATCTGCATTAACTTTTAATACGGAGAAACCTCCATCATTTGAACTTCTATCGCCACCCATTACAAATCCCGCATCGTCTGTTTGAATTACAGAGTAACTTTTGCAATACCTTAGATTACCGTCAGCAGGGAAAAAGGTCTCTTGCCAGGCGACATTGCCGTCTGGCGACATCCCGCCTAACCAAAAGGCTGATGTATTCATTTCTCGTAATCGGAAATCCCCGGTTAATGCAATGATATCGCCTGCATCATATGCATCATAAATCCGTACATCGTTTCGATCATCATAGTTTATAAAGTTGACAAACATATTGTCTGGCTGAGCTATCAGAGGTGATGCCATAAAATATAAAACCATTAATATTATAATTGCATTCATTTTTGTACCAAATTTTAATTATTTTCGCTTTACTTGTCCACAAAGTTTTACAATATTGGTAACAACAGGGCTGTAAAACAGCCCTGTTGTCGTGTGTTCCTACGGACGATCGTCATCAACAGTAATTGTCATTGTGTTATTCAGCCCTTGCTGTTGAGGAGTAGGATCAATTGTTGTGGGATCAACCGCCGATATATTATCGTCTCCTATAAGCACTATCCAGCTAATGACATCATTAATATCCCAACCAACTGGGGCAAACTCGAACTCGTAAACACCTGCTGCGACTTCTACTAGATCACGTTCTTGTGCTCCAAATCCATCCACATTTACATCGATTGATATCATTTCTAAACCCTCTACAGGATCATTACCAGCAGTATCGTCAACAACAGTTATTGTGTAGGTTACATCAGCAAATGCATCTGCTGGCATAAACGCCAACCCAATTATGGCAACGAGTGCCACCGTCATAAAAAGTTTGAACTTCATGTCAAACTCCCTTCTAAATATATCTTTTCCGAAGAAAAGTTGTTATTTTAAGAGGTAGAGCAGGGCACTTATATTGTGCCCAACTCCACCAGGGTCATGGCGCGCTATTGTTTTAGACATAATTGGCGCGTCTGACCTGCTTATTTTTATGTTCAGTTCAGAGCCTGAACTTGCTCTTTTGATGAGGAATTCCCCATCAAAACTCTTTTATGTAACACGGTTGATCACTGGATATTCTCTCGTTTTTCCCCTGTACTTATCATCACCTTATAATATAACACACAATGTTGAAATTGGTGCTATACTACAATCGAGTTTTTAACTTATAGGTATACCCCAATATACAAAATATACTTTGGAGTTACACAAATTGTGATACAGGAATATCTGCCCTACTTCAGTAGCACCACCTTCATCGACCGAACCACTTCACCAGTTTCCAAGCGCAATAGATACACTCCCGCAGGAAGATCCGCACCCTGAATGGTCGCGCGATGCTCGCCTGAAGTAGCAAATCCTTCGCTAAGCCGTTGCACCAACCGCCCCGCAGAGTCGTACGTCGTCAAGCGGACATCCGCCGAGCGTGGCAGGAAGTAGCGGATAGAGGTTGTGCTGTTGAACGGGTTGGGAGCTGCTGGGTAAAGCGTGACCTCGGTTGAGAGCAAGCTCGTTTGATCCTCGTCCACAGTATTGGGGTTGACAGTAATCGTCCAGATCACGGTGTCCACCTCCGCACCGTCATGCACGATTGCTGTGACGCTGTGCTCGCCAACATCGTTAAACCGAGCAAAGATTCCCTCCTCGACATCACCATCATCCTCGCCATCAACAAGCCAGAGATAGTCGAGCGAATCCGAATCAGGGTTGAAGGGGATGACCGTAAACTCAATTTCTTCACGGGGTTCAACTTCAAGCTGCCGTTCATGTGGTCGCCACCAATACAGCACGGAGTTTACAGCAACTTGCCAGATCACCGAATGCTCGGTGTCCTCGAAAAAGGCACGTCCTTCGAGGGAGTATTCCCCCTGAATGTCAAAGGTATAGGTCAGGTCAGCTTCGTTCCCAACATCAATCTGCTGGTGTTCGCGATTAGTAAGAATCCAGCGGAAACGGGGCTCAATGTCTTCGAGTGCCCTTATACCAAGACTGAAATCAGCCTCATACGGACGGCGGACTGTCCACGCGAGGCTGTCGGGGGAGTAGCTGTCGATGTACCACTCCTCTGCGGTGACATGCCAACGGATTTCAGTTGTAAACTCGCCATCGGACACTTCGCAAGATACGAGATATTCGCCCAGTTCATCAAAAGCGATTATTTCTGTTGTGTCACTTCCCAGCGTGTCATCATCAATGATCCAAAGATTGGTCAACTCATCTCCCTGTTGGTCAATAGCTCGGGCAATGAATTCCACCTCATCCCCAGGTAGGACAGAAAAAATTGTATCCTCTGGTGCCCAATGGATAAATTGAGGTTCTAAATACTCATGTTCAAGCTTTACTATTAGACCATCATTACTCCAGCCATCCTCACCTCTATAATTTGTTGCTCCCGATGCAATCAGTGAGTTATCCGGACTTATAACAACAGTAGTAAAGAATGATGGACGACGGAAACTTTCACCTAAGTTGTATTCAGAGCTCCATCTAGTAGCACCCACCTGGTTTACCCGAAGTACACCTAGATAGCTGTCATTTGCGTTAAGCTCACCTACTATTACGAAATCACTTTCATCAACCTGCACCAGACTATGGGGTATGTTTCTTGTTCTATTGCCGGGCATAACATAGCTCTCCCACCATTGTAGCTCGCCTTCGGCATCAATATTTAACAATAAATATTTTGAGTTCCCTTGACTTCCAATCGTTCCTGATACTGCAAATCCTCCATTTGATGTAGAAACTAAATCCATACCTCGAACTTGTCCTGAACGATTGAATGTCATATTATAACTGTGATTCCAAATCACTTCACCATCAAAATCAATTTTTAAAAACCAACAATGAAGAGTCTCCCAGCGATTATTGTTTCCGGCAAGTACAATCCCGCCTTCTGTTTCTCGCATAGCATTAAACTGTGACGATTCACCTTCATCGATTTCTAATGTCCAAATTTCCTCGCCATCACTATCGAGACAGATTACATATCCAATGCTTGGATTGCGACTTGTCCTTCCAGCAAGTATGTATTCACCACTTTTAAGCTCAATAACCGCAAAAAATCCACCCCCATCTTCTCCATGAATATTTGACCAAACATGGTTACCATCCCTATCGACGAGTAGTGAACCAGCATAATTTTCAATAATACCTGCAGATAGATAGTTCCCATCCTCTGTTTCAATAACAGAATACCCAGTACCGGATATATCATTGTCTTCATAGGTGCGTGACCAGGTTTCATCACCATTATCATCTGTTTTTAATATCCAAAAATCACCATTATATCCACCTCTTCCTCTGTCGCCACCACCGCACGCAATAAAATCACCATTTGAACAAATAAATATATCGCGTAATGATTCAGAGTGTCCTAAATCGAATGTTTTGACAAATTCTACTGCTGGTTGTGAATGCAGTATTGATATGAGTATTAACACCATTCCAGCAACAATATTGGAATATAAGTTACAGTTATTTCTAATTTCTTTATTCATTCTATCCCCGGTTATAAACATTTTTCTTATTAGAAAATTAAAATTTCAAAACTCTTTACAAACAAGATTATTGGGTATAAATAAAAAGTACATACCTATACCCAATAAGTGTATTTCCGTTAAATCATTGTTTTCTATCGATTATCATCAACATCAAAATACATTGCAAAATCTCCCGGATCTTGAAGTGAGGTTGGATCTATACTGATAGGATCAACTGCTACAATATCCGGATTTGCAATATTTACCCACCAATCATCAATTTGATCACCACCAATTGCGGTTGTAACAAAAAAGTAGTGACCCGCAGTACTGCCCTCATCAGTGTACGTCGTCAGAATCTTCGGGACACTTTCGTTCATTTGCTAAGGTGTAGTTTGCATAGATATTGAACCAGTTTTCTGGTTCAATATTTTTCTTTTCCTCAACGTTTCCTGCTTGATAATTTCCCTTTCATTTAGAATGGCAATCCTTCTTCC
>Ga0114999_10007340_pt1 | contig 12526 bp, 10 predicted proteins | sample ArcticOcean_MG_C_3_FD_89820 | JGI IMG/M metagenome (GOLD analysis project Ga0114999, IMG submission 89820) | Marine microbial communities from western Arctic Ocean - ArcticOcean_MG_CB8_126 | ecosystem: Environmental > Aquatic > Marine > Oceanic | place: Arctic Ocean: Canada Basin | collected...
CACGACCCGTGCCGAAAGCAAAGCTATCCAGTTCGAGCCGTACGGCCAGGGTTTCGTGGACGCTTTGCTGCGTCGCTGGCAGGCCACGAAGTAGTTAAATCAGGAGACAAACGCTATGCCACGTCAGAAAAAGCAGGACGACCGACCCGATCTTACGCCGATGATCGACGTCGTCTTCCAGCTCCTGATTTTCTTCATGGTGACCGCGGTTTTCGCTATTACGCCCGGACTTGATATCAAGCTTCCTGAGGCCGAAGAGGCCCAGGCTCCGGACAAGGAGAACCTCTTCATCGTTGTCGATCAGGATGGCAACATGAAGCTGAACCACAAGACCGTCACCTTTGCCAACCTGAAGGAAGAGTTGGAGTACAAGCGCGGCATCCTTGACAACACCACCCTGATCATCATTCAGGGTGACGAACGGTCCACACATGGCCAGATCGTTCAAATCATGGATATTGCGCGCCAGGTAGGCATCGTCGATCAGGTAATCGCCACAGAGCCCGACAGGGGTAGGGGATAGGACTCCCCAACTGCCTCACCCTAAGTAAGCAACCGGCGAAGGATTAACTGTGGAAGAACAGAAAAAGATACTCTATATCGTATTCGGGGCTGCGGTCGCACTCCACATCGGGATTATTCTCTCGGAGTGGGTGGCGATTCTGGTTGGCGTTGGCGGATTCGGGGTCCTGTTGCTTGCCTTATGGAAGGCGACTACAGGCAGACGCTTGGGGTTAAACGCCGCTCTGATCGCGTCCCTGGGCCTGCACGCTGTGGCGTGGGTGGCTGTCATGCTCTTCGGATTTACCGAGGAAGAGGAAGGCGAAACGCTCATTCGGTTCCAGGCACCTCCACCGATACTTGAGAAGAACTTCGACCTGGCCAAACAGCCGGAGATTTCCGAAGTCCAGATGGAGATGCTGGCTGCACTGACACCACCAGACATGCCAACGGACATCACGGCAATTACGGATGTGAGTGCCGTCGGTAGCGATTTGCTGGGTGCCGTTTTACCTGGCGCATCTCTGCTGGGGACCTTCAGTGGGGCCAAAGCCGAGGAACTTGATTTTGACCGCGTCGAGATGGTCGATGTCACCGAGACAGCAGCACCGGTGCAGGAGATGCTGAGTCTCAAGCATGAACTGCTGAATGTCGGGGATCTCGATTTCGGCCGCTTCAAAGCGATCATCATTCAGGATCCCGAGGACAAGAAGAACATTCGCGGTTTCTTCAACATGACCGTCGTCGACTACGATCTGGCCGATAAGAACATCGACCGTTTCCCGCTCGCGGTTGAAGAGCTCATGCGCTATGTCCGGGACCACACGAAAATCAACGCGCGGGTGCAGGGTACGACCCTGCGTTTCAGTGACGATCGTATTCACAAAGCGCCTCTCCTTTACATGACGGGCAATAGCGCGATCGTGCAGTTGAGCGACACAGAGAAGGAAAACCTGGGCGACTACCTCAAGGCTGGAGGGTTTTTGTTCGCCGAAGACATTCGGCAGTCTGTAGAGAACGGGACCGCCGTTAATCTAGTCGGCACTAATGCGGGGGTCCTCGGAACTACCTTTGATCGGCAGTTCAAGGCCTTGATGAAGGACCCGAAAGTGTTGGGAACGGATGGCGCGAAGTTCCAGAAAATTCCCAAGACGCATTCGATCTACAGCACTTTTTATGATTTTCAAGACGGCCCTCCTATGGGTGGCGCCTCTGGGGGTAACGTCTTCGATTTGGAGATGCTGGAGTTACGTGGACGCATGACGGTCCTTTTCAGTGATCTGAATATCAGCTGGTATTGGGGTGATCAGAACGCCACTGCGAAAGAGCGCGGGTTGCAATTTGGAGTCAATCTGATCGTCTTTGCCTTGACCCAGCCCGGAGGCATCGCCAACGTGACTCAATACACTCAGTAGACCGTAGCAGATCAATCATCGAGTTCGCGAGGCGAATTCGGCTGCAAGAGTAGGGATTGTAAAGCGAAGGCCCGGGCGCTTGTCATAGCGCCCGGGCTTTTTTTTTGCAGCCAGCGGTTACAAAGCTTCAGTCACCGACCCAATGACGGTATAACGGCTTTACGTCGTCGGGCAGCGCTTCGAAGACCTCTCGTCGTACCGGCTCGTTCTCATAGTTCTTGCCGCCGGTTTCCACCACCATCATCGTATGCTCGGGCGCCCCGATCATGGTCGGGTTCAGATTGAGCCACCAGGGGGCGTAGCGGACAATCATGCCGACGCGGGCCTCATCACTGCGGTTTGGTGCCACGGCGTGCCAGGTGCGGCTGTCGGCAATGTAGACGCTACCCGCCGTGCCGACGGCGTGGATCTCTGTTGGATAGGGCGCGTCGTGGTCAACGCCCTCCATCTCCCCAGCCGCCGGATTGTTCCCCATTCGATGGCTTCCTGGTACAATTAAAGTCGCGCCGTTGTCCGGCCGGAAATCGGTCAACATCCAGATGGTTGAAAGGTGCAGCGGGGCGTCGGCATACGGCGCCGGCAGGTTCGATGCGTTGGTCTGGTTGTAGGGCCAGTCAGCGTGCCAGTAACCGCGGGAGCAGCCCGGGTTGTTGATGACGACGTCGGTACAGGAGATGCGGGAGTAGGGGCCGAACTTGGCCTCCACAACCTCCATGATGCGGCGATCGGCAAGGTACGGAGCGAACGTCTGGGTCTCGTTGATCGCCTGTTTCAGCGGGGCGACACCGGGGGTGCCGATTCTATGGCCACGGGAGCGGGTCTCAGCCAGCCGCTTTTCGGCCTCTTCGCCGAGGCGCGCCTGTGCTGCGACGATGCTGTCGCGTACCGCAGTGACGCCGTCAGCTGGAATCACCCCCTCGACGACACAGAAACCGTCCATGTCGAGCTGTCGTAGGCGTTCCTGGGTCGTGACCGGGTTGGTAGTTGTAACAGTCATGGTATCATCTATCTCCTGCTCTTGCTGTTGCGGATCGCAACTTTGCGGGTCGCAATCGTTGACGGACAATCATATCAGCTGCGCATGAACTCGGCGATGTCGATTGGTTCTCCGTCTCTCTTTGCTGATTCCCATCCGGCCAGCACGGGGGCTAGAGAATAGAGGCCGTCGTGGTAGTTGGTCAGTATGTCACTGCCGTCACCGCTGCGAACGGCTTCGCAGAATCGACGGTCGAGTTCGAACCACGGATTGTACTCCTGGCCTTCGAACACGCGCTCACCATTCATATCAATGAAGTCGTAGCTATGAACACCAAGGTACCCCCCTTCGAAGTACAGGAGGAAATACGGCTCATCGGCTGGTTTGCCCGGCGACGCCGAAACGAAAGACATCGACATCGTTGCGCCGTTGGACATGGCAAAGTTGAAAGAGGCCGAGACCGGCTGCGTGTAGCGCTCCGGGTGGTTGAAAAACCCCTGCGCCGTCACCACGTCGAGTCCACTCATGAAGCGGGAATAATCTATCGCGTGCGGGCCCCAGTCGAAGAAGCCGACACCGCCCTTTTCCATCACCCCATCCCAGCGATCTCCAGAAGGTCCGGGCAAACCGCCCACGGACTGGAAGCGAATGTGGGCGATCTCCTTGCCCTGTAGGAGGCGTCTGGCCTCTTGAAAGATGGGCCGGTAACGCTCGCGGAAGCAGACGGCACTGAGGACCCCGGCGGTGCGCACGGCATCATCGATGCCACGGGCAACGCTCATCTCGAGAGCTTGCGGCTTCTCGCTGAACAGGTGAATGCCCTTGGCTGCTGCTGCCACTTCGACACCGGCCGTGCGAGCGAATGCCGGGACGATCGACCACAGGGCGTCCATCGACTCCTTTTCGAGCATCTCGTGGCCATCCGTGTACACCGACGGAATACCAAAACGGGCGGCCGTGTCGCGGGCCGCCTGCTCGTTGACATCGCATATGGCGACGAGGTCGACATCGTCGATGCGCGCCAGGTTGGGGAGGTGCTGCTTGTTGGCGAAGTTGCCGGCGCCATAGATGCCGACGCGTATTACCCGACTCATATTGTCCATTCGTTACGGTAGATCACGCTGTCAATCACACCCATGAAGAAGAAACAGCCAATGATCGCCAAGCAATCTAATGCCTTGTGACGGCGACCCGCAACATGACCGCGGGCGCGAGGCAAATCACCGCTGTTGATGTCGGCAGCTGCCGAGCACGAATTCCACTAGTGACCTCAGACTGGCTTTAGATCAGCGCCAGCGCCTTGGTCATGCCCGCGGTCCAGCCGCCGTCGACATTGTAGGCAGCGGCCGTCACGAAGCGCGCGTCATCGCTGGCTAGAAACAGGGCGACTTCGGCCACCTCCTCGGGTTGACCGATGCGGCCCAGGGGAGCGATGGTGCCGGCAAAGGCACGTCCGGCCTCGTTTTCCTCCAGGAATGGTGTGGACATCGCGGTCTCGATCCACCCGGGGCAGATACAATTGACGCGAATACCCTCGGGACCGTGGTCGATGGCCATCGCCCGGGTCAACTGCATGGCAGCACCCTTGGTGGCGCAATAACCGGCAATATCGGACTCGGCGTAGAAGCTGTTCGCCGAGGCGGTGATGATGAACGAGCCCTTGCCTTCCTTCTGCATGTGAGGAATGCCGTACTTGCCCAGGAGAAAGGCCCCCTTCACGTTGACGGCAAAAAGCTGGTCCCAATGCTCCTCCGACAGGTCGATGACGGAGCCCTCCCGCATGATGCCGGCGTTGCTGTAGATGACATCAATGCGACCTGAACGGGAAACCGTATCAGCGACGAGCGCTTCGACCTGACTGGCCTTGGTTACATCAGCCGTATGCGCTGTTACGACGTTTCCGACCTCGGCGTTGATGGCCGCCGCGGTTTGCACCAGCGCCTGTTCCTGAATATCCACGGCGACGACCTGGGCGCCCTCCTGGGCGAACCGTTTCACGGTAGCAGCGCCAATACCGCCAGCCGCTCCGGTAACGATACAGATCTTGTCCTGTAGTCTCATGAGCTCTTCTCCACGCGGGTAAATTTATGCATCAGGTTAGGTGCTCCCACTTCGTTGACGTAGACATCGCCGTGGCTGTCGAGGGCGACGGCGTGGGATCCGTGAAGCGCGTCGTCAGGGCCCCCGCGCAACGGCAGCACGAAGAGCAGATCGCCCTCCATGTTGAAGGCGCTGACACCGAACCCCTCGGCGACGAAGACCGTGTCGTCGTTGTCGATGTGCAGACCACAGGGAAACAGCCGGCCGCGCCACTGGCTCTTGAAGTGCCCCTCGAGATCGAAAAACTGGATGCGATTGTTGGGCTCGCGGTCGGCGACAACCACCGTACCGCTGCGCGAAATGGCGATGTTGTGAGGCAGCGTAAAGTGGCCGGGTTCAGAGCCCCTTTGGCCCCAGGTTTCCAGCAGCTCACCCGCGGGCGAAAAGCGGTGTACGTGATCCTGTCCATAGCCATCCGTAACATAAAACTCGCCATTGGCGGCCACGGCAACTCCTGTGGGCCTGTTGAACGGTTGGCCGGGCGATCCCGGTACTCCAGGGGTGCCGATCGTCTGCAGCACTTCCCCTTCCAAGGTGCAGATGCGGAGGGTGTGATCCCCGCAGTCTGGCACAAAGGCGCGCCCATCCGCTGTGATGGTGATGTCGTGAGGGAGTGGGAAAATGTCGTGGCCCCAGGAGTCGAGGCGGCGGCCGTCGCGATCGAAGATGACAATGCCCGGATTCGGCTCGCGGTCGACGACGAAGATGCGGTCGTCAGCACTCACCCCCACGCCAGAGAGTATTCCCATTTCGCACCCTTGGGGTCCGCTGCTCCAACCGGGAACGCGTTCGTAGAGGTAGGGTGCGGCGCCAAAGTGCATGATTCATCTCCCCGTATTTGGGGCTGGAGTGGAAACGAGGGCCAGACTCGAATGACGACTTGAATGACGACTCGACTGCTATCCCTGTGTTTTACCTGACTAAGCAAATTGAGGGTGCCCAGGTCTGGGCATGTCCCAGAATAAACGGGACCGCCGCCTGCCTGCCGCAAGTCACAGCCAGCGACAAAAGTGAGCAAATGTACCTCGTGCTGCCAGCCAACGGATTGACACCAGAGAGAAAATTAGTCTAGATAGCTCCTTCACATGAGTGCGCCGAAGCCCGAATAATCCAGCCGGCGTTTGTGTCGTGGCTGTGAGCGCCGCAATCGCCGATTCTTGAGTTACGGAATCGCCCGTGGAGTTCTCGGCCACTTCATAGCGGTCCCTATCGGAGAAGACCATGAGTCGATTCGCCGACCCGTTTAGACCGATCCAAGTTCTGCTATTCACGAGTTTGATGCTATGGCTAATCGATGACCTCGCTGCCAAGAACCATCTTGAACCGGCGCCGAGTGTCCACGGGAGCAAGTCCACCATGCACGTAACGACACTGGCCGCTGCGCCCAGCGCCCTCTATAGCGACCCCAGCGGCCGATTGCTGGCTGCCGTGCCCGGAGACCAGGGAGGCTTGTTCGTCGTCGACGCTGAACGCGGTGAAGTTCGCCAATTCATCGCCGGGTCTGTGAGCGGTGTTTCCGGCAGCCGGGACAGCAAGCTGTTTGTGGCGTCGGGGTCACGTATCCTGCAGGTCGATCTCAATGACGGATGGCGGGTGGCTGACGTAAGCGAGCTGTTCGGCTGTTCGGGCAGGGGGAACAACGCTGTGTCCGGCACCAGGGATGGCAGCGTCTGGATCAGCGGCTGTGCAAGTTTCCGCGAATCGCGCCAGGGATTCCAGCCCCAGCCCCAAGGGCTCGGGGGCGAAGCGTTGGCGTTGGCGTATGACCTCTACGACAATCACTGGGCGCTGCTGGAGCTTGAGGGCCCGATCGTCGCCGTGCGCTCGGCCAGTACACCGGAACGCTGGCGGGCGGTCGATTCACAGCCGCAAGGCGTGTACGGCCGTTTCCTGGCGATCGATACCCGGGGTTTCGTGTGGGTCAGTGATGCATCCAGCGTCCGACGGATGGATCCCCACACTCCTGAAGACGGGTGGCACACGCCGATTGGGTCTGCCGATTGGAAAGCCGGGATCACGGCGATGACGCGATCGCACGATGACGGGGATGTCCTCTTCGGATTTGACAACGGACAGTTGCTCGAGGTCAAAGCGGATTCTACCCATGTGCTCTCGTCACGGACCCTTGTGGCGCCGGGCGTTACCGGCTCCATCGACCTGATTCACGTTGATTCCCTGGGAAACACCTGGTTTGCCTCGGGTTTGCAAATTCACCGACTCGAAGCTCCCGCAGAGGCGTGGCAGCACTCCTGGGCAGAAGCAACACCCTTGGCGGGTGGCAACCACGACATCTTCACGGTCGAGCTCGACAATCAGCTCTACGTCGCCGGGGGGCTTACCGCAGGGTGGGGCTTTCCGGCCAAGCCACGCGTATTCGCTGAGATGTTCAGTCTCGATCCGCAGACCAACTCCTGGGGCGCGGTTGGCGAGATGATGCCGATGGCCCGATGCCATAATGGTCTGGCGGCTTTCGAAGGTGAGGTCTGGGTCGTCGGAGGTAGAGCCAATCCAGACAAGCCCGACAGTACCCGCGGGCTTGTTCCTCTTGATGAGGTTATCGTTTTCGATCCCGGGACCGGGAAGTGGCGCCAGGCGCCGGCGCTCAACACGGCGCGCACGGAGCCGGTAGCACTGGTTAGCGGCGGTCGTATTTACGCCATCGGCGGCGCCGGCGATGCCGCCGGTCATGACCCACTTTCGTCGGTGGAGAGCATCGGCCCTGGGGAGGACTCATGGCGTTTCGAGGTGGAAACGCCACGTCCCATCCGCCAGTTTGCCGGATGCGTCCTCGACGAAGTCCTCTACGTTATCGGCCTCGAGGGTGCTTTCGCCTATGACCCTGCAAAGGGTGCGTGGGAGGAGCTGCCGGCCCCGGACGAGCTGCCGCAGGCGTCATACGTGACAGCATTCGAGGGCGAAGTCTGGGCGCTGGGCCATCACCGCAGCAGGAAGAGCTGGCGTTACTCTCCGGCCGAGCGCAAATGGCGTCCCGGCCCGGACCTGCCTACACAACAGTCGTGGGGTGGGGCGGTTGTCTTCAATGGCCAGCTTCATGTTGTCGGTGGAGCACATTGGGACACCGGTTTGGACTCCTTTGTCTGGGACGACCGTGTTTTTTCTCTACGTCCGGGTTGGGTAGCGGGCTCACCCACAGAATAACTCAAACAAAATTCAAATAAATTCAAAACAAACAGGGGTAGTAGAAATTGACTGAAGTCGGACTGAACAAACGAGATGTGGACACACCTTTTTTGTGGACTGACCTGGACAAGCTCGATAGCAATATCACTCAGCTGGCGACGATGTTCAGTGATGCGGGGGTGCAGTGGAGGCCGCACATCAAGGGAATCAAGGTGCCGGCCATCGCTCACAAAGCGATAAAGGCTGGAGCTATCGGTGTCACCTGCGCCAAGTTGGGGGAGGCGGAGGTGATGGTGGACGCCGGGATAACGGATATCCTGATCGCCAACCAGCTGGTGACACCCCAGAAAATTGCCCGGCTGGTGAACCTGTGTCGGCGCGCCGACGTCAAGGTCGCCGTCGACGGCAAGCCCAATGCCACTCAGATCGCTGAGGCGGCCACGGCCGCGGGCGTCGAAGTCGGAGTGATCATCGAGATCGACAGCGGCATGTCGCGTGCCGGAGTAGCGCCCGGGGAGGCCACCGTGGCCATGTCTCAGTTCGTCCATGGCACTCCCGGATTGCGCTACATGGGGTTGATGGCGTGGGAAGGTCATACCGCCGCAATGACCGACTTCGATCACAAGCGCACACTAATCGAGAAATCGGTGAGCGCTCTTACTCACAGTGCCGATCTGTGCCGGGACTCCGGCTTGAGTGTGGCCATCGTCAGTTGCGGGGGTACCAGTACGCTCAGCGTGACGCCCTTCTTGCCCGGCATCACGGAGATACAGGCCGGCGGTGGCATGTTCAACGACCGCGCCTACAGCGGGCGGCAGGTCGACACCGAGATCTGCGCCTTCGTCCGCTGCACGGTGACGAGTCGCCCCGTTCCGGAGCGCATGATTCTCGATGGCGGCTTCAAGACCATACCGGCCTGGCCCGGAGAGCCAATCGCGCTCGGACTCGACCATGTCGAAGGGATCAAAACGTCAGCCGAGCATATGATTATCAATCTGTCAGCGCCCAATACCACCGTCAAGGTCGGCGATGCCTTCGATTTCATTGTCCCTTACACCGACGCCACCACCTTCTTGCATGACTATCTCTACGGCATGCGAAATGATGTGGTCGAGGCGGTATGGGCAGTGGCCGCGCGCGGCAAACTGCGCTGAGCGCAACGCCCCAGGAGGTCAATTGCCATGAGGAAGAGCACAGCGCCACGGGACAGGTCCCAGCCTTCGCAAGGGTGGTGTAGCTAATGGCCAAAAGCACGGTCCGGGTAGCCGTTTTTGGGGCTGGAGACCACGCCGTTAACCAGCACATACCCAATTTGCTGCACCACGGGGCGGATGTCGTCGCTATTTGTGATATCAACGAGGCCGTGGCACGCGAGGCGGCGACTCAGTTCGGCATCCCCGCCGTTTACACCGACGGTTTGGCGATGGTCGAGGCTGAACAGGTCGATGGCCTGTGGTCGATGGTACCCGCGTTCGCGCGCCCCACCGTTGAAATCGCCGCCGCAGAAAAGGGTATTCACATCTTCTGCGAAAAGCCGCAGACGCTGGACATCAAGCAGGGACTGGAGCTGGAAGCGACGCTGCGCAGATCCGGTGCCATGGGCACGGTCTGCTTCCGAGAGCGCTATCGGCCGCTGTTTCAGGAGGCCAAGCGGTTGCTGGCCGACAAGGAAGTCGCACACATCCGCTTTCAATCGCCCACCGCCTTGCCGGCGACTTCTCCACCAGCCAACTGGGAGCCGCGGATCGAGCTATTCAACAACTATCTGGGTTGGGGACCGCACGCCATCGACTACTGCCGCTTCGTCACTGGTCTCGACGTGGTTCGGGCACAGGCCTTCTCGCATCAGCCTGACCACTACCACGTACCACTGACGACCACCGGCAATTTCGTGATGTCGAACGGTGCCACGATGACGCTCAGTTTTACCCAGGTAGGCGCTGCCGGCCCGCCCAACGAACCCTACTTCCTGTTCTACTACGAGGGCGGCTATGTCGGAATTCATCCGAATTACTCCCACATCGAAATGAACGGCGAGATCGTCTACCAGGCACAGGCGTTTCAACCCTGGCGCGAACTCGATGGCGTGTTCCTCGAGGCGATCCGCAGCGGCGATGACTCTGGGCTGTTGAACGACTATCACGATGGCCTGAAGACATTGGCACCGCTGCTGGCGGCCTACGACTCTGCCCGCCAGGGTGGCGTCGTCATCGACATTGCCGACTACATCAAGGGCTAGGAGGCCGGTCACGCCGGGCTCCCGGGGAGCTATGCGGTGACACCAGAGGTCTCCTGTCATGAACCGCCCTTGGCCGGCGACTTGCAGGCCGAACTGCCGCTTTTCTGGGAAGGCATCTTCAAAGAGGAGTTCACCTTCCGCGCTGTGCTGGCGGGGGCCGACCAGGGCTTCATCGGACACAAAATCTACCTCAGGCGACAACTCGGCAGCGTCGAATTGATGGGGACGACTCACCTGGCCTACTCGGAGCCTGGTCTCCAACGGGCTTCAGCGCCGATCATCGGGGGGCTCGGCGAGGTGGCCACGGCAGCCGCTTTCAGGCAGCAGGGGGTTGCCGCCCAGCTCTGTGAACTGGCTTGTGATGAGTTTTCGCGAATGGGCGGCGTGGCGCTGTTTCTGGGCACGGTGAATCCGGCGGCAGCGCGGGTCTACCATCGTCTGGGGTTTCGCAAGTTGGCGGCCGCCTCACTAATGGCGCGGATCAACGTTGACGAGTCGCCGGAGCGCTTTCTGGCAGGTCACTTTCCAGCCGGTGGAGCAATTGAGGTGTGCCCCGGGTCAGCGCGTTCACGCTGTCATTTAATCCCCCTGGCGTTGTCTGGGCACGACTGGCAGGTCCTCGACGCCAACGCCGGCCTCTACTCCACCCGCTACACCCAACTGGGATCCTGCATGGGACTGTTTCCCCGGTACGAAGCGGTGATCGCGAGTGCAAGCGGAGGGATCTGGTTTGAGGCTTGGACCCAGACGGGCCGTTGTCTCGTAGGGCTGGCCAGCGCTCGTTTGCGGGCCGACGGTACCAGTCAGGTCGATGGATTCATTCACCAGCATTTCGCTGCCGCCTGGCCGCAGCTGCTGGCGGCTGTAATTGATTGGAGCACAAGCCGCGGCATGGATCGCTGCATGGTCGATATTTGCGATGAGGACGAAGAGAAGCGATCGTGCTTCGAGCGACTCGGGTTTGCCGCGGCCGGTCAGGGTGTTGGCTTCGCGGTCGGGGGACGGTCGATCGCTTCGCATCAGCTGCACAAGGCGCTGTGACTACCAGTCGGCTACACTGCCATCTGTTTCGTAGAAGTGCTCGCCGCCCAATTCTTCGGTGTACTCGCATTGCTCGGCAACCGCCTCTTCATCGATGTCGATTCCGAGGCCTGGTTTGGTTGGCAGCTCGATGTGTCCGTCGACGACTTGCAGGTCCTCGGTAAGCAATCCCGCTCCAAGCCCCTGGTCGATCTGCTCTTGTATCAGAAAATTCGGGACGACGGCATCGACGTGTAACGAGGCGGTGAAGGCGATCGGGCCGATGGCGCAGTGCGGCATGAGGTGCATGTAGTAGACCTCGGCCAGGTTGGCGATTTTGACGAGTTCGGAGATGCCGCCGGCATGAGACGTGTCAGGTTGGATGTAGGCGACGGCCTGTTTCTCGAAGATTTCACGGAATCCCCAGCGTGTCAGCAAGCGCTCTCCGGTGGCAATCGGAAAGGGCACTTTGCTAGAGACCTCCTTGAGGGCGTCGACGTTCTCCTGCGGCACCGGCTCTTCGACAAACATCGGTCGCATGCCTTTGAGCTCGTGACAGATCTCCACGGCGAGTGCCGGCGTCATCTTGCCGTGGAAATCGAAGCAGAGCTCGACGTCGGGGCCAACCCACTCGCGCATGGTGTAGGCACAGGCGACGAAGGCATCGATCCTCGCGGGTGGCTCGTGCGCCCGCCACTTGCCGCCAGGGCCGGACTTGAAGGCGGTGTAGCCGCCCAGCTTCTGGAGGTAGTCCAACCGGGCTCTGGCCGCCGCTTGCGCCTCTTCTGCGAGGCTGCCGATGCCCCAATGGGCGTAGACCCTGATGCGGTCCCTGACCGCGCCACCGAGCAGTTGGTAGATCGGGACACCGAAATGCTTGCCGGAGATGTCCCACAGGGCTTGATCGATGCCGGACAGCGCGGACATCAGTACGTTGCCGCCGCGGAAGAAGGCGGAGCGGTAGACGTGCTGCCAGTGGTGCTGGATGCGCAGCGGGTCTTTGCCGATGAGGTAGTCGGCGATTTCGTCGACGGCGCCGGCGGTGCTGCGGGGGCGGCCCTCGAGGGTGGTTTCACCCCATCCCGTAAGGCCGTTGTCGGTGGTGATCTTGACGAGACGGACGCGGGGCTTGGG
>Ga0114999_10007342_pt1 | contig 12521 bp, 10 predicted proteins | sample ArcticOcean_MG_C_3_FD_89820 | JGI IMG/M metagenome (GOLD analysis project Ga0114999, IMG submission 89820) | Marine microbial communities from western Arctic Ocean - ArcticOcean_MG_CB8_126 | ecosystem: Environmental > Aquatic > Marine > Oceanic | place: Arctic Ocean: Canada Basin | collected...
ACCAGTGATCATTCAAGTCATAAAAATGCCTCAGAAAACCTGGAAATGAGAGCCACTTAAAGGGCTGAACGCATTGGAGCTCCGGCCTTCGACAAAAAACTTTAACCTCTGCAGCATTTGCCTGAAGGGCAACAACAGCTTTATCCATTGCCTAAGCACCCGCACCAAGAACCGCCACATGCTTTCCTGCAAGTGAATCAAAATCAATAAATTCACTAGAATGGCACCAAAATTCCTTTGAAATTTTACTCGAAATAGATGGGGACCTCCACTCTCCTGAAGTTTCAATTCTAGTTGCAAGGACAATTTTACGCGTAAAGATTATTTTTTTATTGGTGGTGAGGCAGGTTAGGCTTACTTTCTGGATGTCTTGAAACGGCTCAAATGCATCTAGCCGTACTTTATTTCTAACGGGTAAATTAAGAACTTTACTATACCAGACCAGATATTTAGCCCACAAATTAGTTGGTGTTTTTCCCATTTTGTTCCATGCTTTTAACCCATAAAAGGCCTCATACCAAGACTGGAAGGCTAAGCTTGGTATATTAAGACCAGCCCCATTAACTTCCTTTGGAGAACGTAAAATTGGCATCCGAGCATAAGTATTCCAGGGTCCTTCAAGATCACTGTCCGCCATACCAATAGTAAGAATATTATTTACTCGTTCTCGCACTAACTGAAATGTTATATCTAACCCACCTTGCCCACCTCCAACAATTAAAACATCAAAAACCTTTTCTCCACCTTCAGTAAAACTTGGTGGCACTCACTCATTTAACGGATAGCCAATTATTTCAAGATCGTGCAAAAGTTGGGTTTCTAATGCTTGTAAGCCCCTAGTTCCCATTTTCTAAATTTCCTTTAAGCCAATCAATAAACTACTTTATCATTTTCAAAATATTTGTCTTAATTTTTTAGTGCCGACTGCATCTTAATATCAGTTCTATATAATCTATTCATTCCTTTTTATCTGTCTATGTTTTCTTAGATTGTTCCTAATATTGTAATAGCAGCGGTCTTGTATTTTCATCTCCAACTTGATACCCACGACGAATGTGATAGTTAGTTAAAATACATACTGAATTAATGGATCTTACCTTTACTTCATATTTTTTGGAGCCATAGCTCTTTACAAGTTATACAGATGAAAATTTATGGGGTTGTTAAAGTAAATGGAAATTGAAGTTTTATTCGATGTTGATAATGGTGTTGGTACAATAACATTAAATAGACCCAAAACATTGAACGCATTGACAATGAATATGATTAACCAAATGCGCTTAAATGTTTCAGAGTGGATAAGCGACGACGCCATAAAGTTAATAATAATAAAGGGGGCTGGAGATAAAGCTTTTTGTGCTGGGGGCGATGTTAGGGCTGTGCGTCAGTCAATACTTGATTATGATGGGGTAGAAGCACCTGAATTAGCGCAAAACTTTTTCTATGAAGAGTATATCCTTAATCATCAAATCCATGCATGCAAAAAACCTTATTTAGCAATTATTGATCGTGTTTGTATGGGTGGTGGAGTAGGCCTCTCTGTACATGGTTCTTTTAGGATAGCCACTGAGCGTACATTGGTGGGCATGCCAGAAACAGCAATTGGCCTTTTTCCAGATGTTGGAGGTGCTTGGTTTCTATCTCGCTTGTCAGGAAAAATAGGGACCTATCTCGCTCTAACAGGCAGGCCTGTACATGCTGGAGATTGTTTAGCTTTAGGTATAGCAACCCATTTGGTAGCATCAAGCTCTCTAGAAGAATTAGAATCTGATTTACGCTCTAACACATATGGGATTGATCCTTTTTCAGAAGTCCAGAAACGTCTAGAACAATTCTCAATTAGTAATTCAGAAACCCCTATATTAGATTTAAAAACTAAAATTGATTCATGTTTTGACGCAAACTCCGTGGAGGAAATTATTTCTAGATTAAGGAGGGATAAAACAAAGTTTAGTGAGGAAACACTTGAAATATTAGAAACCAAATCACCTACCAGTCTTAAAGTTACGCTTGAGCAGCTAAGACGAGGTGCCAACGCAAAGGATTTTGGGGAAACACTGACAATGGAATTTAGGATGTCCCAGCATTTTATGCGCGGGAATGATTTTCCCGAAGGGGTGCGAGCATTGTTAGTTGATAAAGATCAGAAACCCTACTGGAAACCCAATTTGCTAGTAGATGTGTCTAGCACTGACGTAGCAGGATATTTTGAAGCTCTTCCATGGCGAGAACTCAAGTTTTCTTAAAAGCACAAAGCATTCTTCAAAAGTGCTCCATTTTTCTGAATCCTAAGACTAAGGCTGAAGGTATGTATACATAATGCATTATGTACTAAATCATCATTAGATTAATAGTAGAATTTTATGAATCTAATGATGATTAATCTGTGTACAGTAGTGGTTCATATCCTTTATTATAGAAAAGGTATTTACTATTTAACTCGACCTCCCCCAAAAGACATTCATGTCTAACCAAGTCATAAAAAGTATCCCTCAGGGTAACATTTAGTGGGAGACATATAAAACAGGTTAGCAACGAAAGTGTGGAATTTTCATGCCTTACCAGGTGTATGTGGCTAGTTATTGAGCATAACTTGGGTCTATTCGATCTAGCATACGAAGGAGTGCTGTCCATTGAATGGTTGTGCTTTCTCCATTTGAGTATGAAGCTTCAAATTGTTGTGCAGTATGCTCACATGTTTCCTCTGAAGGGAGGCGAAGCTCGCCACCACCAGATTGGGCCATCAATTGGAGTTGGCACGCGTCGTTCAAACGACGATGCAAAACGAATGCATTTGCAACACTATCACCAACTGTCATCAAGCCATGATTCCATAGGATCATCGAATTGAGATCACCGAGGTCTGTTGCTAGTCGGTCTCGTTCATCTAGATTGTCGGCGATTCCTTCAAATTCATGGTAGGCAACACGGTTATGGAAACACATGGATTTTTGGTTGAGCATCAACAACCCATCTTTTTGGGCAGAAACCGCCATACCTTCCATGGTGTGAGTATGCATTACACAGACTGCATCTTCCCTATTCATATGAATTGCTGAATGAATGGTAAAGCCTGCTTTAATGTATCCATAAGGGCTTTCCAGTATCTTGTTTCCGTCTAAGTCGATTTTGATAAGTGATGATGCGGTGATCTCTTCGAATTTAAGCCCAAGTGGATTTATCAAAAAATGATGTTTAGAATTCGGCACCCGTGCAGAGTTATGGGTGAAGAGCAAATCGTCCCATCCGTAGTGAGCCACAAGTCGATAACAGGCTGCTAAATCCACCCGCATCTGCCATTCTTCTTCAGATACACGGTGACGAATTGAGGGTGATTTTAAAGTATGTATGTTATTCATATTTATTTCTCCAATTGTAGGCACTGCCTTAAATCTCTATCATTGTTGCACGTTGGACAAGCCTCCTCTTTCGGAATTTCATAAAAATCTATGCCTGATGATCAGAGCAACATCGCATTCCTTTATTCCACTAACTCACTTAAACTCATGCAAAGTTGTGAATTTTGGCTACATGTACACCTTTTTATAGATCGGCAGAGTAGTTTAATCCCCAAGTGTGAAAATTAATATAGCGTAGAAAAAAGAAATGGATCTCTCACCATAGTAATTTTAAGGTTGATATTTTGGAAGATTAGAAATTTAAGAAAAATTATAACTTACCGAATATTATCTTTTACTGAGGGTTTTAGTTTAAGATTTGCAATGTTAAATCGTGACCGTATATTCAAATAATTATAGTTTTGAGGGCGGCGTGAAAAAGTATTCAATTTAGCTACTATCATTAAACTACGTGAGCGTGCTATAATAAGTCTAATGAAAATACCAGAGCATGAAATTTAATAGATGTAGAATACTATGCATAATTTGATGTAATACCATTTGTATTATTTTTTGAAAGAACCTAGTGTTAGTAATCTTAATCGCCTCTCTCTGGCATTAAGTTTATGTGTCTTCTGGCATTATTTCCCATATGCGAGCGTGATTTTCATCATTGGAATTTTGTATTTTACCAACCTGCTCCTTAATTCCTATGTCATCAAATTCACGGCCAATAGCGAGTAAAGTTCCTGTTGGATGATCACAAAGGACCGACATATCGCTAACTTCATGGCGTGCAGCATCTAACGCATCAAGCATGTTTGGTGCTTTAAATTCTCTGAATATATATTCTGCTAAATTGTGAATTATTTGTTGGATTTCAAATTCATTAATTACCGTTACACAGACTAGTGTAGATCGACCAAAACTGCTAAGGCCAAGCCAACCACTTTTGTAAGCAATTTTTCCTTTAGAATTGAGGCCCCCATAATCAACATTTACGTAGGAAAAAGTTCCTGTAATAGCCCATTCTCCTGGCTCAGCTGGGTTGGAAAAAATTTTTTTATCTGAAATATCTAAACGCATTGTTTTAGCTAAGTGCATTCAATCACCCTTATGTAAAATATTCATTAGTCTACCATTAGTACATGATCCGTATTAGAATTTAAATCATTTGATTAAAATGGAAATATTTAATGAACCTGATTATAAAATCTATTTTCTTTACCTTTTTTATCCTAGGCATGATTGTTGCAAAAAATACAATTGCTGCCTCTTTTAATCCTATTACACTAGAATCTGTTGTTAGCCTTTTACCTGATTGGCCACAGGATAAAGCTGTTTTAAATACTAAAGTGGGCGCACCTAAAGATCCCGAAGGCTCAGCCGTTGCAGTATTCTCTGGGGGGTATATGGCAACCAATGGCCATGTGTTGGGGGGGGCAAAAACAGCCCGTGTTCGTTTAAATAATGGTCGCATTTTGCCCGCACTAATTCTTGCGAAAGATACTGCTACAGATTTAGCACTAATTAAAATCGATCTTGATTTACCTGTTTTAACTCACGTTGAACAAGTTGAACTTGGAAACACAGTTTGTGCGATTGGCAATCAATTTGGCCTTGGGCTAACTGTAACTTGTGGAGTTATCTCTGCTACAGCTCGCACTGGAATGGGCTTCAATCCTATTGAAGACTTTATTCAAACAGACACGGCCATCAATCCTGGAGGATCTGGGGGAGCTTTAGTTGATCAATGGGGGCAGTTGGTTGGTCTGGTTTCAGCTATATTTACAAAAGATGGAAACTCCAATATTGGTGTCAATTTTGCTACGTCTTCCGCGTTGGTATATCGAGTTATGGAAGATTTACGTGATTTTGGAAAAGTTATTCGCGTTAAATCTGGGTTAAGTGTGCGGAGTTTAACAGATCAACAAAAGCAAAATTATAGTGGAGCCGAAGTATTGCGGGTTAAATATGATAGCCCAGCTTTTATAGCAAAATTGGAACGTAAAGACATTCTGATTAAAATTGGTAAACGACTTATTCGAAAACCAGCAGACGTTTCAAGCGCATTCCAATTTATACGACTTGGTGAAAGTGCCAAAATTGAATTTATGCGAAACCATCAATTAAAGGAAACTACTATTAAATTTTAAAATAAAACTCTCATTCGTAAGGAAAATAGAATCAATACTCTACAAATCACAGTTGTTTATAGTGTATATGGAGATGAAAATTGAATGCACAGGCTTTGATATCTAAAAAATTTTGGAACCACTCTCATACTAGTGATGTTTTTTATTAATACTATGCCAGATGCCCAATTGTGGTTCATAATGAATTTATTCCGTCACTAATTTATTGATTAAAAAGAGTTTAAAATAACTTGCGCTAACAGAAATTATCTATTCAAACTCTAAATACTCTCGCATAAATAAGAACTATGAATAATATAAAATTGAAATTTATCTGAATGTCTTGATTTGGAAATGACCTTGATCATAAGTTTTATAATTGAAAAAATCAAAGTCTCAAATAAAGTTTTTAAGAGTAAATTTTAAAAATTTAAGCTTTCCTGTCGATTTTAGAATTGAAACTAGTTGCCTTTGAATTTAGGCTTACGCTTGTCTAAAAAAGCTTTGTATCCTTCAGCAAAGTCCTCCGTATCGTAGCAGGTGAAGCCTTCACGGTTTTCTTCTTTAGTGATAGGGGTAGTGTCTTTAAGGCGGTTTAGAAATTTACGGTGCCAGCGATGAACTAGAGGTGCTCCATCAGCAATCCGATTTGCTGTCGCGATGACTTCTGTTTCAACGTCTTCGTCAGCAACAATTCGGCTGACTAAACCTTTTTCAAAAGCTTCTTCAGAACCAAAAATTCGGCCTTCAACCAAAATTTCATAAGCAATTGCTGGCCCTACTAAATCAGCCAACGCTGAGATTTCTGTGTAACCCATAACTAATCCAAGTTTCGAGATGGGAACACCAAAGCGACTGGATGTCCCACAAATTCGAATATCACAAAGCCCAGCAATCTCGAGACCGCCTCCAACACAAATTCCTTTGATCATTGCTACCTTTGGATGTGGACAATTGCGAATAGCATCCATTGTGTCATGCATTAACTCCCCATAAACCTCGGCTTGTTCTGAATTAGATCGATCAGTTTCGAACTCAGAGATATCATTGCCTGGACTAAATGCCTTGTCACCAGCCCCTCGTATAACTATGCAGCGAACTGAATTGTCTAAATTTAAAGCTTGGAACATATACCCTAATTTTCCCCACATATGTTTGGTCATTGCATTCAGCTTATAAGGTCTATTTAGCGTAATGGTAGCAATATTAGCATCACGTGTTTGTAACAAGGAATCCTGTTCTTGGGTTGCCATTAAGTGTCCCCAGCTGTTTCTGCTAGATACGACATTGCTTGTGTTACACCACCTTTTTGGTGAGGAATATCCGCAAGAGACAAACCCATTTCAACACCTGAAAGCGCCCCCATTAAAGTAAGGTTGTTGAAGTCCCCTAAATGACCTATGCGGAAAACCTTACCTTTAACTTTACCTAAACCTGTTCCCAAAGACATATCAAAGTTGTCTAAAATAATCTGGCGCAAGTTATCTGCGTCATGGCCTTCTGGAACTAGAACAGCAGTTAATACACTCGAGTATTCATTTGGGTTTTGACACAAAACTTCTAAGCCCCAAGCCTGAACTGCTCGGCGTGTAGCTTCTGCAAAACGGTCGTGTCGCTTAAATACATTATCCAGTCCTTCTTCAAACAGCATATCTAAAGCTTCCCTTAAACCATACAGCAAGTTGGTTGAAGGTGTGTATGGATAGAAGCCCGTAGCATTATTGGTAATCATTGGCTGCCAATCCCAGTAGGACCGGTTGTACGAGTTTGTTTCGGATGCTGCTAATGCTTTCTTACTGATGGCATTGAAACTAAGTCCAGGCGGTAACATCAATCCTTTTTGAGAGCCGGCAATGGTGACATCAACCTGCCAATCGTCATGTTTATAGTCGACGGATCCTAATGATGATATGGTGTCCGCTAACAAAAGTGCTGGGTGGTTAGTCGCATCTAAAGCTTCGCGAATATTTTTAACGTTTGATACAACACCTGTTGATGTTTCGTTATGAACCACACAAACGGCTTTAATTTGATGAGTTTTGTCTTCGGCTAATCGTGATTCAATAACATCTGCTGGCGCTCCATGTCGCCAGTCCCCTTCAATAAACTCAGGTGCAAATCCAAGTTTGATGGCAATTTTATTCCACAGGGTCGCAAATTCACCGGTTTCAGCCATTAGCACTTTATCACCCGGGGATAATGTATTAACGAGTGCTGATTCCCATGCGCCTGTTCCTGAAGCGGGGTAAATAATAACGTCCCCTTCAGTCTTAAAGACCTTCTTAATATCTTGTAAAATCCCTTTTGAAAAAACACCAAATTCAGGTCCTCGGTGGTCCATAGTTGGGTTATCTATAGCGCGTAATACCCTGTCTGGAACGTTACTGGGGCCTGGAATTTGCAAAAAATGTCGACCGCTTTTGAAGGCCATGCGGAGTGTCTCCTGAAAAATCGTTAAAAGATGAGCTTAATAGCCAATATTATAGATTTTTTTATTATGAATTCATTATTTCGAATCTGCAATAGAAATTGTTAAAGTGTGAAAATTAGTTATAATGAATTGCAAATAAACAAATTAATCGAAAAAAATGTGGTTTAAAGTGTTAAAAAAATAGTGATACTTGAAAAATGAATTCAATTAAGTATAAATAAAAAGTAAATTATGTCTAGGAGTTTTTTATGAGCACACCGCCCCATGTACGTGGTAAAAATACCGCCAAAATTGGTGACAGTGCGATAGCTTCACGTTTAAGCCGTGAACTAGAGGGTGATGTCATGTTTGACCCTTTTACTCGGGGGCGGTATTCGACGGATGCTTCTGTATATCAAATTGAGCCAATTGGTGTTGTTATCCCTAAATCAAAAGCTGATATTCAAATTGCAATCGATATTGCCCATGATGAAGGTATTCCAATATTACCACGTGGTGGTGGAACATCCCAGTGTGGGCAAACAGTAGGCGAAGCTCTAGTTGTCGATGTCTCAACGCATTTAAACAAATTGATTGAATTTGATTCCACCTCAAAAAGTGTGATGGTTGAACCAGGGGTAGTCTTGGATCACTTGAACGCTGCTGTCAAAAGTGAAGGTCTTTGGTTTCCTGTCGATGTTTCTACCTCAAGCCGGGCAACAATTGGCGGCATGACCGGAAACAATAGCTGTGGTGCCCGCTCTATTCGATACGGGACTATGCGTGATAACGTCCGCGCTATAGATGCTTTTTTAGTAGACGGAAGTGCCATGCATTTTGGTGAAATAACTAGTAATGAAACTCCAGCCATACTAGGTGAAAGACAAGCGCTGCTGGCTAATAAACTTTTAGGTATGGGCCATTCTGAAGATGATGCAATCCGCGCCGGGTTCCCAGACGTTATGCGTCGTGTCGGAGGCTATAACGTTGATGCCTTATTACCGGGTGGATCATCCAAGGGAGATTGGGGAAATGGGCTTGTCAACAGAAAGCAACTACACCCTAACCTTGCCCATTTGCTAGTTGGTTCAGAAGGAACACTTGGGTTTTCAACTGAAATTCTGTTGGATTTACAGCCATTGCCAAAAGAAAAAGTTCTAGGGATTTGTCACTTTCCAACTTTTTATGCCGCCATGGATTCAACCCAACATATTGTAAAGTTAGGGCCTGCAGCAGTCGAGCTTGTGGATCGTAATATGATTGAACTTGCACGTGGAATACCAATTTTCAAAGAAACAGTAGATAGATTTGTTAAAGACAAGCCTGATGCCATTTTACTGGTTGAATTTGCTGGAGACAATCTGGATGAGCAAATTAGAGACCTAAATAGTTTAGTCGAATTAATGGCTGACTTGGGCTACCCTGATGGTGTTGTTGAAGCAATAGATCCTAATTTTCAAAAAGATATTTGGGAAGTTCGCAAATCTGGTCTGAACATTATGATGTCTATGAAGGGTGATGGAAAACCAATTTCGTTTATTGAGGATTGTGCTGTTAAATTAGAAGACCTAGCAGAGTTCACAAGCCGTTTGACTGAAATTTTCCATGCTCAAAACACTGAGGGTACTTGGTATGCACATGCATCTGTTGGGTGCTTGCATGTGCGACCAATTATTAATTTAAAAGGTGACATTGGGGCTAGGCAAATGCGTGAAATTGCTGATCATGCATTTGAGATGGTACGTGAATATAAAGGCTCCCATTCAGGTGAACATGGTGATGGGCTGGTCCGATCCGAGTTTCATGAAGCTATGTTCGGCTCTCGCATGGTTGAGATATTTAGTGACATTAAAAGCGCTTTCGACCCAGATGGGCTTATGAATCCGGGAAAAATTGTTGATCCTCCTAAAATGGATGACCGTTCCTTATTTCGCTATAAGCCAGATTATGAACAGATTGATTTAAAAACAGGGTTAGATTGGACCGAATGGGGGAGTTTCGCTAGCGCTACTGAAATGTGTAATAACAATGGTGCGTGTCGGAAGCGCGATGCGGCGGTTATGTGCCCATCTTTCCGGGCTACGAATGATGAAAAAGATGTAACCCGGGGTAGAGCTAACACGTTACGCCTTGCTCTTTCTGGGCAACTGGGCCCCAACGCACTGACCAGCCAAGAAATGATGGAGACGATGAAGTTGTGCGTCGGTTGCAAAGGATGCAAACGAGAGTGCCCAACTGGGGTTGATATGGCAAAAATGAAAACTGAATTTTTATACCAGTACCAGAAGCAGCATGGCCTGCGATTGTTTGACCGATTGGTTGCCTACTTGCCCCGCTACGCTTCAGTCGCATCTAAGCTTTCTTGGGTGCTTAATTGCCGGGATACAATTTGGGGTATGGCAAAATTAAGTGAGTGGTTTACTGGCTTCAGTGCAGCACGTAAATTACCTGTTTGGTCAAAATCACCTTTTAAAGAAAAAACATTAGATCAAGATCAGCCTGATTTAATTCTTTGGGCAGATACTTTTAATCGCTACTTTGATCCAGAAAATTTATATGCAACATTACGAGTTTTAAAAGCTGGTGGATACAAAGTAATCGTCGCTGAGCCTAAAGATGGTGGCCATGATTTGTGTTGTGGGCGTACTTTTTTGGCAGCCGGCCTCATCGATGAAGCCCGGCTTGAGGCCCGTCGGGTGATTGAAAGCTTTGCTCCATATATAGAAAAAGGCATTCCTATAATTGGTCTCGAACCCTCGTGCATACTAACTCTGCGCGATGAATACAAGTCGATGTTACCAGGTAAAGATACAGACGAGTTAGCAGAAAATTCTTTTTTAATTGAAGAGTTTTTAGCCCAAGAACTAGAGAGTGGGCGACTTAACTTAAAACTTAAACCGACTAAGTATAAGAAGGCGCTTTTACACGGGCATTGCCATCAGAAAGCGTTTGCCATAATGGGCAGTGTTGAAACTATTTTATCACAAATACCCAACTTGGAAATTGAGACTATTGTAGGTAGCTGCTGCGGAATGGCGGGTGCGTTTGGCTACGACAAAAATAACTTAAGTGTTTCATTGCGAATGGCGGAAGCAACTTTGTTGCCCGCCGTAAGAGCCGCTGACCTTAACACAGTTATTGTTGCTGATGGAACTAGTTGCAGGCATCAAATTGATGAAGGTTCAAAACATAAATCAGTTCATTTGGTAAAAGTTTTAGATGATGCTTTGGCTGAGGCGTAAGAAACTTATATGCAAAATTTGAAATCAAATGAAAACATATCTGATTTGATTATATCCAATGGTGAAACAACATTGCATGAAGGAGTTGCTTCTAAATTAAGAGAGCTTATCTTTGATGGAGTGTTAGAAGGAGAGAGCCGGATCCCAGAAAAAGTTCTGTGTGAGCGGTTTGGGATTTCTAGAACACCATTGCGCGAAGCCTTAAAAGTTTTAGCGCGCGAAGGTTTAATTTGTTTACTCCCAAATCGTGGAGCTCGGGTTAACAAAATAACACCACAAGACATTGATGAGGTGTTCCCAGTCATGGGTGCATTAGAGGCCGTTGCAGGCGAAGCTGCTTGCCAAAAAATTACAGAAGAGGGCATTGCTGAAATACGAGCTTTTCATTATCAAATGGCCCTGCATCATACACGTGGAGAGCGGCTTGAATATTTTCAGTTGAACCAATTGATACATGAAAAGATTTTAGAAGCAGCTGAAAATCCAACCCTTACGCAAGTCTATAAAGGATTATCTGGGCGCATACGGCGCGCCCGTTATATTGCAAATATTCCACAGCACCGCTGGGATCAGGCGATGCACGAACATGAAAAGATTTTAGAAGTTTTGGGGGCCCGCGATGGAAAAAAATTAGGCGATTTACTAAAATCACACTTACTTAATAAAAGTGAAGTCGTTAAAAGAACTGTCCGTGATAATTAGAATTAAAGACTAACACAGGATAAAAATATTGATCGAAACATTACAAGAGATTGCGAACGATGATGTGACATTACTTAGGTGGGGTAAACTAGTAACATGTAAAGTTCTTATTGGTGTTGGCGATGTCGATTTTATCGTATCGATTGAAAAAGGAAGAGTGGATAGTTTGCGAAAACGAGCATTACCCTTGGAATCGGGGGTTTTCGCAATCCGTGCTTCAGAAGTGGTTTGGAACGAGTATTGGCAGAAACTCCCTAAACGCAACTATCATGATTTATTTTCTATGTTCTCATCAGGTTTAGCGACTATTGACGGTGATTTAACTATTTTTATGCAAAACTTAATTTATTTCAAATTATTATTTGCAGCACCACGCAACTGTTTGAGGGAATTGCCAAGTGCAAAATAGACCTCCACAGTTTGAACCTATTATTGGGCGATATTTTACTCTAAATTTTAACGGTCGTGATCATCGTATTTATGTGGAAGAAGCTGGAAGCGGCATACCCTTAATCTGTTTGCATACTGCCGGTTCTGATGCACGGCAGTTTCGTCACTTAATGTGTGATACAAAGGTAACGGATCGTTACAGGGTTATTGCGTTCGATCTGCCATGGCACGGCAAGTCCAACCCACCTGAAGGATGGCAAGATAAAGAATACCAACTTGATACAAAAAAATACAAAGATTTAGT